>Ga0315287_10003736_pt1 | contig 14721 bp, 13 predicted proteins | sample YL17G11_0_MG_FD_205037 | JGI IMG/M metagenome (GOLD analysis project Ga0315287, IMG submission 205037) | Sediment microbial communities from Yellowstone Lake, YNP, Wyoming, USA - YL17G11_0 | ecosystem: Environmental > Aquatic > Freshwater > Lake > Sediment | place: USA: Wyoming | collected... | reverse complement strand
ACGCGGAAGTATGGAGGCATCGTATGATGAAGAGACTCGCGGTTGTAGGGATGGTTGTTGCACTCCTCCTCGGCGTGGCTGTGAGTGTATTCGCCGACCCGATCCACGTCGGTGGCGGGCCGAAGCTTCTCTCCTCCCCGATTCATGTTGGCGGGGGACCGCAGCTCTTGAGCACGCCGATTCACGTCGGCGGGGGGCCATTGGCGGGGTAGTCTGGAAGCATTCGGCCTCGGTGAGGCCGTAGAAGAAGGATGTGAGGGTGGCGAGCGTGCTCGTCACCCTTGCGTTTGTTTAGTTCAGCTGTAGGCTCACGAGCTTTGCACGGTGACAGCGGATCGGTTTGAAGACAGAATCGTCTCTGCCGGACGGACGATCGGTGATGAGCGGAAGGGCGGCGCTGCGAGGAGACTGGCGTGGTCAAAGGGTTGACGTTCGGAAAAGCTGACGAGGACGCGCAAAGGGCGGCGAAGCAGTCGTCGTCCATTGAGCTTCTCGTGCAGCACCGAGCGCTTGAGGTGACGCGGCATCGAATTGCGGCAGGAAAGCACTTCTACCTTGACGAGGCGAGCGAGTGGTCGGGGTTTGAGTTCATGTATGTCATTCGGGGCACGCTCACGCTCTCGAGCGGCGATGGCAAGACGGCGGTTCATGAGGGCGAGTACCTCCACCACCATGGCCTGCCAGAGCGAGCGTACTTCCGAGTTGATGAAGACCTCGAGCTACTCATGGTTTCGTCCCCGCCGAGCTATCACCTGGTCAAGGACGAGATCCAGGAGATGCTGGCTCTAGCACGATCCGTCGAAGAGAAGGACGAGGCGACGGAGGGCCATTGCCATCGACTTGAGCGTTTGGCCATCCGCACGGGGGAACGGCTGGGCCTCCCCGGGCAGCGGCTGATCGATCTTTCGTACGGCGCGTACCTGCACGATGTGGGCAAGGTGCGCGTGCCCGACGGCATCTTGAACAAGCCCGGCCGACTCACGGATGAGGAGTGGGTGGAGATGCGGCGCCACCCGGAGCATGGCGCGGCGATGCTCCGCGAGAAGAGCTTCCTCAGGGCGGCGGCCCAGATCGTCGTCAGCCATCACGAGAACTACGACGGAAGCGGCTACCCACATGGTCTGCGCGGCGAGGAAATCCCCATGGAGGCGCGCGTTGTCTCGGTCGTCGATGCGTACGACGCCATCACCTCGGAGCGACCCTACCAAGTTGCGGGGGCGAAATCCAAGGCGGTCCAGGAGCTGCGGCTCAACGCGGGGACGCAGTTCGATCCGCGGGTCGTTCGGGTGTTCTTGTCGGTGATCGGGGAGGACGAGCTTGCGTAGCCCATCGCTCGGCCGGTGGAAGCACCTAGCGATCCTGATTCCCCTCGGATTGGCCATCGGCGCGATCGGTGGCCTCGTGTGGAAGGATCTCTTGTTCGGCATCGCCGTGGGAGGAGGATTCGCCGTGCTCTATGGCCTGCTCTTCGCCCTGCGCAACGTGCGGTAGCCGACAGAGAGAGGGACCGCGGCCTTGGCTCTCCACTGGACGGGCCAAGGCTAGATGAGCAGGGCCATGGCCTATCGGCGGAAAGCCATGGCTTGGGACAAGGGGACAGCTGCTGTCGCCCTTCTCTTCCTCACCGGTTCTCCTGGCCTTCTATGCCCTCTTCTGGTCTCACCCAGAGAGGCAGTCTCCCTCTCTGGCTACAGCTTGGGCATCAGGGTCGCGAACGCCCGCTCGAGGTCCGGCTGCCCGATCTCCTGTAGCTCGTAGCGCACGCGCGTCGTCGGGACCTTGAATTTGAGGAGCCGGCCGAGGTCGATGGGGGTTCCAATGACGATGGCGTCGCACTCCACGCGGTCGACCGTCTTCTGGAGATCGCGTATCTGCTTCTCACCGTAGCCCATGGCGGGGAGCAGTTTGCCGATGTCGGGGTACTTGCGGAACGTTGCGGTGAGGGAGTCGACCGTGTAGGGACGAGGGTCGACGAGTTCCGCGGCACCGAAGCGCTGGGCGGCGATCACGCCGGCCCCATACTCCATCCCGCCATGCGTGAGCGTCGGGCCGTCCTCGATCACCAGGACACGCTTGCCGCGGATGATGCTCGGATCGTCGACCTGGATTGGGGAGGCGGCCTCGATCACGAGCGCGTGGGGGTTCATCCCCATCACGTTCTCGCGGACGAAGTGGATGTCCTCAAGCGACGCGGTATCGACCTTGTTGATGATGATCACGTCGGCCAACCGCACGTTCACGCCGCTCGGGTAGTAGAGCAGCTCGTGGCCGGCGCGGTGCGGATCGACGACGACAATGGAGAGGTCAGGTTTGTAGAAGCAGAAGTCGTTGTTGCCGCCGTCCCAGATGATGACGTCTGCCTCTCTCTCGGCTGCGCGGAGGATTTTCTCGTAGTCGACGCCGGCGTAGACGATCGTCCCGTTGTCGATGTGGGGCTCGTACTCCTCCCGCTCCTCGATCGTGCAGTGATGCTTCTCGAGGTCGGCATACGTCGCAAAGCGCTGAACTTCTTGCGCGACGAGGTCGCCATACGGCATGGGGTGACGAATGACGGCGAGCTTCTTCCCCTTCGCTTTCAGGATGTCGCACACGCGACGCGTCGTTTGGCTCTTTCCAGAGCCCGTCCGGACTGCGGTAATCGACACGAGGGGTTTCACGGACTTCACCATCGTGGCGGCGGGCCCGAGCAGCATGAAGTCCGCGCCGGCTGCGTTCACCTCGGCCGAGCGTTCCATGACGTACTGATTCGAGACATCGCTGTAACTGAACACCACGAGATCCGCTTTCTCTTCCTTGATCAGGGTCAGTAGCTCGCTCTCGGGGTGGATGGCGATTCCGTTCGGATAGAGCTTGCCTGCCAGTTCGTGCGGGTACATCCGCCCAGCGATGTCCGGGATCTGTGTGGCCGTGAACGCGACGACTTCGTAGTCCTGATGGTTCCGGAAGTAGACGTTGAAGTTATGGAAGTCGCGGCCGGCAGCCCCCATGATGATGACCCGTCGTTTCATGCGATTGTCTCCCTCTGTTGCAGGACTCGAATGTCCGCATTATGCGGCGTGGGGGAAACGTCTTCAAGGAAGCTTGTGCAGAGCAGTACGCGCGCTTATCATCGCACACCATGTCCGTCGCCAACCTCATCACGCTTGCCCGCGGGGCGCTCGTGGCGCCGGTCGTCTACCTCCTCCTCTCAGGTCAGCGCACGGCCGCCGCGGTCCTCTTCGTCGTCGTGTGCATCGGCGACATCGTCGACGGCATGGTGGCGCGGGCCCGCCATGAGGTGACGCCTCTTGGGAAAGCTCTGGATCCGATCGTGGACAAGGCGCTGTACGTGTCGCTCCTTTCCGCGCTGCTCGTGCTCACAGAACTGTCCCCTTGGGCCTACGGCGCGTTTCTGGCTCCGCAGTTCGGCCTTGGCGTAGGCGCGATCCTCCTACAGGTGAGGAGGCGGAAGGTCCAGGCGGCGCGCCTCATAGGGAAGGCTGCTTCTCTGCTGTCGTTCCTTGCGCTCCTCTTCCTGCTCGTTCGCTGGCCCGGAGGCCCGGAGCTCTTCTACGCGGCGATCGCCGCGACGTACGCGGCCGGTGTGGACTACTACCTCGCCGCGCGCTCGCTGGAGAAGTCGACCCCGTAGGTGTCCCACGGGAAGGCGGCTGGGGGCGGCGCCTCGAACGTGAGCGGCGCGCCGGTCGCGGGGTGTAGGATCGTGAGCTTCCATGCGTGCAGAAGAAGGTTCGCGTTGGGCGGGCCGCCGTACAGCGTGTCGCCGACGACGGGGTGGCCGATGTATGTGAAGTGCACGCGGATCTGGTGGGTCCTTCCGGTCCGAGGGCGCACGAGAACCAGCGAGCGGTCCAACTGACGCTGGAGGACGCGGAATTCCGTCTGGGCCGTGCGGCCGTCCAGGCGGACGGCCATTCGGCGGGGCGCGCGAGGATCGCGACCGACGGGCGCATCGATGCACCCCTCGGACTCGCCAAACGACCCCACCACGAGCGCGACGTACAACTTCTCGACGACGCGTTCCGCGAATTGGCGCTTCAGCGACGCCAAGGCGCGCGGGGTTTTCGCAACGACGAGGATGCCGGTCGTCTCCTTGTCGATCCGATGGACGATGCCGGGACGAGCGGGGTCGTCGGACGCGGGCAGGGTCCTCGTCGCCAGCAGGCCCTCCACGAGCGTGGTCTTTCCAGTGGTTCCTGCTCCGGGATGGACGATGAGTCCCGCCGGCTTGTTCACCGCGAGCACCTCGCTGTCCTCGTAGACGATGTCCAGGGGCAGCGGCGCCGGGGTTAGGATCTGGGGCATTCTCTGTTCCCAAGCGATCCGCTCGCCGATGCGAAGGCGATGAGACGGCTGCACGACCGGGCGACCGCCGACCAACACGCGTCCGTCCCGAATCTGCCGCTGGATCTCCGCGCGAGAAACGTGACCCTCCAGCGCGACCAGGAATTGGTCGAGGCGGTGACCTTGGTCTTCGGGGCCGATGATTCGGAAGATCTGTTCCATCGCGTCAGGGATTCATTTGTCCGCGCTCGCGGACTTCCGTATAATGCCGTCGTCGCGTATCCGAGCGAATGAGGGTGGTCGCCCAGGGCGACCACGTTGTTTCCTACGTGAGGGTATGGAAAGAGGGACGAGAAGTCCACTCCCGCGAGGGAGGGCGAGAGGATGCGCGGCGGAGACGGAAGACGATGAACATCGAGTTTATTGAGGCGCTGGAAGAGATGGCGAAGGAGAAAGGGATCCCGCGAGAGGATCTCTACGCGGCCATTCGTAAGGGACTTGCCGCCGCGTTCGCCGAAGAGCATGGACTCGGCGACGAGGACATCGACGTCGAGATCGACCAGCACTCCGGCGACATCACCATTCGAGGCCAGCGCATCGATCTCGCCAAGTTCGGGCGGATTGCGACGAAGAAGGCGGAGGAGACGATCCGACAGGAGATCGTCCAGCGACGCCGCGAGATCGTCCATGGCTTGTTCGCGTCGCGCGTCGGTGAAGTGATCAGTGGATCGATCCACCGATTCGAGGGGAAGAGCGTGTGGGTCAACCTTGGAGAAGCCGAAGCGATTCTTCCTGAGGCGGAGCGGATTCCCGGGGAGCGGTACCACGCCGGCGAGCGGCTGCGCGCGTATCTCGTCAGCGTCGAGGAGACGCAGGGCGACCCGCGGATTCTCCTGTCTCGGACGCGGAAAGAGTTCGTCGCCGCCCTCATGCGGCTTGAGGTTCCCGAGATGGAGGAAGGCATCCTGGTGATACGCGCCATCGCGCGCGAGCCGGGGCGTCGCTCGAAAGTGGCGGTCGAGTCCCTCGATCGCAACGTAGATCCGGTGGGGACGTGCGTCGGGGCGGGAGGCGCCCGCGTGCGCATGGTCACGCGCGAGCTGTCGGGGGAGAAGATCGATCTCGTCCGGTGGAGCGATGACCTGGTCCAGCTGTTGAAGAATGGACTCGAGCCGGCCCGTGTCCTCTCGGTGGAACTCAACGAGGAGACGAGGAAAGCGAAGGTCATCGTGCCGGACGACGAGCTCTCCTTGGCCATCGGGAAGGGCGGCCAGAACGTGCGACTGACCGCGAAGCTCCTCGGGTACGACATTGACGTGACGAGCCCGTCCGAAAGCGCGGCTGCCGCAGCCGCAGCCGCGGCCTAGGGCAGCAAACGATCCGCCCGCGCTCCTGGACCCGCGCGCTACGCTGCTCCTCGATCAAAGGGTCGCGTAGCGTACTCGCGACCGAATGAAGACAGCCTCAGGCAAGTGCCCGGACGTGTGCTGTTCGTGACGATCCCCTATGCGGGCGTGTCTCCTTCCTTTCCTCGCGCCGTTGCCGCGTCCATGCCGTAACGAAGGAAGAGGGTATAATCGGACGCAAACTGGGCGAAGGGGAGTGGCGAGGCTTGGGCACAGTACTGAACACGGTCAGCGCGATAGTCAGCTTGGTGGCCGCCGTGCTCATCGGCCTATTGATAGGGAGCGTGCCCCGTCGCCGGAGAGAAGCGGAGATTGTCGCTCAGGCCGAAGAGGAAGCGGATCGTCTCAAGAAAGAGAAGCTCCTCGAGGGGCGCCAGCACATCGAGGAGCTGAAGGACGAGTTCGAGGAGCGGGCCAAGCGGCGCGAGGAGGAAGTTGCCCGCGCCGAGGCGCGCATCCTTCGCCGGGAGGATCGACTCGGCAAGAAGGCGTCTCAGCTTGAGAAGACTGAGGATTCCCTGCGCGTCGACGAAGAAGAAATGCTCCGACTGAAGGAAGAGGGGATACGTCTTCTCGAGCAGGAGAAGCAGCAACTCGAGCACACCGCGGAGTGGACGCGCGAGCAAGCGCGCGAGCACCTGCTCAAGGTCGTCGAGAACGAGTCCCAGCTCTACTTCTCGAAGAAGATGGAGGAGATCGAGCGCAAAGCGCGCGACGAGGCCGAGGAGCGAGCGGCCCACATCGTGGCCACCGCGGTTCAGCGGTACGCCGTCGAGTACATCGAGCAGAACGCGGTCAGCTCTGTCCCTCTGCCGTCAGAGGACTTCAAAGGCCGGATCATCGGCCGCGAGGGGCGCAACATCAAGACGTTCGAGGCTCTAACAGGCGTCGAGTTGCTGGTTGACGACACGCCCGAGATGGTCGTTCTTTCCTGTTTCAACCCCCTGCGGCGGGAGGTGGCGCGCATGGCGCTGACTCGGCTGATCGAGGACGGCCGGATCCACCCCGCACAGATCGAAGAGAAGGTGCAGCGTGCGAAGGCGCGCCTTGCGGACCGCGTCAAGGAGGAAGGGAAGAAAGCGGCGTTCGATCTTGGGATCGATCTTCATCCCGAGCTGGCTGCACTCCTCGGGCGGCTCCGCTACCGCACGAGCTATGGCCAGAACCAGCTCGTCCACTCGATCGAAGTGAGTGTCGTTGCGAAGATCCTTGCTGACGAGCTCGGGCTGAACGCGAAGAAGGCAAAGCGAGCCGGCCTTCTGCACGACATCGGAAAGGCCGTCGATCACGAGGTCGATGGGCCGCACGCCCTAATCAGCGCCGATCTCGCGCGGCGGTATGGCGAGAGTGGCGATGTCGTCCAAGCGATCGCCGCCCATCATGGGGACGTCGAGCCGACAGGAATCCTCGACGTGCTCGTCCAAGCCGCCGATGCGCTCTCCGCCGCTCGCCCCGGGGCGCGCCAGGAGACCTACGAACGATACGTCCAGCGGCTGCACGATCTCGAAGAACTGTGCCGATCGTTCCCGGCGGTTCAAGAGGCCTATGCGATCCAGGCGGGACGCGAGGTCCGCGTGATGGTCCAACCCGACCGAGCGAACGACGAGCTTGCCGCCAAGCTGGCCTATGACATTGCGCGAGCGATCGAAGAAGAATTGAGTTACCCCGGCGAGATCAAGGTCAACGTCGTGCGACACACACAATTCTCTGAGAACGCGAAGTAGCGCAGCGAGGCGGGTGTCGCCGAGGCTCAGGTCGGCGGTTCCTGCGTCATGAACCGGGCCGTGGGAGACGTTGCCCGAGACGGCATGGTGTGCGTAGCGTGCGGTGTGGATGCGTTCTGGGGTCCGGGATTTGCCTTCGCCCAGGCTGCGGAGGATGAAGGGGAAGGACGGGGATCTGCTTCCGGGTCTGCCCTCGGCAACGACGTCCGCACGGCGACGGTACCGTGCGCGTCGTGACCGAGTGGGCGGCGTCCTGCGCAAGGGTTCCTTGTTCCGCGAAGGCCGCGTCTGTACCATTCAGGCGAATCCTGCAATTTTGGTCAAGGGAGTGACGTAGAGCGATGTCCACGTACTTGAAGCGCCATCAGAAAGCGGTCATCTGGGCCGTCATCATCTCGTTTGTCATCGGGGCGGGCGGACTGATCAGTCTTGATCGTGCCGGGGTCTTCAGCAGCGACTCGTCTGGGACGAGTTCCGCAGCGCCGAAGTTCGCTGCGATCGTCGAAGGCGACAAGATCAGCCTGGAGACGCTCAACGCGCGGGCGACGCAGTTGATGACTCAGTACCAGAATCTCTACAGCCAGGCGGGGATGGACCCGACCACGCTGTTCAACGGGGCTTCCGGCGCGATGCTCAAGCTGCGGCTTGAGTCCGGCGCACTCTCGGACCTGATTCGTGAGACCATCTACGCTCAAGAGGCGCGCAGCCGCGGGATCCGCGTGGCCGACTCCGTCGTCGATGCGGAATTGGCCACGCAGTACGGGCAAGTCCTCACGTCGAATGGAATCACCGAGGCCCAGCTGAAGGTCTATCTCGAGGCCCAAGGAAAGACGCTCGATAGCTTCAAGGCGTCGTTGCGTCCGTCCATCGCGACACAGCTCCTTGTGAGTGCCGTCAACGCGGAAGTGGCACCCAGCTCGACGCCCACGGAGGATGAGCTTGCGAGCTACTTCGAGAAGAACATCGCCAAGTACGACACCGGAGAGCAGGTCCACGCGATGCACATCCTCGTGGCCGATCTCGCTACGGCGCAGCAAGTCGAGAAGGAACTCATCGAAGGTGCCGACTTCGCGGCGCTGGCGGCCAAGTACTCTACGGACACAGGCAGCAAGGCCAAGGGTGGCGATCTCGGGTGGTTCGAGCGCGGGAAGATGGTGACGGAGTTCGAGGACGCCGCGTTCGCTCTGCAACCCGGGGAAACCAGCGAACCCGTCAAGACCCAGTACGGGTATCACGTCATCCGCGTCGTGGAGCGGAAGGACGCGCACACGCCGACGCTGGCCGAGATTCGCAGCCAGGTGCTGGCGGACGTGCAGACGGAGAACCGGACAACGCAGGGCCAGGCCTGGTACACCGAAGTTCGCAAGACCAAGAAGGTCGAGATTGGCATCCCCGTCGTGCAGGCGTTCATGATGCAGGAACAGAACATCGATGGCGGGCTGGCGGAGTTCGAGCGCCTCCGCTCCGAGGACAAGGGGACGGATCCGTACCTGTCGTACTACATCGGACAGATCTACGAGGCCAAGGCGAGTTCGGCCGCGAGCGGACGGACGACGCTGGAAGCCACAGCGTCGCCGACTCCGGAACAGGCGAGCCAGATTGCGCAATTGAAGGGGATGGAGAAAGAGAGCAAAGACAAGGCGCTGGCTGCGTACGTTGCCCTGGTGGAGGACGGCGAGGTGGACGAGGGTCTCCTGACGAAGATCCTCAACTTCGATCCCGGCAACATGACGGCGATGATGGCGATGGGAACGCTCCTTGCGGAGAAGGGAGACTCGGCGGGGGCACAGACTCGCTATGAGCAAGTCATCTCCGCCAACCCGCAGTCGACGGACGCTCTCGTTGTTTCGGGCGACCTCGCGCAGAAGGACGGCAACTACGCGCTCGCCAGGCAACGGTTCCAGCAGGCGCTGGCGCTCCGGCCGCGCGATGCGAGCCTGGAGCTCAAGTTGGTCGCCGTGCTCCTTGCCCTGGACGACATTGCCGGGGCGGACGCCATGGCGGCGGCGATTCGCGAGACCGATCCCCAGAACTCCCGCCTCGCAGTGGCCGAGGCCGATGTGGCCAAGGCGAAGCTAGGGCGAGGTGTGGGGGAGCGCGACGCGCTCAAGGCCAAGTCGAATCGCACGGCGGAGGAAGAGACGAAGCTGGCTGCCCTGGGGCGCCAGGTTGACGAGCTGTACCAGGCTGCGGTCACGCGTTACGAGACCGCCATCAAGGCCGGCGGAAACCTCGATCTCAACGTGAAGCTCGGCGAGACTCACCTCCTGGCCGGCAGGCTCGAAGCGGCCGAGAAGGAACTCCAAGCGGTTCTCGTTCGATCTCCGTACCGAGCCGACGCGTACGAGGGCCTCGCCAAGGTCAACCTCGCCCGCGGCCAGACGGACAAGGCGCTCGAGCAGCTGCGGACGGCGCTCGCGCGCTCGTTCGACGGCACCCAACGCATCCGCCTGGCCGAGCAGATCGTGAGGCTTGACCCGAAGGACACGTCGACGCGACTCCGCCTGGCGAAGCTGTACAGCGACAACGGCCAGTCGAGCGCTGCCCTTCGCGAGTTCGGGCAGCTCATCGCGGCCGACCCGGCGATCGAGGACGCGTATTCCGGCATCGCCAAGGCCTACGTGGCCAGCGGCGAGTACGATTCGGCTCTCGACTACCTCAAGCGTGGAGTGACCGGTGTCAAGCAGGATGCGGCGAAGATTCGCCTGTACCAGCAGGTTATCGATACCGACCAAGCGGACGTCGGGCAGGGCAAGCCGCTCTCGTCCGCCGGCCTCGATGCGCTCATCGAGATCGCCAAGCTCGATATCTCGCGCGGCGACACGACCGACGCTCGGAATCGTCTCACGCAGGTACAGGCCGCAGACAGCAAGTACCGCGCCTCGGAAGTGTCCGCGCTGTCGGAGCAACTGGGTCCGGCAACCTCTGCGCCCGCATCCAGCCAGTGATCGGCGATGACCTCGTCCGCCTCGTCGAGCTGACGGCCCGACTGCGGGATCCTGTCCACGGGTGCCCTTGGGACCTTGCGCAGGATCACGTCTCTCTGCGTCCGTATGTCGTGGAAGAGGCCCATGAGGTCGTCGCCGCGATCGACGCGCGCTCTCCTGAGGCCCTCGCCTCGGAACTCGGGGATCTCTTGTTGCAGGTACTCCTGCACAGCCGACTCGCCGAGGAGACCGGCGAGTTCACCCTCCACGATGTGATGGCCTTCCTGGAAGAGAAGCTCGTGCGGCGACATCCGCACGTTTTCGGCGACGCGCCGAAGGACCTCGGCCTCGGGTCGATTCGCGCGCAGTGGGACGAGACGAAGGCTGCGGAGCAGCAACACAAGGCTGTCCTGCCGGCGTTGCTCGCGGCGCGAAAGCTCGTGGCCGGAGTGCGCGAGTCGTCGCTTCTGTTCGATCTCGCGAAGTCATCGGACCGCGACGTGCGGGTGGGCGGCGAGTTGCTTCTGGCGATCAAGCGATCGTGGGAGTCGGGCGTGGATCCGGAGATCGCGCTGCGCAAGGCCATGGACCGAATCGAAGCGGCGGGGGGAGATCGCGGTGCGTGAGGAAGCCCTCGTCTACTGGGTGGGGACGTCGGAAGAGGAGATCCATTTCATCGACTCGATTCTGGGCGCGTACGACGGAGTTGCGTGCGTTCGCCGGGAGTTCAAGCTGGAGGATGGGCAGGCGCTCTACAAGGTGTACGTGACGGCAGGCATGGAACGGGAGTTCCTCGACGTGATGGGAAGACTGCGCATGAGGGCGGACATTCGATCGGTGACTCGAGGCGAGGACGATGCGGCTCTTCCGAGCGAATGAGGTTGCGGCCTCGGTGTTCGACGTCGACTACGGGCGACTGTGGTCGATGGGAGTGCGCGCGCTCCTATTCGATCTCGACAACACCCTGGGAAGGCGGGGGTCGAAGAGCCTCGGAGTAGACGCGTTCCGCCTCCTCGACGACCTGCAGGCACGGGGCTTTCGCGTCGGGATCTTGACCAATCGAAAACGGGGCGCCGCGAACGCCCTGGCGACCGAACTCGCTGAGAAGTACGCTGTTCTTGACGTGGCGCGCAAGCCGTCGCGCAAAGGGTTCGCGAGCGTGCTTGCCCAGTTGGGCGAGACCTCGGCGACCGCGGCGATGATCGGCGACCGCCGACTCACCGACATTCTCGGCGCCAACCGCAGCGGCCTCTATTCCATCCGCGTAAAGGGGTTCCGCAAGCGAATCGAGCGACGTTGAGGCTCGATTCGCCCGCGGCCGGCTCCGCCGATGCCGGATGCGCAAGCGCGCGCTTGGTCCCTCCTTCCGGGTTCGGCTATCATTCCTGCGACGCCCGAACCGAGTCTCAGACCGCGAGACGGGGCGGCAGGAGGAAACTGGCCCATGAAGGCTCGTCATCTCGTATCGTTGCGCGACGTGTCATCGGAAGACATCCTGGAGATCCTGGACGTTGCTCGTCATCTCAAGCTGGAGCACCGCTCCGGCGTGCGTCACACCCTGCTCGCCGGGAAGACCCTGGCGATGATCTTCCAGAAGCCGTCCTTGCGGACGCGCGTCTCGTTCGAGGCCGGGATGGAGCAGCTCGGGGGGCACGCGATCTATCTCGGGCCGAGCGACATTAGGCTCGGCGAGCGTGAGACGACCGAGGATATCGCAATGAACCTCTCGCGCTTCTGCGACGCGATCATGGCGCGCGTGTTCAAGCACGAGACGGTCATCGATCTGGCCAAGTTCGCGTCCATCCCCGTCATCAACGGTTTGTGCGACATGGACCACCCCTGTCAGGCGCTTGCCGACTTCATGACCATCTGGGAGAAGAAGCGGCGGTTCGAGGGCCTGACGCTGGCCTTCATCGGCGACGGCAACAACGTCGCGCACTCCCTGATCGACGGGTGTGCCAAGCTTGGTATGGGGTTCCGCATCGCCTGCCCGGCGGGCTATGAGCCGAACGCCGAGATTGTGGCCGCGGCGCGCGCGCTCGGCGCGTCGGTCGAAATCACCCACGATCCACGTGGGGTGGCAAAGGGCGCCGACGTCCTCTACACCGACGTGTGGATCAGCATGGGCCAGGAGGGCGAGGCGAAGTCGAAGGCGAACGCGTTCGCTGGGTTCACCATTGACGCGAGGCTCGTCCAGGCGGCCGATCCCGACGCGGTCATTCTTCACTGCCTGCCGGCGCACTACGGCGAGGAGATCACCTACGAGGCGTCGCGCAGTCCGGGAAGCGCCATCTTCGACCAGGCCGAGAACCGGATGCACGCGCAGAAGGCTGTCCTCGCCCTGCTGATGTCGTAGGAGGAACGATGCCGAAGGAAATCGTCGCCGGATCGGACGCGAAAGGCGACTGCTGCGTCACCGTGACAGCTGGCAAGGCGCTCGCTGTCGCCGTGGCGACCGACGATCCCAACCTGTTCGAGCGGGGGATCCGCGAGGTCGTGGACGAGACGCTGGCGGCGCTCGCGCCGCAAGGCCGCGTCAAGGCCACCGTCTCCGTCGCCGACAAGGGCTCTCTCAACTACGTCATCGCGGCTCGAGTCGAGGCGGCCGTTCGCCTCGCGCTTCCGGAGATCCCGGCCATCGCGCCCAAGGTGCGGCGTCGGCCGAGCGAAAAGGACGCGCCGCGCCGCAGCCGCCTGTACGCCCCCGGGAACAACCCGCGTCTTCTCGTCGGGATCGAACTCCACGGCGCCGACTGCGTGCTGCTCGACCTCGAGGATTCCGTACCTCCGGCCGAGAAGGCGGCGGCCCGCGTCCTCGTGAAGCACCTTCTTGGAGCGATCGACTTCCCGAACGAGGTCTGGGTTCGCATCAATCCGCTTGCTCTCGGCGGTGCCGACGACGTTCGCGAGGTGCTCCTGGCGCGGCCACACGGCGTTGCGCTGCCCAAGGTCGAGTCGTGCGACGATGTCGTCGCCCTATCCAGGGAACTGGCAAAGGCTGAGCAGGCCGTCGGCGCCCCCCTCGGGTCGACGTGGATCATGCCCATCGTTGAGACGGCGAAGGGCGTCCTCCACGCCGAGGAGATCGCGGCCGCCGATCCGCGCGTCGCGGTTGTTGCGTTTGGCGCCGAGGACTTCACGCGCGACGTCGGGGCGCGGCGTACGTTGGAGTCCCTGCTCTTCGCACGTTCGATGATCGTCGCCGCGGCCAAGGCGGCGGGCGTGCAGGCCTCGGACACCGTCTACGCCGACGTTGACGACGAAGTCGGTCTGGCGGCCGAAGCGAAGCTCGCCCGTGACCTCGGCTTTGACGGGAAGGGCGCCATCCACCCGGGACAGATTCCGGCGTTGCACGCTGCGTTCACCCCGAGTGAGAAGGAGATGGACGAGGCGCGGAGGATCGTCGCGGCGGCGGAAGAGGCCGAGGCGCAAGGAATCGGAGCCATCGCGATCGGCGGGAAGATGGTTGACCGACCGGTGCTTGAGCGCGCAAGGCGCGCACTGCGTCTGGCCGACAGGCTATCAGGGCGATCGATCAGCCCGTCGGCAGGGAAGGAGTCCCGATGAAGAACGCGCTCGGCCGTGAGATTCCGAAGACGATCGGCAGCCGTTCCGTCGATGCGTACGCCGGCGCGTTTGCCAAGAAGCGATCCGGCTTGAAGGCGCCGCAGCACCAGAAGTCGTCCGTGCCCGGCGAGAACAAGGTGCTCCCGTCGCTTGAGGCCGCCATTGAGGCGACCGGCCTCAAGGATGGAATGACGATCTCGTTCCATCACTCGTTCCGCGAGGGCGACCGCGTCATCAACCAAGTCGTCGACGCCTGCGCCCGGATGGGCCTGAAGGACCTGCGCCTCTTCCCGACTGCGCTCTTCGGCACGCATGCCAAGCTCGTCGACCACATCAAGTCGGGCGTCGTCTCCCGCATCGAGGGTTCGATGAACGGACCCGTCGGCGCCTACATCTCGCAGGGCGGGAAGCTGCGCGAGCCGGCGACCCTGCGTTCGCACGGCGGCCGCTGGCGGGCGATCGAGTCGGGCGACGTGGCGATCGACGTGGCGTTCATCGCCGCCTCGCAGGCCGACGCTTACGGCAACGCGAACGGCATCAACGGCCGGACGCCGTGCGGACCGATCACCTTCTGCATGGTGGACGCGCAGTACGCGAAGAAGAGCGTCGTCGTGACAAGCGAGCTGTCGCCGTACCCGGCGTACCCGCTCGAGATCCAGCAGGGCTGGGTCGACTACGTCGTCGTCGTCGACGAAGTGGGCGACCCGGAGCAGATCGCGTCCGGCACGCTCGAGATGACCAAGTCTCCCGCCCGCCTGCGTATCGCGCGCTTGGCCGCCGACGCGGTCGTCGCCTCGCCCTACTTCAAGGAGG
>Ga0315287_10003735_pt1 | contig 14723 bp, 10 predicted proteins | sample YL17G11_0_MG_FD_205037 | JGI IMG/M metagenome (GOLD analysis project Ga0315287, IMG submission 205037) | Sediment microbial communities from Yellowstone Lake, YNP, Wyoming, USA - YL17G11_0 | ecosystem: Environmental > Aquatic > Freshwater > Lake > Sediment | place: USA: Wyoming | collected... | reverse complement strand
GAATATCCTTGCCACACCTAACAGCAAAAATGCCAACAGAATGCCCCACCACCATCTGAACATATTCATCATGGGAATTTCCCTCTTCAATCCATCGCGTTATGGCTGAACGAACTGTTCGGGCCATTTGCTGAAAAAGTTATTTTTCTAAGGCTGCTCAAAAATGCCCCTGCCTCCGCCGAAGCGGCTTCGCGCAGGCAGGCAGACGCAAGTTGAGATTTGCGAAATCCCGTTTGCGGGGGCGCCCGAAATCCTTTGTAGGGACCGGTTTCAAACCGTTCCCTACCGTTGTACGCCGCAACGACTTGCCCTGTTAGATAGAATCCTGATCGGTCTTGCAGCCATTTGAAAGCTGATGTCTCCACTGATTTCTCTCCAAAATCTATCTGCTCATCTAACAGGGCGAGGATGAGGGCAACGCCGCAGATGGGCGTTTTTCAGCAGCCTGTTAAAGATACTGTTCACAAATGTTGGATCTGATTGATTCCTGGTCAGAAATTTCAGTGATGATGCGCCCCTCTTTGATGGCATACACCTTGTCGGATATGGCGCACACCAAGGACAGGTTTTGTTCAACGATCACCAGCGCCGTTTTTTTGCTCAGTTCCTTGAAGACGTTTTTCAGTTGTGCAACGATGCTGGGGGCCAGTCCCTCGGTGGGCTCATCAACCAGCAACACCTTAGGGCTGCCAAGGATGGCTCTGCCGATCATCAACATCTGACGCTCACCACCGCTCAAGTACCCACCCTTGCGATCCATGAGGGATTTCAGTCTCGGGAATAAGCTGGTGACCTGATCCCAGTTATAATCCTTTGTGGCGTAGCTGCCCAGTTCAAGGTTCTCCCTGACCGTCAAATCCGAAAAGACTTTTTTGTCCTGGGGAATGTACTTAAGCCCCATTTTGGCGATATCGTAAGGCATCATGCCGATCAGATCGGTATGGTTGAAGGTGATTGATCCAGAGGTTGGTTTCAGGAATCCGCCAATGCTCTTGAGCAGGGTGGTTTTACCAGCTCCGTTACGGCCAACGCAGGCCACCACCTGGCCCGGTTTTACGCTGAGATTGGCATCGAACAAAACCTTCGATTCACCGTAAGAAACATTCAGGCCTCTGACTGCCAGTATTTCATTGTTATTCATCGCCATGAACTCCGTCTGTGCGGGCATCATCGGTTCCATCGGCAGGGATTTCAATCTGCCAGTAGCTTCTGCGTACCTCCGGGTCACGGAGACATTCCTCACACCCGCCGTCTGCAATGATTTTTCCCTCATGCATGACGGTGAGTCTCTCCAGGAAATCTTCCACTTGTGAAATCTTGTGTTCTACAATGAGTATGGTTTGCTTGCCGATGTGCTTGCTCAATACTCCCAGAACCTCTTTGATTTCCAATTCAGCCAACCCCGCCAGGGGTTCGTCCAGCAGCAAGACCCTGGGTTCGGCCAGGATGGCCATGGCAATCTCCAACCGTCTCTTCTCACCGAGGCTCAGATGCTTCACCTGCTTGTTGGACTCATTTTGAAGCCCAAAGGTTTCCAGGGATTCGGCAATTTTTTCTTCTTTACGGTATCGCTTCCGGGTGGTCAGGAAAAGGGGAAACAATGACGCACTTTTATGCGCCCTAAAAAAGGAAAGGACCAAGTTGTCGATCACCGTGAGATTGTCGAAGGTGGAGGTCAGTTGAAAGGTCCGCATCATCCCCATGTCAACACGTTTTTCCGGCGACACGTGGGTGATGTCTTCCCCCTGATACAGAATGGTCCCCTCATCGGGCGGGTAATACCCGGTAATGAGGTTGAAGAACGTGGTCTTCCCCGCTCCATTTGATCCGACAATACCGGCCACTTCCTTCTCACGCAGGACATAGTTGACTCGGTCAACGGCGACCAGTTCGCCAAATCGTTTGGTGACGTTTTCGGTCTTGATGATTTCTGTGCCTGCATCCGCATTCACAGCAAGCCCCTTTCTAAGGTACCGCCCCGGTGTGAGGAGCTTACAGTTACCGGGGCGGAGAGACGTTTATCCGCCAGTTACGTAGAAAAGTTACAAAAGGCGGTTGGGTGTGCTGGAAAACCTTTACAGCGGAACCTTTGAGCGTTATCTACCAAGTTTCCAGGCATATTTCAGACGCCACCTCAGGTGATATATCGCATGTTACCCATAAACCATGTCAAAAACCCGCTTGGTAAAGGTTTAGAAGCACATTCAACCGCCGCTTCCAAAGCAATGTTAAGGTCTAATAACCCAGAGACTTCAGAGTCGGCATCACCGAATCACCGCCCTGGTAGCCTACGACCTTAAACAGATCCCATTCGTGTTTCTGCTCCTGGGGACCTTTCCCCCTGACTAAAAAGCCGGCATACTTGTATACCGCCGCGTGATCCTCGCGCCATCCGGCAGCGCCTTTCACACAGGTGAATGCGCCTTTGTTGGCCATCAGCGCCGCGGTCACCTTTTTCGGCTCAAAGGACTTGGCAGCCTCAAACCCCCTGAACATTTCCGAGTAGGCAGTATAGGCGATGGTTGCATAAGAATCCGGAGGCGTGTTGTATTTCGCCCTGTAGAGCTCGGTAAATTCTTTGGCGGTTCTTGCCACTGCCTTGTCTTCAAAGTCACTCAGGTCATAGTAAAAATAGTGCACCGCGTAGACACCCTCCAAGGCCTGGGGAGGAATGCCTCTGGCGACCACGTTCGTGATGAAGGTATTGAAAATGGTCATTTCCTTGTTGAGGCCCGTCTCATAGCACTGTTTCAAAAGGGCCACGGCATCGGCAGCAAATTGAGAGCCGATGAAAACGTCCGGCTTTGCCGCCCGTACTTTCTGTATAATGGTCGTGTAGTCACCGGTTCCCAGTGAAACCTCGTCATACCCGACAACTTCGGCACCCATTTCTTTGGCGGCCGCATAGACACCGTCTCGGATGTCCCAGCCCCAGCTATCGGCGCGAGCCAAAAAGAAAATACGTTTCTTGCCCAGCACTTTGATGGCAGCGGAGCCGGCCATGTATCCTACTGTCCATGGACTATATGCCGTGGCAAACGTGCATTCGGCCAGCTTGCCCTTTAGAAAGGCTTCCTTGGCCATGACGCAAACGGGGAAATACGGCATGGGATCTTTTTGAACCAGGGCATTGATGGCGAACGCGAGCGGAGCCCAGGTCTGCCCCCCCACGCCTTTAACCCCTTCTTCAACCATGTAACGGTAACGCCGGACACCCACATCCAGTTTGGCCTCGTCATCGTAGACGAGCCCTTCCACCTTTACTTTTCCCCAGGGCATTTTGAGTCCGCCCTTTTTGTTGATCACATCGACCGCCAACAGGGCACCATCCCTCTGGGTTTGAGCCACCGCTGCAAACGTGCCGGTGAGCGGAAGCAGGATACCGACCTTTATTTTGTCGGGATCGGCCGCCTGGGTGTTGCCGGAACCAAGAACACTGCAAAATATAAAGATTGAAAGTAAAATTATAGATTTTTTCATTTTTACCTCCTCCTGATTGAATAGGCTGGGTTTCAAATCCCTTACGCCCCTTAGGGGATCGATATCGACAAAAAATTGTCGATATTTATTAACGGCCAATTGGTAGCCGCAGGCTTTAGCCTGCGCATGTGGCTCGGGATTAGAACGTACTCCGAAACGCAACCTGAAGGTTGCGGCTACCTGGAAAACAGCTATCCCGAAGGGGCCACCTCTTCCGGGCGAAGTCCCGGACGAAGCCTAGATTCTTAATGTGTAACTTTGCATCACCTCCTTGTTGAATATTCGGTGTTGCAGGGGCCACTGTCAGGCACACCGTTAACTCTTTAGAACGCCCAGTCGCCCGATGCGGGGTACCGGCCGCCGCAAAGAGTTTGAACTAAGTTGATAGAGAGGTTGATAGATTTTAAGTTATAGAGAAGTCCCTCTTGGGCTATCTCCCCGAATAAAAAAATGATAAGAATTCACTTTGTAATGGGTTTAATATACGAGAAAGGGAGTAGTATGTCAAGGATCACAGAGAAATATTGAAATGATTGGACCCGTTTGATGGCGCCCAGCCCCACCTTTGAAGGCGGGGGATATGAGCGCTGCTCAGGGGCAATCCTGAGCAACCTCCAACCTTCAGGTTGAGGAGCGGAAGGGTTGACAAAAAAGAAAAAGAGTAATAAACATTTTTAATCAGTGACAGAATGAGAAAAGTCTTCAAAAGGAGGAAGGGTTAATGGCAAAACAGGAAAAGGTAGGAGTGGCTCTCATCGGTGCGGGGAGTTGGGCAGGTGTCATCGCCAATGCCGTCCAGAGAAGCCAGAGAGTAAGAATGGTCACTTGCCATACAAGGACACCGGAGAAACGGCAGGCCTTCAGCAATAAGTATGGATGCGATCAGGAGAAGAGCTTTGAAGATGTCTTGAAGAGGGATGATGTGGAAGGCGTCCTTCTCACGACGCCAAATGCCATCCATGCTGAGCAAACCGTGTTGGCAGCTCAACACGGGAAACATGTTTTTGTCGATAAACCCATCGCCAATACCTTAGCCGATGGGAAGAAGATGGTCGAGGCCTGCCAAAGAGCAGGTGTGGTCCTGTTGGTCGGCCACGATATGCGCCGATTATCCGGATTTCGGAAGATGAAAGAGCTCATGGATCAGGGAGCCATTGGCAAACCCGTCATGGTGGAATCGAACTTCTCCGGAAGGATTGGGTTTGAATTGACTCCTGATAAATGGCGATGGTATGGAGACGACTCAGGTTGTCCCGCAGGTTCTCTCATGACGATGGGTGTCCATCATGCAGACACACTGAATCATTACTTTGGGCCTATTAAGAAGGTCTCCGCCTTTTTCAACAAGCTCTATACGCCTGCGGATGTGGAGGACGTGACCATGACGATCTTCGAATTCGAGTCAGGGGTTCTCGGTTACCTTGGCTCCACTTACGTCTCACCCAGGGCGAACTGGGTCTATATCTATGGAACCGAGGCCCATCTCTTCTGCACACTCTCTCTACCCAATGTGGCTTTTGATGAGTACCTTAGGATCTGGTCAGTGGTGGACAAATATACCGTCCTTCAGCTCTTCGAAAAGACCAAAGACAAACCTGAAACGATTCCTCTTTCGATCGGAGATCCGATTGTCGAAGAGATGGATGAGTTTGGGGACTGTATCCGAACCGGCAAGGAGCCAGAAACGGACGGGCAGGGTGGCGTGGTGGCCCTCGCATTGATTCGGGCAGCTATTGACTCAGCGCGTTTAGGAAAACCGGTGGATCTGAAAATCTAACCGCACGAGGTTTAGGTTCAGGTTGAGGTTGAGGATTGAAGTAAACCCCGTTAGAAAGGTGGGGTTTTGACCCCGCCTTCACAAGGAGATGATAGTTTTTATTTATAACATCCTCGGCATAAATGTCGGGACTTTCTAACGGGGTAAAGCCCAACCCGACTTAAGGTTTGAAAAAAGATTCTCAGACGTCACCACGGTAGAATCTGATCGCAATTTCCTTCCAGCTAAGGAGGAAAGGAACATGACGCAAATAAAGAAAATCTCGGTCATCGGCCTTGGACTGATGGGAACACCCATCGCCACTTTACTGATGAAGGCCGGATACCAGGTGACGGGTTTCGACATCATCAAGAAGCAGATGTACCATCTCGTTCCTCTCGGCCTCAGAGCCGTCAAGTCTCCTAAAGAGGCGACAAAAGATGCAGACCTCGTGATGTTATCCCTTCCAACTTGGAATACGGTTCTCGAGGTGGTGGAGGGGAAAGACGGTCTTGTTGAAGGAGCTCAAAGAGGTCAGATTGTGTTGGACACCAGTACGTCCCCTCCATGGGAGAGCAGGGCCCTCGGAGAGAGATTCGCAAAGAAAGGAATCGAGTGGATGGATGTCCCCATTTCCGGATCCTCTGCTCAGGCCCGGGTGGGAAATATGGTCTTCATGGTGGGTGGCAAGAAGTCCCTATTCGAAAGGATCAAGCCTGTGCTCGACCGAATTGGTAAAAAGACAGTATATGTCGGGAGGATGGGTGATGGAGCAACATTAAAACTCGTCATCAATCATACGTTATACCTCAACCAGGCTGCTGCTATTGAGGGATTGGTCTTAGGCCTGAAAGCAGGTCTAAATCCCGATGTTTTGTTCGACGTAATCACCTCAGGAGCTGCCTCGAGCGATCTGCTCATCACCCGAGGAAGGGATATGTTGAGTGGAAATTTCTCACCCAAAGGCCCTGTCGTCCTCGCCAACAAGGATCTGGCCCTCTCTCTGGAAACAGCAAAACGATTAGGTGTTGTACTCCCTGTGGGAGCACTCTATCAGCAGCTCCTGTTGAAGGCCCATTACAATGGATGGGACCGGGAGGATGCGACGGCGGTCATGAAAATCTACGAAGGGCTGGCTGGATTTGTGAGAAAGGGGAAACGGTCTCCCTCCAGAGTGAAGTGCCCCGCAGCAGAGCTGCGGGGCATCTAATTCTCTAAAAAACTTTCCTCCCCCTTGATGGGGGAGGATTAAGGTGGGGGTGATGATTAGATCATTTCCCCCTCACCCTAACCCTCTCCCCCCAGGGGAGAGGGTAGGCCATTCATCCCCCCAGCAGAACTGGGGGGTATTCTGGCATATTTTGATGAAAAAGAAAGGATAGATTTCACAGATGGCTCAGGCGGCCTCCAACAGGCTGCCTGCTTTTTTAGAGGTGATCGATGAAGGGAATATTTGGAAGGGTTTTGGAGATTGATCTGAGTTCTGGAAAAACCAAGATGATAACCCTGAAGGACGAGATGTTTGAGAAATATCTTGGAGGGAGAGGACTAGGAATCAGGCTCCTCTATGATATGCTGCCTCCGAAGACAGACCCTCTCTCTTCTGATAACCTTCTCTTTTTCCTGACGGGACCTCTTACAGGAACATTCGCAACTGGGTCGTCGAAGTTTGTCGTAATCACCAAGTCTCCTTTGACCCATGGGTGGTGCGATAGTTATTCCAGTGGAAGGATATCGGTGGAATTAAAAAAGGCGGGTTATGATGGACTCGTGATCCGTGGAAAATCGAACCAACCCTCCTACCTGAGTATCGATCACAAGGGCGTGGAGATCCGAGATGCGAATCTTCTCTGGGGGAGGGATAGCTTCGAGACGGAACGAATGCTCAAAGAAATGGAGGGGGATCCTTCCATAGGCGTCTCATCCATTGGGCCAGCCGGCGAGAGGCTGGTAAGGTTTGCTTGCATCAACAGCGACCTCTACCGCCAAGCTGCTAGAGGGGGTGTCGGAGCTGTCATGGGCTCAAAGAACCTTAAGGCCATTGTGGTTAAAGGAACCAAAGGAATCGAAATCCACGATCGAAAAGAGATGGTGACCTTGAATCGAAAGTATTACGAGCGAGCCAAACGAAGCGAAGTAGCTCAGGCGAGGAGGAAATACGGGACGCCGCTCACCCTGAACATTACACACATGGGCGGTATTCTGCCTACAAAAAATTTTCAATATGGCACCTGGGAAAAGGCCCTGGAAAAGATCGATTCCATCGGAGTATACAAAAGCATCACGACCCATAAGGCTTGCCTTTCCTGCTTCACCCCTTGCAGCTTTGAAACCCGAATCTCTCAAGGGAAATACAAAGGAGCCGTCCTCGAAGGCCCGGAATACGAGACGCTGGGTATGTTTGGATCCAACCAGCTCATCGATGATCTTCCTACCATCATCCAGGCTAATATTCTCTGTGATAAGTTGGGCATGGATACCATTTCAGCAGGAAACATCATTGGCTTTGTCATGGAATGTTTCGAAAAGGAATTGATCTCACGGAACCAGGCAGACGGTCTTGAGATCCGGTTTGGCGACAGCGAAGCCAGCCTTGCGGCCATCGAGAGGATGGCCATGCGGCAGGGTTTCGGGGATATCATGGCAGAAGGGGGCAGGGCCACAGCCCATCACATCGGCAATGACTCAGAACGATTTGCCATGCACGTGAAGGGAATGGAGTTCCCTGCCTATGAACCACGCGGTGCCTTCGGAGCCGGGCTCTCCTACGCGGTGAGCCCGAGAGGCGCCTGCCATCGAAGGGCCTGGCCTCCTGCCAAAGAGATACTCGGCGGCTACCCTCCTTACACCATCGAGGGCAAGGCAGCTATGATCAAAGAATTGTATAACGAAAACTGTGTTCTCCATTCCCTGTTGGTCTGCGATATGCCTGCCAAATTCATCCCCCTCTCTCTTGATGATTATTCCAGATATTTGGAGGCTGCGAGCGGAGAGTCTGTTCTGAAAGAAGATTTTGAGAAGATTGCCGAGAGGATTGAAACACTCATCCGGATGTTCAACAATAGAGAGGGATTCACGAGAAAAGATGATACCCTGCCCTACCGGACGCTCCATGAGCCCTTACCGGATGGTCCGGCCAAAGGACAGTGTATCGGCGAAGAAAATCTAAACAAGATGATTGATGAATATTATGCTCTGAGGGGATGGGATGCTTCTGGAATCCCAACGGAAGAAACCCTCAAGAGGCATCAGCTCTGACCGGCAAGTGCCCCGTCCCGCCTCAGCGGGATGGGCGGGGTCAAGGGGCACAATAAAAATGAAATTTCTTTTGCTCGCATCCCGCTCGCCACTGCGTGCCCGGGAAGCCCCGGCGTGCCTGTCCCGTCCTGACGGGATGGCCGGGGAGCTTCACAATTTTCGAAGGGAAACCTTTTTCACCCATGATCCTCATTATTAATGTGTTCGGAACTGAATTCGTTTTGAAACGACCGATCACCTTAGATCTTGAATCTGCTACCCTGCGAGACGTGCTCGTCGCCCTCCAAAGACATCATGAGGGGCCCTGGAAACGCATCCTCAAGGAGGATCTCTCCTTGCAGGAAGGTTACGTCGTTCTCGTGAACGGCAGGAACATCGCTTCCCTTGAAAAGCTTGAAACGAGCATTCATGACGGGGATGAGATTACCTTCACGGTTCTCGTAGCGGGTGGGTGAGGCTGAGCCATGAGGGATGATTTAAAGGCGTAGGACGATCAGTTTGTGACTCAGACCTTTCCCCTCGAAGAGGCAGAATCAGCCCATCAGATGATCTTGGCGAGTGAAGTACCCCGCAGCAGAGCTGCGGGGCATCTAATTCTCTAAAAAACTTTCCTCCCCCTTGATGGGGGAGGATTAAGGTGGGGGTGATGATTAGATCATTTCCCCTCACCCTAACCCTCTCCCCCCAGGGGAGAGGGTAGGCCATTCATCCCCCCAGCAGAGCTGGGGGGTATTCTGGCATATTTTGATAAAATCTCTGGAAGGGCGGCTTGGGTGATTTAAGTAACTCTTACTTAATGGAATCGTAAAAAGTCGAAAATCTCCTCCCCCTTGACGGGGGAGGGTTAGGGTGGGGGTGATAAGTTACCGTATTTCTGTATGTTATTTCCCCCTCCCCTTAGTCCCCTCCCGCCCGGAGAGGGGAGAATTTACTTTTTACGAATTCATCTTACTTTACTTCCACGAAATCAGCAGACAGAGGGGGACAGGTGAAGAACTCAAGATACCGAAAATCTTGATTGGACCTGTTGATTATGGAATGTTTCTCCCCCGCAGGAATAAATAAGACATCACCTGCCTTGATCGGGATCTCCTTACCCTCAACCACTTCAATGGCCTCTCCGCTGATAACGATAATGATCGACTCTCGGTTTTTGTGGTAATGATAAGGCACCTGGCTTCCCGCAACCAAGAGGCCAAACATCCCCCCAAGATTTCTTGCCTGATGGTCTTTGGTGAGGATTTCTGGCCGGTAGGGCTTGCCCGGAACTGGGTTTGCCATCTTCACATACTCTTCCGATTTAAAAATCTTCATCTGTGGTTATCCTCTCCAAATTTTAATAGATCCGTGTCTATGATACTCCTTCTCAACAAGATTAAATCGGACCCATGTCTATTCATCCACGGAATTAGAACTTATTCTTATGTAACCAGCTGAATTCAGGTCGCCTCTTCGGTGGCGTCACCTCCACTTCTGCAACTCCAATTTTCAGCACACAGGTAAGCTCATAATCTTCTCGAAGGCCGAGAATTTTTTCCACTTCCTTTTTTCCCTCATCCCAGTAAGTAATAATATTACTGTTCAGTTCTTCGGCCACGGCAGCCAAAGACATGTTTTCGACAGCAAGCCAACCCGTGCCAACATCTCCTGAACGGGTGCAGATAGCAACGACACTGGAATTCTGGAACCACTTCTTCTGATTGAGGGCCCGTTCCTCAACTTCCTTCTGGGTCTCACCCGGCCCAGGAGAAAACTTCTTATTCAATTGATACTTGATCTCTCCAAGTTGATCGATGATTTTCAGGTCGTCAATCATGATGAACTCCCATGACTGGCGGTTTCCAGCGGAAGGGGCCTTGCTGCCTGCAAGGATAATCTTACGCAATTGCTCTTCCGTAGCTCCTTTCTTGAAAATACGAATCGTTCTCCTTTTTTCTATTGCCTCGTAAATGTCCATATTGAACCTCCCTGTCTCCTGATATCTATGGCGCATTACCGGTTCCCCGGTTTATTCCGGGAAACCTCCAGCGATTTCTTCTTCTTTACAGATAAAAGGGAAAAGGTTCTATTGTCAAATAAAAAGATTGAGGTCTGGAAAGATCTTGCCGGGGAGGGATGCTGTCTAGGTATTTGAAGATCGTCGCTGCCTTTTACACGGCATGATTTCACCTATCTTCAACCGAGGCATGCTTCAGGAATCGAAGATTTCCGGCGGAAATCATCAGGCAGAGTAAATATATGAAAATCAAATCCAAACATTCTTGGTGGGCTGAAAATAGAGGATTTATAGCAGATAGTGTAACCTCAGCGATACCCCAATTTACAGGACAGAAGAAGGGAGACTACCTCGTCCCCCCGGCTAACCGCTTTCTACAAAGCATTGGGCCTATATAGCATCGTGAGGTGATGATTTCCGATGGAAAGAGAGTGTAACAACAGCATCAGGCGCGCGGGTCAAGAAAATGCGGATGGAACACTCAACACGCTCCGGGCGCCTCGCCTGCATGCATTGGTTGGGCGGTAGTACTGGTTCTCCTCGCAATGTTTCGAGGTTGCCATCCATCGCTCAATGACCCTATCCGCCCGAGCAGCAGGCTTCGCCCCCTGAGAATCTTGTCTATGTAGACTCCGGTCCGACGATACTGTCTCGTGATTCCGTACCGTAGGAAATAAGGAAACATTAGCGCTCTACTCGCGCCGGTTCCCCCATGCGCGGACGAGATCCTTGGCGATCTGGCCGATCACCTCCTCGACCTGCAGCACGGTCCCCTGGTTCTGGTTCACGAATACCGTGACAACGGTCGGCCCGCCCTCGTGGAAGATGATGCCCGCGTCATTAAGGACGTACGGGGGACCTTCCCCCGCCTTGTGCGCGACCTGCGCCTGCTCCTTGATGAACCTGGGGAGGCGGGAGTCGTAGAACTGGCCCCGCAAGACATCCAACATCACCTCGGTCGTCGCGGCCGACGCCAGCTCGCCCCTCAGCAGCTGGAGAAGCAGCCGCGACATCTCCCGCGCCGTACTCTGGCCGAACCACTCGGCAGGGTCCCGCATGACCCGCTTGATAAGACGCTTGAGCTCGTCCTCCGAGAGCGCTGGCATACCGAGTTCGTACAGTTCGCGGTCGGTGAACGTGGCGTACTTCGGGTCCGCCAGGACAAAGATTCGCCTGGTTAGATCGGCGCTGGTCATGTTGATCCGCGTTTGCTGGTAGCCGAACTGGGTGAGCATTGCGTTGACGCGCGTCAGTCCCACCCGGCCCAGGGAGATGTCTGTGGCGATGTTGTCGCTGGTCACGATCATCTGGCGCACGAGATCCCGGATGGTTGGCTGCAGCCCGGGTGTGAACGTCTGGATAAGACCGCTGCCCGTCCTATAGTCATCCAGGGTCACCTCGTAACGCTCGTCGAGGTCGAGCAGCCCGGCCTCGGCATCGCGATAGGCCAGGATCATGATAGGAATCTTGATCACACTGGCCGTGTTCATCCGCTTGTCAGCGTTGATGGCCACCTGCCGGCCCGTCGGGACGTGCAGCGCATGGACACCAACCCTCGCGTTTAGGGCGGAAATCCGAGAGCGGATCAGCTTCTCGAGCGGCCGTGTTCCTGTCGTCCCGGCCTCCGTTCTCGGCGCTGTCGCGCTGAGAACCGATAACAATCCAACCAAGCACAGAGAGAAGGCACTGAAGCGTCGCATCATTTATCACCTCCCGATTGACAGTCGTTGCCTAAGGCGCCTCGCCAAAACAAGTCGACCAATTCCATTCTCTGTAACCTCCTCTAATGGGGTTCTTCAAGGACCAACGACCGTACTATTCTGGCGCGCCTTCTAAGCGGGCAACCAGGGGCTACCGGGGCAGCACAATTGTGCGGTCGTTGGCGGCCCGCTGGTCAGAAGTTCGTGTGCATGGCTTCCGTGAGGCGCGCCAGGTCGTGGCCCACGGCCATGATTCCGTCGACGTCCTGGAAGGGCACGTTGTTGACATACACCGCGAAGACCAGGCGCCGCCCGCTGGAGGCGTCCACGTAACCGGCGAGCCCCTTCGAGAGGAGGATGCCGCGGTCGTTCAAAGGGTCGTAGTCGGCCAGCGTGCCGGTCTTGGCGCGCACCTTGCCGATGGCTTTGCTCCCCGGCGTGGCGGCGTCCGCCAGGCTTCCGTCGACCCCGAGGATGGGCAGGGCATTGAAGAAAGCTGCGAAGTCCAAGCGGCGGGAGGCAGCCGTGAGAAGCCGGACCGCTGCCTTCGGGCTGACTCGGTCGTTGGAGGTGCCCCCTGCGCCGTCGCCGATGCACAAGGCGTCGAGATCTACGCCCATGGCGCGGAAAGACTCCCGCTCCCTCGACAATCCCTCGTAGAAGGTTCGCCCGCCGGACGCGGCGGCGATGAGCAGGACGTAGGTATCCGCATGGATGTTCTGGGAGACCTTGAGGGTCAGCTTGATGTCCTCCGAGAACGGGGGAGAGGTGAACAGCGCCACCGGGGAGAGCCCGGCGTACACTTGCGTGTTCGGGAGGCGCTCCCGAGGGTTGGGTCCGGTCGCCGGGGCGTCCACGGTCACTCCCTGCCGCCCGAGGGCTTCCACGAGGCAAGTCCGCGCGAAAGCGGGCGGGTCTTTCACGGTGAAGGTCCTCACGGTGGTGACGTCCGCGGCGGCGATGGCACCGCGCACCTCGATGACGCCGGGCTCCGGGGAGCTGACGGCGAGGTCCGTCTTCCCCTCCGCGGCGGTCTGGACCTCGGAGATAACCCGGTAGGCAGCGCTCTGCGGCCGCCAGGTGACGGCGGCGGGTTGGCCGGGCTGGGTCGCCTTCACCACGAGGTCGATGAGGTTGTCGTTAACGAGGATGGGGCTGAGGGGGAATTCCTTGCCCAGGTGCGGGTCTTCGAAGAGCCGGTCGTCTACCATGACGTCGTGGGCAGAGCGCACGCCCGATGCCGCAACCTGCCTGGCCAACTCCTCGATGCCGGCCAGCGGGTTCTCCGGCGTGAGCCCCGAGCCGCCCAGCGAGTTGGCGTCTCCGTGGTCCATGTTGGTGAAGTCGATGGTGCCGTCCGGCTTCGTCCGGCCGCCGAGCGTCGGGTCGCCTCGCGCGACGAGGACCAAGTCGCCCTCAAGGCGCCCGGTGGGATCTATGGGCCCCACCGCGTACACCGGCGTATCGAAGCGGTGGCCCGCTCCCAGGGCGTCCATCGCCGCGAGCGAGGTGAAGCTCTTGACGGTGGAGCCGGGCACGAACCGGTGTGCGGCGTCCCGAGTGAACAGCACCTTCCCAGTGCGGAGGTCCTTCACGAGGATTCCCCAGCTGGAGTAGCGGTACTCCGGCTTGCCGGTGATGTTCTTGTACGCCGCGCCGAACCCCCCGCATGCCCACGCTCCCTGGCCGGCCTGCGCCGCGAAGCCGAGCAGGATGACCACCAGGACAGCACCTGTTGCCAGCCTGCTCCGGCCTACACCCCCGAGCCTCCTCCCGAACCTCTCGCATCGCGACATACGCGTCCTTTCCCTTTCTGGATGCCCCGTCAGCTGTTCCTCAGGGACTGATCTTCTTGAAATCTCCCCCGCGAAAGTCGCTAAACAACGGGATGTTCTTTGATAAGAACTCGCTTGGGGATGGGTTGAACATACAAAAAAGGGAGTTGTATGTCAAGAAGAAAAAAATCACAAGATACGGGGTGCTTTCTCAAGGCATCCCGGGGAGACCGGGACAAAGAGCTTTCGGAGCGGGATTAGGGTGACCAAAGACAGGACCTCCATCCTTACCAGCCGACAAAAGGGGGTTTCTTACCCACTCCTGCGGGCACACCACCCCTTGCTCCATCCATCTGAACAAGATCCACTACCCGCTCAACTCAGATAGGAATCCATCGGGTATTCCGGGCGCGCATAGAAGGGATCAGGAGATAAAATCTGAGACTCCGAATCATCGAAGTAAATCGTTGCGGAAGGCGCCTTCACCTTGGGCGGAGGTCGGGCCTTCATCTTCCACAACCCAAGATGCTTGAGGATCTATTCGATGACCTCCTCATCCTCGATGAAGGCGATGATTTTCATCCTCCCCTGGCACTTCAGGCAGTTCAGGGGGTCGACCTCATAGATTTTCTGAATCAATCTGGCCCAGTTTATCCTGTACTTCTTGGTCCCTCCTCAGACTCAACGATGCAGGGTATGACTTCCTCCAGGTTCAACTTGCTCCTTTTCCCCTGGGAGACGTTACTGTAGTAGCCGTA
>Ga0315287_10003733_pt1 | contig 14728 bp, 14 predicted proteins | sample YL17G11_0_MG_FD_205037 | JGI IMG/M metagenome (GOLD analysis project Ga0315287, IMG submission 205037) | Sediment microbial communities from Yellowstone Lake, YNP, Wyoming, USA - YL17G11_0 | ecosystem: Environmental > Aquatic > Freshwater > Lake > Sediment | place: USA: Wyoming | collected... | reverse complement strand
ACACCGAGGTTTGGATCGACTACGTCACCGAGATCGATGTCAACGGCCCGCCCTTCACGGTCACGACTGCCAACGAGCGCGTGTTCAAGACCAAGTCGATCATCGTGGCCACGGGCGCGTCGCCGCGACGGCTCGGCGTGCCCAACGAAGAGCGGCTCACCGGTCGTGGCGTCAGCTATTGCGCGACGTGCGATGGCTTCTTCTTTCGCGGCAAGGACATCGTCGTGGTGGGCGGCGGCGACAGCGCGCTGCAAGAAAGCCTGTTCCTGACCAAGTTCGGGTCCAAAGTGCGCATCGTCCATCGCCGTGATCAGTTGCGCGCCGGCGCGACGCTCCAGCGCCGGGCACGCGAGAACCCGAAGATCGAGTTCGTGTGGAATTCGGTCGTCGAAGGCATCAAAGGCGCGGCAAAGGTCGAATCGATCACGCTCAAGAACCTCGTCACCGGCGAAACAGTCGAGACGCCCACGGATGGCGTCTTCGTCTACGTCGGTCATCTGCCGAACAACCAACTTTTTGAGGGCAAACTGGCGATGGACGATGAGGGCTATCTGGTCACCGATAAGCTGATGCGCACCAGCGTGCCGGGCATCTTCGCTGCGGGCGAGATCCAGGATCACCGCTTCAAGCAGGCGGCGACCTCGGCGGGGCAGGGTGTGGCCGCGGCGCTCGAGGTAGAGAAGTTCCTGGCCGACCTCGAAGACCGTGCCTATCCGGGAGCCGGTTGATGCTCTCGCACATCCGGCTCGAAACCTACATGCGCCGCGTCGCGATGTTGGGCCGCGCGATAGTGGACGTGCCGCCGTTCGTCTGCCTCTTCAACCCGCGCGATCCGCTCCGCTTCTTCAACTACGCGCGGCCGCTGGAGCCGGTGGGGGCAGAATCAGACGGGCTGGGCGAGTCGCTGGCAACGCTGCGCGAGGCATTCCGCACGCGCGAGCGCATGCCGCGCTTCGAGTTCATCGAGGAGTTTGCGCCCGACCTGGGGCCGGCGTTGGCAGCGGCAGGGTTCAGCCTGGAAGACCGCTACCCGCTGCTGGTCTGCACGCCGGAGACGTTCCGCCAGACGCCGCGCATCGACGGCCTGACGATCACGACGCTGACGCCCGACTCACCCGCCGAAGATCTGCTGCCGTGCATGCTCGTGCAGAAGCAGGCCTTCGGCGAATTTGCTGGCGAGCCCGCCACGGAGGAGGATGTCAACGACCTGCGCGACAATCTTGCGGACGAGGGGGCTTTCCTGGCGCGGCTGGAGGGTGTGCCGGTGGCCGCGATGATGTACACCTCGCCGCTGGATGGACTGACCGAACTTGCGGGCGGCGCGACGCTCGAAGCGTATCGCCGCCGCGGCATCGGCGCGGCGATGGCCGCCGCAGCCACTGCGACAGCGTTCGAGCGTGGCGTGGAGGTCGTGTTCCTGACCGCGGCCAGCGAATACGCGAGTCGCGTCTACCAGCGGGTCGGCTTCAGGTGGTACGGGACAGGGCTCGCATACGCGGAAGAAGGATGAGGGAAGCGACGTGACCGGCGCCTCCGAGGCGCCGGTCACGTTGACGGTTTAGCGGAAAAGCGGAATGGCTTCGCGTTCGGCCACCAGTTTGTCCATCGTGGCCTCTGTCGGCCCTGCCTCGAACCGGCTGGCGGCGTCGAGCAGCTTGGGCAGCACGTAGATGTCGCCGGTGCTGTTCAGGAAGATACCAGGGCGGCTGAGCACATAGCCCACGGCCAGATCGATATCGGCCTGTTCCTCCCACGGCTCATACCAGCAGGCGCGCGTGCGCGGCTTGTCACCCCAGGGGGCGCGCGCCAGGCTCTTGATCGTCTGCACGGCAACGTTGCGCTGCTGGCAGATCTTCGTCACCGCATCGAACCCCGCCGCATAGACCTGATTCTTCATGATCAGATAGTTGTAAGGCAACAGGATCGAGTCGAAGTCGAAGCGCGCCAGGCTGAGCTGGTGCATGGCGGCGATCGTGATCTCATGCCCCGTGACGCCGATGAAACGCGTCAGCCCCTGCTCGCGCGCTTCGATCGCCGCCTCCAGCGCGCCGCCAGGCCCCATCGCGACCTTCCACTCGCCGGGATCGATCAGAGCGTGCAGTTGAATCAGATCAACGCTGTCCACCCGCATCCGCTCCAACGACCGGTGAATCTGCTCCTTGGCCTTCTCATACGTGCGCTCGCCGGTCTTGGTCGCCAGGAAGAACTCCTTGCGATAGCGCGGCATCCAGGGCCCGATGCGATCCTCCGCCTCGCCGTAGCTGGCGGCGGTGTCGATGTGGTTGATGCCGTGCTGCAGCAGCAAATCGAGCGTGCGGTCCGCCTCTTCCTGGGTGACGCGTCCCAACGCCGCCGCGCCGAATATGATGCGTGTGCTCATGTGGCCGGTGCGGCCAAACGGTGCCTTCGGAATCATCTGATCTTTCCCCTTTCCTGATGTAGTCACTTGCCGTGAGTCACTTGCTGTACTCGTAGAATCCCTTGCCGCTCTTCCGCCCCAGGTATCCGGCGCTGACCATCCGGCGCAACAGCGGCGGCGCGGCAAAGCGTGGGTCTTTCGTTTCCTCGAAAACGGCGTCGGCAACGAACAGTGTAGTGTCCAATCCGACGAAATCCAACAGGGTGAATGGCCCCATCGGATGATTCAGCCCCAGCTTGATCGCCGTGTCGAAATCTTCTTTCGTCGCCACACCCCGCTCCAACGCCTCGACGGCTTGAAGCAGGTATGGGATGAGCAGCAAATTGACGATAAAGCCCGGCGTGTCTTTGCTGACGACGATGGTCTTGCCCAGGCTCTCGCCGAAAGCCTTGGCAGATTGGAACGTCTCCTCGCTGGTGAGGAACGTGCGCACCATCTCCAGCAGTGGCATCACCGGCACGGGCTGCATGAAGTGGATGCCGAGCACCTTGTCGGGCCGCCTGGTGGCAGCCGCCATGTCGGTCACGGCAAGGGACGACGTGTTGCTCGCCAAGATGGCGTGCGCCGGCGCAACGGCGTCGAGATCGGCGAAAACCTGGCGCTTCAGCTCCAGATTCTCCGGCACCGCCTCCACGACCAAGTCACATTCGGCCAGGGCGCCCAGCTCGATGACGCCGGTGATGCGCGCCCATGCGGCATCACGCTCGACGCCGGCGAGCTTGCCGCGCGCCACCGCACGCGCCATCGAGCTGCTGATGCGGCTCAGGCCAGCGGTCAGGAGGCCGGCAGTTGCCTCACGCACCACGACCGGGTAACCGGCTTTGGCGCAGACCTCAGCAATCCCTGCGCCCATCAATCCACAACCGACGACGCCCACGCGCTGAATCGCTTGCGTCATGGCGCACCTCCTACTCGGATTATACCACACGTTACGGTCTTGGGGTGGTTGGTCTTTTATTTGTGGATGGTGTAGAATTCTCGCGGGTTGCAGGTGACAGGTTGAAAGTTGACGGAGCGCTCTCTTGCCGTTGTTGCCTTTCTGCGACTTTCAGCCTTCGACCGTGATCTGGTGCTCTCCGAGGTTCTCATGCGCGCGATCGTTTTCTACCGGCACGGCGGCCCCGACGTCCTGCAATATCGCGAAGACATCCCGATCCCCGATCCCGACCCGGGTGAGGTGCAGGTACGGGTGCGCTATGCCGCGCTGAATCGGCTGGACGACTTCGTGCGCACGGGCTGGCGCGGGCTCGATCTGGCGTTTCCCCACATCCTCGGCGCCGATTTCAGCGGGGTGATCGCGGCGCTCGGTCCAGGTGTGACCGGTTGGGCCGTGGGGCAACGCGTCGTCGCCAACCCAACGATTTGGTGCGGGGTTTGTCCGGCGTGCGTGGCGGGGCAGCACAACCGCTGCGATCGGTTTGGCATCCTGGGCGAGCACGTCCCCGGCGCCTACGCCGAATATGTCACTGTGCTGGCGCGCAACCTGGTGGCGATCCCGGACGACTATCCCGATGAGTCGGCCGCGGCGGCGCCCCTGGTGAGCGTCACAGCCTGGCACATGCTGGTCACGGCGGGCCGCATCCGCCCTGGCGAGTCGGTGCTGGTGGTCGGCGCGGGCGGCGGCGTGAACACCGCGGCGATCCAGATCGCCAAGCTGGCGGGCGCGATGGTGTTCGTCGTCGCTGCCAATGCGGAGAAAGCGGCGAGAGCGCGTGAAATCGGCGCCGATTGGGTCGTAGATCGCGCGACCGAGCCGAACTGGGGCAAGGCGGTTTGGGCGGCGACGGGACGGCGTGGGGTCGATGTGGTGGTAGACAATGTCGGCGCGGCGACCTGGGGCGCCAGCCTGCGCAGCCTGGCAAAAGGCGGTCGGCTGCTGACCGTGGGCAGCACATCCGGCTACGAAACGATGACCCCGGTCAACCTGCTCTTCGCCAAGCACCTGAGCATCATCGGCTCAACGATGGGCACGCAAGCGGACTTCGAGGCTGTGATGTCCCAGGTTTGGTCGGGCAAGCTAAAGCCCGTCGTCGACCGCACGTTCCCGCTGGCCGATTATCCCTCCGCCCTGGCGCGCATGATGAGCGGCGAAGGGTTCGGGAAGATCCTGATGCAGATAGCATAATCCGATTCGAGCGCGACCTACACGCGTAGGGTAAGTTAACACACAGAGAATCCGGTATCCCGAATGGTCTTGCTTGCCGGTTCCGTGGAGGCATTCTTTGAATAGGACTCTGGTCAAAGTTATCCAGGCAGCGGTGATTCTTGCCACGCCGATCTTCCTGCTCCTGACTGCGGGCCATCTCGTTATCAACATCTGGTATCTTCAGTACGAATACGGCAAGCCGGACTTCCCAGCCGACGACTACGGCTTCACCCAGGCGCAGCGCGTGGAGTTGGCAACCGGATCCATCCGCTTCTTGCAGAGCCCCGACCGCGCTGAAGTCGCGGTCAAGATACTCGCGGATCAACAACTGCCGGGCTTCGGCAGGCCCTTGTTCAGCAAAGACGAGCTCAGCCACATGATCGATGTCAAGCGGTTCACCGACATCCTGTGGCGCGTGCAGACCATCGCCGGCCTGATCGCGATCGGTGGGTTGATCCTGCTGCTCGCCATCCGAGGGACGCGGTGGGATGGCTATCGCGCGCTCTTCTGGAGCGGCGCGTTCACGACGGGGATTCTGTTATTCCTAACGTTCTTCGTCCTGGTGAGCTGGCAGATGTTTTTCGTGACCTTCCACGAGCTCTTTTTCCCGCCCGGCACCTGGACGTTTGACTACAGCAGCTCGCTCATCCGCCTCTATCCCGACCGTTTATGGTTTGACGCGGGCACATTGATCACCGTGGGAACCCTCCTGGTCGGCATCGGAATCAGCGCCGTGGGTTACGTATTGAGCAGACGAGCGCGGCGACAAAGGACCACCTAATGTCCCACCAAGACAAAATCCGCCAGTTGCGGGATATGAAATATCGCTCCACCCTGGGCGGCGGCGAGGCGCGCATCAAACAGCAGCACGCCAAAGGCAAGCTGACCGCGCTGGAGCGGCTTGAGCTGCTCCTGGACAAGGGCAGCCTGGTCGAGCTCGACCGCTTCGTCACGCATCGCTCCACCGACTTCGGGATGGCCGATCAAAAGATCCTGGGCGACGGCGTGATCACCGGCTACGGCACCATCGATCGACGGCTGGTCTACGTCTATTCACAGGATTTCACGGTCTTCGGCGGCTCCCTCTCGGAGACTCATGCCGCGAAGATCTGCAAGATCATGGACCTGGCGATGAAAAACGGCGCGCCGGTCATCGGGTTGAACGACTCCGGCGGCGCGCGCATCCAGGAGGGCGTGGTCAGCCTGGGCGGTTACGCCGACATCTTCCTACGCAACACGCTGGCTTCGGGCGTCGTTCCCCAAATCAGCGTGATCATGGGGCCGTGCGCGGGCGGCGCGGTCTATTCGCCCGCCCTCACCGATTTCATCGTGATGGTCAAGGACACCAGCCACATGTTCGTCACCGGCCCGGATGTGGTGAAGACGGTGACACACGAGCAGGTGTCGTTCGAGGAGCTGGGTGGCGCGCTCACCCACGCCTCAAATAGCGGTGTGGCGCACTTCGCCGCGGATGGCGAGGAGGACGCCATCTTCCTGGTGCAGAAGCTGTTCAGCTTCCTGCCCTCGAACAACGCGGAGGATGCACCAGTCGTGCGCTCAGAAGACGATCCGCTGCGCACCGACGAGGCGCTGGATGAGTTGATCCCCGACGAGCCGAACCGGCCATATGACATGCGGGAAGTTATCACGCGCATCATGGACGACGGCGACTTCTTCGAGATCATGCAGAATTGGGCCGCCAACGTGCTGATCGGCTACGCGCGGCTCGGCGGGCGCACGGTAGGCATCGTCGCCAACCAGCCGGCGGTGCTCGCCGGCGTGCTCGACATCAACGCCAGCACCAAGGCCGCCCGCTTCGTGCGCTTCTGCGATGCGTTCAACATCCCCATCGTGACGTTCGTCGATGTGCCAGGCTTCCTGCCTGGCACATCGCAAGAGCACGGCGGCATCATCCGCCACGGCGCCAAGCTGATCTACGCCTACGCCGAGGCGACCGTGCCCAAGCTCACGGTGATCACGCGCAAAGCCTATGGCGGCGCCTATTGCGTGATGAGCTCCAAGCACATGCGCGGCGACATCAATCTGGCCTGGCCGTCGGCCGAAATCGCTGTGATGGGGCCGGAAGGGGCCGTCAATATCATCTTCCGCAAGGATATTGCTGAGACATCCAACCCCGAGGAGACGCGCGCCCGATTGGTCGCTGACTACCGGGAGCGGTTCGCCAACCCCTACGTCGCCGCCTCGCGCGGCTACATCGATGCCGTGATCGAGCCGCACGAAACGCGCCCGCGGCTGATCAACGCGCTGGAGATGCTGCAAAACAAGCGGGACACGAATCCGGCGAAGAAGCATGGGAATATTCCGTTGTAGGTTGGGTGACGCAGTACCAGGTACACTGGTACACCGGTACACCGAGGATTGGGACTTGATCTGCCCAGTCTACCAATCTACCAATCTACCAGTTTACCAGTCTGCCGGTTACCGATATGAGGTTTCATGTTCAGTAGAATCCTGGTCGCCAACAGAGGCGAAATCGCCGTCCGCATCCTGCGGGCGTGCGGCGAACGCGGCTTGCGCACAGCGGCCGTCTATTCCGATGCCGACCGGACGGCGCTCCACGTGCGCTACGCCGACGAAGCGTACCGCATTGGGCCGCCGCCCGCACGCGAGAGTTACCTCAACATCCCGGCGATTATCGCCGCGGCACAGGCTTCCGGCGCTGACGCCGTCCATCCGGGCTACGGCTTCCTGGCCGAGAACGAGCACTTCGCGGAAGCCGTGTTGGCAGCGGGTCTCGCCTGGGTGGGACCGTCGCCGGACGCGATCCGCGCGATGGGCAACAAAGTGGCTGCCCGCCGCACGATGATTGCCGCCGGTGTGCCGGTGGTGCCGGGCACGGATGCCGGCCTCTCCGACGACGAAGCGACCCACGCAGCCGCAGAGATCGGCTACCCGGTGCTGGTCAAGGCCTCGGCCGGGGGTGGCGGCAAAGGGATGCGCGTGGTCAACACTCCGGCCGACTTGCCAAAGGCGTTGGCCGCCGCCCGCCGCGAGGCGCTCAGCGCGTTCGGCGATGACACGATCTATCTCGAAAAGCTCATCCCGCGGGCGCGCCACATCGAAATCCAGATCCTGGCCGATAGCCACGGCAACTGCATCCACCTGGGCGAGCGCGAATGCTCGATCCAGCGCCGCCATCAGAAACTGATCGAGGAATCGCCTTCGTTGGCCCTTTCGCCGGAGCTGCGCGCCGAGATGGGCGCGGTCGCGGTGCGCGCCGCCGAGGCGGTGGGCTATAGCAACGCCGGCACAGTCGAGTTCCTGCTGGATCGATCGGGTCGCTTCTACTTCCTGGAGATGAACACGCGGCTCCAGGTCGAGCATCCTGTCACCGAGATGGTGACCGGCATCGATATCGTCAAGGAGCAGCTCGCCATCGCTTCAGGACGCCGGTTGCGCTGGGATCAAGACCAAATCGCCTTCAAAGGTCACGCTATCGAATGTCGCATTAACGCAGAAGACCCGTATAATAACTTCCTGCCGCAAGCCGGTCACATCACCAGCCTGTTGGAGCCGACCGGGCCGGGCGTGCGGCTTGAAAGCAGCATCTATGCGGGCTGGGAAGTCAGCCTCTTCTACGACCCGATGTTGGCGAAGCTGATCGTCTGGGGCGAGACGCGCGCTGAGGCCATCCTGCGGATGCGCCGCGCGCTTGCGGAGTATCGCATCGGGGGCGTGCACACGACGATTCCGTTCCATCAGCAGATGATGGACAACATCCGTTTCCAGGGCGCCCAGTTCGACACGCAGTTCGTGGATGGGCCGGATGGCTTTCGCATGTCGGCCGCGCCGAGCCGTGATCTCGCCAAGGTCGCCGCCATCGCCGCGGCCCTGGTCGAGCATGAGCGCGGCCAAGAAGCCGTGATCCTGGGCGTACCCTGCGGCGAACAGCGCGGGCAGGTCTCGCAGTGGAAGCAGATCGGGCGTACGAGCGCGATGCGGACAGGGTAGGTTGATGCCGGTAACTTGGGAGACTGGTAAAGCGGTAGCCCACCGTGGACCGGGAGACTGGTTCGTTCGAGTGTCGTTTATCGGGCGATTCGCCCATCTACCAGTACCCAATCAACCAATCTACCAACGCACCAGTGTACCGATCTTCTGATCTACCACCTCCAAAGGTCAACAGATGAAGTATTACGCCACCATCGATGAGCAGACTTACGAGATCGCCATCGACCACCACGGCCGGATCGTGATCGATGGCATCGAGTTGGTCGCGGACATGAAGTCGATCGGCGGACGGCATCTCTATTCGCTGCTCCTTGAAAACGTCTCGCACGAGGTTGTGCTCGATCCCGACACCGATCAGCGCAATGTCTACGGTGTGATGGTCAGCGGGCTGCGCTACCTGGTGAAGGTGCAGGATGAGCGTTCGCGACGGCTGGCGCTGGTCGATCGCAACCTTAAGCCCCCTGACGGCGAGTTGACGGTCAAAGCGCCCATCCCGGGCCTGGTGGTCAAGGTGTTGGTGGCGCCGGGTCAGCAGGTGGTTGAGGGCGAACCGCTGCTGATCCTGGAGGCCATGAAGATGGAGAACGAGTTGCGCGCCCCGCGCGCCGGCGTGATCCACGATGTGCGGGTTGAGACGCGCATGTTGGTGAAGCTGGGGCAAGTGATGCTGACGTTTCGGTGACAGAGGACCAAGGACGCTCCAACCTTCCCACCTCTGCCGCTCTTCGTCATCGATCGAATAGTCCCGAAATATCTGTCCAAGGAGGTACTTCAATGGCTACTTCGGCAAATACGTTGGAGATCAACCGCAGCGATGAGCCGATTCGGCTGTTCAAATCGGACTTCCTGGAGTTCTTCACGCACATCCATCCTGCTGTGGTTGTGATCATCTGGCTGCCGGTCGCCGCATTCTTTATGTGGCGCGCAATCACGAGCGTGCCGGTAGGGGCTTCGTGGGCCTACATCCCGCTCAGCTTCTTGTTTGGGCTCGTACTCTGGACCTTCACGGAATACATCATGCACCGGTTCGTATTCCACTATGAAGCCAAGAGCGAGTCGTTGCAGAAGATGTTCTTCCTGTTCCACGGCGTTCATCATGCCCAACCCCAACTGAAGACGCGCTTGGTGATGCCGCCGATCATCAGCATCCCGATGGCGATTGTCTTCTACGCGCTCTTCGTGCTGGTGTTCGGCGTGTTGCTGGACTTGCCGTACCTCGTAGCGCCGACCTTCTCCGGCTTCATCATCGGCTATCTGATCTACGACATGATCCACTACGCCACGCACCACTTCCCGATGCGCTCGCGCGCCATGAAGTACTTGAAACGCTATCACATGATGCACCACTTCAAGACGCCGAGCGCGCGCTTCGGCGTGAGCTCGCCCGTGTGGGATGCCGTCTTCAAGACCAAGCCGGCATGATGGCCGCCACCGATCGAGTCGTCCTCGACCCTTTGCCGTTCCAGGTGGACTTCGCGACGCTGCAACAGAGCTTGCACATTCGTCCAGGCAGCGAGGCTGAGGCGGACCTGCACCGCATGGTCGACATCGCTCAGTCGATCGCCCGGCCTAAAGCGATCTACAAGCTGGCCTTCATCGACGCGAAAGAAGACCAGGCCGTCCTGCTCGACGGCATCCGCTTCACCAGCCGCGTGCTGCGCGTGAACCTCGACACGGCGCAGCGGGTCTTCGCCTACGTCGCCACCTCGGGCCGCGAGCTGGAGGCCTGGGCCGACGCGCAAGAGGATTTGCTGGCGCGCTTCTGGGCCGACGCGATCAACCAGGCGGTGCTCGGCGCCGCCCTGAAGAGCTTTCGGGAGCATCTCGCCGCGCAGTTCGCCGTCAGCCAGCTCTCGGCCATGAACCCGGGCTCGCTGGCCGATTGGCCGCTGCGCGAGCAACGTCCGCTGTTCGGCCTGCTGGGCGATGTGCGGGCCGCCATCGGCGTCACGCTGACGCCCAGCCTGCTGATGACGCCGACCAAGTCGGTCTCCGGCATCCTCTTCCCATCGGAAGAGACGTTCGCCAGTTGCCAGCTCTGCCCGCGCGAGGCCTGCCCGAACCGGCGTGCGGCGTATGATCCGGCATTGTTCGAGAAACGTTATCAGGTTACACGTTAGCACGTTGAACGTTCGAACGTGACAACATGCCAACCACCAGGAGTGACAATGAGTAGTTTGGCAGAGAAGAAGGCTGCCTGGGAAACCAAAGCCGTCGCCAAGACCCTCGCCCGCGCACCCGAGCGGCAAGCGGAGTTCACGACGAGCTCCGGCATCCCCGTGGAGCGGCTTTACACTCCCGAAGACTGCTGCCCCGAGAGCGCAGATGCCTACCTGGAGCAGCTCGGTTTCCCCGGCGAGTATCCCTTCACGCGCGGCGTGCAGCCGACGATGTACCGCGGCCGCTTCTGGACGATGCGCCAGTATGCCGGTTTCGGCGCCGCGGCCGAGAGCAACCGGCGCTACAAATATCTGCTGGCACAAGGACAAACCGGCCTCAGTGTGGCGTTCGACCTGCCCACGCAGATCGGCTACGACTCGGATGATCCGCTGGCGCTCGGCGAGGTGGGCAAGGTCGGCGTGGCGATCGCGTCGCTGGCCGACATGGAGACGCTGCTCGACGGCATCCCGCTGGATAAGGTCAGCATCAGCATGACCATCAACGCGCCGGCGGCGATCCTGCTGGCGATGGTCATCGCGGTGGCGAAGAAGCAGGGCGTGAACCCGCGCGAGCTGCGCGGCACCGTCCAGAACGACATCCTGAAAGAGTATATTGCACGCGGCACTTACATCTTCCCGCCCGCGTCGTCGATGCGGCTGATCACCGATCTGTTCCGCTACTGCGCGACCGACGTCCCGAACTGGAACACCATCAGCATCTCCGGCTACCACATCCGGGAAGCGGGCAGCACGGCCGTCCAGGAGGTCGCGTTCACGCTGGCGGATGCTATCGAATACGTGCAGGCGGCCATCGATGCCGGGCTGGCGGTGGACGACTTCGCGCCGCAGCTCGCCTTCTTCTTTAACGCGCACAACAACTTCCTGGAAGAGGTCGCCAAATTCCGGGCCGCGCGGCGGTTGTGGGCGAAGATCATGCGTGAGCGGTTCGGCGCCAAAGACCCCAAGAGCTGGCAACTGCGCTTCCACACGCAGACCGCCGGCTCGACACTGACGGCGCAGCAGCCGGAAAACAACGTGGTGCGCGTGGCGCTCCAGGCGCTGGCCGCGGTGCTCGGCGGCACGCAGAGCCTCCACACGAACTCGCGCGACGAGGCGCTGGCGCTGCCCAGTCAGGCGGCCGTTGAGGTGGCGTTACGCACCCAGCAGATCATCGCCTACGAGTCCGGCGTGGCCAACACGGTCGATCCGCTGGCGGGATCTTATGCCATCGAAGCGTTGACCGATGAGATCGAGCGCCGAGCCGCGCAGTATATCGAGCGGATCGACGCGATGGGTGGTGCGCGCAAGGCGATCGAGGCCGGCTATATTCAGAACGAGATCCAGGACGCAGCCTATACGGCGTGCCGAGCGATCGAAGCCGGCGAGCAAGTGGTGGTGGGGGTCAACAAGTTCCAGACCAGCCGCGCGGCCCCGCCCGGCGATCTGCTCAGGATCGATGAGGCCGTGCAGGCCGCGCAAATCACGCGACTACGCGACGTGCGTGCCGGCCGCAATGCGGCCGCCGTCGCGGGTGTCCTGGCTCGACTGCGGGCCGCGGCGCAAGAACCGGCTACCCCGCTGATGCCGCTCTTCGTGGAGGCGGTGGCCGCTTACGCGACGCTGGGCGAAATCTGTAACACGCTGCGCGGCGTGTTTGGGGAATATAGGCCATGATTCTGCTCCTGCATGAGCCAGCAACCCAGAAACAGATCACCGAGATGCTGGAGACGCTCAACTCCTATGTCAAGCTCGCTGTCGACATCGAGCGCGAGTTGGTTGCTGGCGGGGGCGAGCTTCACGCTGATTGCGAACAGGCATTGCTCGAAGACGGCAGCCATCAAGAGGATATCTGGGGCGCTGATTGGGACCCTGTAGGCGAGGTTCGCTTCGGGTCACTAATCAATATTCGCCCCCGACAGGGAAACCGCGGTCTGGAGATTCAATCGCCGGAAATACGCAGGCGAGTCGAGCGTATTGTCCGCCGGATCTTTGAGGGAACGTAGGCGATGTTGGACTGGAAACGTCTCTTCACCCGCTACAGTCGCATGACATGGCAGCAACGGTTGGGCAACCTTGCTTCGACCTTGGCCCGCTCGGCCACGGTCGCCCAGAGCAAGAACTCCGCTGTATCCGTAGCAGATCTGCTTCGCGAGGGGATGTGGATCATCGAGTGGAGCGCAACCGATGCGCCCCCCGAGGCGCTGATGGAATTAGGGCCAATGCAAAGGGAGCTTGGCCTGTTGCACCAAGCCTGGGAGACGGACACGGAGGCTTTACGCTCTGTAGTCGCTTTCCGTTCGCGCGCGATGTCGGAACGCGCGTTGGATCTCTCTGGGTTGCTCGAACCATGACACTGGCAACCGATCGGGTCTGTTGAGTTCGACCGGTTGCTGCTTCTATCGACACCCCTGAACGCTCACATCATCCACGAACATCTACGTTCTTGGCCCCGTCAGGCGATCGTCGTGGAACACCTCCCGATTCCGCCTCATCGCTCCGAATATCTATCAATTGTCTCATAACAATTGACAAGGCCGGTCGGGTGTGCTATCATTTCAAAGTGTGGGCTGGAATTCTTGGCCCAACGGGAGACGTCTGATATGATGTCGCAGCCCGGCTCGGAGTCCGTCGGATCGAGGCGCACGGGCTGAAGCGGGTTGGTGATGCCGCGGCGATCAGTCGAGACGTGCGCAAGGACGAGGAGCTGGACAAGTGCAACCGATTCGACGCCGGATCGCGGAGATCTTGAAAGAGCAAGGCACAGCCACGGTCGCAGAATTGGCCGAGCAATTGGGCATTGCCCAGGTTTCGGTGCGTCACCACCTTGATATCCTGATCGGTGAGGACCTTGTGCAGGCTACGGGCGTGCGGCGCCATGATGGCGCCGGCCGGCCGAGCCAAGTTTACTCCTTGACGCCCGAGGCTGCCAAGCTGTTTCCGCAGCGCCATGACGCAATCGCCGAAGGGATGCTGACCGAGATCAAGGCTACCTTGCCCGCGGACCAGGTGCGCGCCGTGTTCCTGCGCATGGCAGAGAAAATCGCCGCCGAAGCGCCCACAGTGCTGCCAGACCAATCGGTGGAAGAGCGCCTCGAAGAGGTCGCCCATTTCCTCACCGAGAAAGGCTATAGCGCCCGTTGGGAGGCTCACGATGGGCGCTACGAGCTCCATGCCTGCAACTGTCCTTATGTGGGCGTGGCCGATCGCCATCACGAGCTATGCCTGATGGACCAGGCGCTGATGCAGAATCTGCTACCCGGCGCGACACGCTACGAGACGCGGGCGCTGCATGGCTCTTCGCATTGCACTTACATCATCGACCTGAAACCAACGAACCCATAGGAAAACCATGGCCGTCGTTTCCTTGATCGACAGCCCGACCACGCTGCACGACTCGTTCGGGCGCCATTTGCACTATTTGCGGGTGTCTCTGACCGATGCCTGTAACCTCCGCTGTGTGTATTGCATGCCGGAAGATATCGTCTTCCGGCCGCCGGCGACGCTGCTGCAGGATGACGAGATTCTGACGCTCGTGCGCGTGGGCGCCAGCCTCGGCGTCGACAAGGTTCGGTTGACGGGCGGCGAGCCGACTGTGCGCCGCAACGTGGTCGAGTTGGTGCGGGAGATCAAGGCGATCCCCAGCATCCAGAAGCTCACGATGACCACCAACGGCGTCAAGCTGGCCGAGCTCGCCCGCCCCCTGGCCGAGGCGGGGCTTGATTCGATCAACATCAGCGTCGATTCTCTCGACCCGGCCAAGTTCCGCCAGATCACCCGCCGCGGCGATCTATCGGACGTGTGGCGCGGGATCACCGCCTCGGTCGCCGCGGGCCTGACGCCGATCAAGCTCAATTGCGTGGTGACGCGCGGCTTCAACGACGAGGATGTGGTCGATCTGGCGCGGCTGACGGTGAACAACGCGTGGGAGATCCGCTTCATCGAGCTGATGCCTTTCGGCGGTACCTCCGATTTCCAGGAAAGCCAGGTGGTGTCATCGGCCGAGACGCGCGCGCGTCTCGAGGCGAGCCTGGG
>Ga0315287_10003732_pt1 | contig 14730 bp, 15 predicted proteins | sample YL17G11_0_MG_FD_205037 | JGI IMG/M metagenome (GOLD analysis project Ga0315287, IMG submission 205037) | Sediment microbial communities from Yellowstone Lake, YNP, Wyoming, USA - YL17G11_0 | ecosystem: Environmental > Aquatic > Freshwater > Lake > Sediment | place: USA: Wyoming | collected... | reverse complement strand
GCTCATCGCCGCCGTGGCCGCCCGCAACGGCCTCACCGTGGTCCACTACGACGGCGACTACGAGATCATCGCCGGCGTCACCGGCCAGCCCACCCGCTGGGCCGCCCCTCGCGGAGCCGCCTGACGGCCTCGTTCCCAAGCAGAATGTCGCGGGTTCGAACCCCGTCTCCCGCTCACCGTCTCCCGCTCACCGTCTCCAGCTCCACTTCCCTAACCTGAGCGGAGCGTCGTGCGAGCTCCGCTCCGATATTCTGCTGAGCACTCCGCGCGCAGTGCCGATCGCCGCCTGTCCAACGGTGCCGCGGCGTTGTGGGGCGGCAGAGATCCGTCTGCCGAAGTCGACACGAGACGCAGAGTTGCGCACATGAGTTCGTTGCGGGAGGGGGTGCTCGGGCTTCCCGCCCAGGGACGCTTCACGTTCACGACGACCGAGGTCCGGGTCGTCCAGGACCGGGTCTCCGCGGCCGGAACGATGGCCATAGAGTCCGCACCAACCCGCGGCTGACGTCAGCTCCGCTTACGGTGCGATCGCACTCCTCGAACGGTGGACTCGGCTGAAGACTGTGTTGACTCGCGCCGAATCACAGTGGTACGGTGGTCCAACCAGTGGACCACTTGCGTCCACAGGAGGAGGAATGAGCATGGTTCGGAAGCGCTCGGCGTTGGCGGCGACACTGGCCGCCATCCTGGTAGCAACTGCGGCGGGCTGTGGCGGCGCCGCGACCGACGCACCAGCCGCGACCACCGCCCCCGCGACGGCACAGCCCGGCGACACGGCCCCGCCGGCCGAGATGAACGCGACCGAGCTGGCGGCCTCGGTGTGGTCGAACGACCCGTGTGAGCCGAAGGATCCAGCGGCCATCGCCGACGTGCCCGACCCCGTCGACACGGTGACCGGCTTCGACTCGGCGCCCGGCGACTGGATGGCGCTTCCCGAGACGAGCCCGCTCACGGGCAAGCGGATTGCCGTGAGCGTCATGGGTCTCGGCCAGCCGTTCTTCGGGGCCGTCGCCGGCCACTGGAAGGACCTGGCGGAGCGGTACGGCTTCGAGGTCAAGTTCTACGACGGCAAGTTCGATGCCGGCACGGTCCAGTCGCTCGTGGATGACATCATCGCCGACAAGCCGGATGGGGTGGCCTTCGCCCCGCTGGCGGCCGACGCTGCCGTCCCGCAGGTCCAGAAGTTCCAGGCCGCCGGCATCCCCGTCGTCACCTACAACATCCAGCCCGCTGAGCCCGTCGCCCCCAGGGTCATCGGCTTCGATTACCAGTCCCTGCTCATCACCGGCTGCAACGCAGGGGCCTACTACAACGCGAAGTTCGGGGACAAGCCGGCGAAGATCGGTATCGTCCACTACTCCGTCCTCCCGCAGGTCCAGGACCGGGCCAACGGGTTCCTGAAGGGCTTCCTCTCCCAGGTTCCCACCGCGGAGGTCGTGGCAGTCGTGGAGGGCGGCGCCGTCATCGACAAGGCCCTGCCCGCGGCCAGCGACCTGCTGCAGAAGAACCCCGAGGTGAACGTTCTCTTCGGCATCAACAACGACTCGACCCTCGGGATCATCGGCGCCCTCAAGGCGGACAACAAGTACGACGCGGACTGGGGCCTCACGGCCTCGATCGACGGCTCCCTGCCCGCCGTGACCGAGCTCATGAACCCGGACAGCCCCTGGAAGGCCGAGTCGGGCTACCCGCCCTATGACTATGCTATCCAGACCTTCAATCTGCTCGGCGTGACCCTCGAGGGCAAGGCGGACAAGGACACGCAGATTGCGCTCGTCCCGCCGCGCATCCAGCCGACCACGGAAGCCGCCAACGAGTGGGTCAATACCCAGTATCCGAAGCGATGACCGACACGTCGAGCGCCCTGGGCGCCCCGTCTACCGCGGCGGAACCGCTGATCGCGATCAACGGCATCTCGAAGCGGTTCCCGGGCGTCCAGGCACTCGACGACGTCAGCATCGACATCAGGGCTGGTGAGGTCCATTGCTGGATTGGCGAGAACGGTGCCGGCAAGTCAACCCTCATCAAGGTGCTTGCCGGCATCGTCGCGCCGGAGACCGGAACGATCAGCATGGAGGGGTATCCGGTCTCGATCCGGACACCCAATGACGCGCTCCGCCTGGGCATGGCGTTCATCCTCCAGGAGCTCACCGTCGTCGAGAGCCTCAGCGTGGCCGAGAACATCACGCTCGGCCACGAGGCCCGCCGCGGTCCGTTCTTCAACGTGCCAGCCGCGCGGGAGCGTGCGGCGAAGCTCATGGAATCGGTCGGCTTCGGCCACGTGGACGTGAAGGCGAGGGTCGGTTCGCTCACCAAGGCCGAGCAGCAGGGCGTAATGATCGCCCGGGCGCTCAGCCTGGACGCGCGGGCGATCTTCATGGACGAGGCCACTGCCGCGCTCGACGAGGCGGAGGTCAAGCGGCTATTCGACGTGATCCGTCGCCTGATCACGACCGGGCGCTCCGTTGTCTTCGTGTCCCACCGCCTCGAGGAGGTGCTCCATCTCGCTGACCACGTGACGGTCTTCAAGGACGGGCGAGTCGCTGCGAGTGTCCGCAACCGCGATATCTCCGCCAAGGACCTCATCCGCTGGATGGTCGGGCGGGAGATCGCATCCGCGTTCCCGCCGCGGACTCGCACACCCGGCGAGGTCGTCCTCGAGGCGCGGAAGATCTCGACGAGGAGCATCCAGGGTGTGAGCCTGACTGCCCGACGCGGCGAGATCGTGGGCCTTGGGGGACTGGTTGGATCCGGCCGCTCAGAGGTCCTCCGCGCTCTCTACGGCCTCGACCCGGTGCACGAGGGAGAGATCATCGTCAGTGGACGGCGGGTCGCCATGCCATCCATCCGTCGGGCCATGACGTCGCGGATCGCGCTCGTGCCGGAAGACCGCCGCAGCCAGGGCATCATCGCCAAGCGCTCCGTCGAGGAGAACACCACCATCTCGTGGGCTCAGCTTGGACAGGGCCGTGCCTGGCGCGGTGAGAGCAAGCGGATCGCACTCCGCATGATCGATGAACTCGGCATCCGCACGCGAGGCCCCCAGCAGTCCGTGGCCACTCTCTCAGGTGGAAACCAGCAGAAGGTGCTCGTCGGTCGATGCCTGGCGCTTGAGCCCGGGATCCTCCTCCTCGACGAGCCAACTCGCGGCGTGGACGTCGGAGCCAAGGCTGAGATCTACCAGCTCATCGACGATCTCGCGCGCCGCGGCATGGCCGTGATCCTCGTCACGTCGGAGTTGCCCGAGTTGCTGGGGCTCGCCGACCGGATCCTCGTGATGCGTGAAGGGCGATTGGTCGGCGAGCTGGCGGGCGGAGCTCGCGAGGAGGAGGTCATCGCCGTCGCAATGGGCCAGCGCGAGAGCCTGGACGTCGCGTGAGCCCGTCGCCTGTCCTTCCGGCCACCGGGCTTCGCTGCTGCCGCAGCACCCCCGGAGCATAGGAGCCCAACATCATGGCCTCGGTCCGCACGTTTGTGGCTCGCCAGCGTGGCAACCCGATGATTGCCACGCTCATGGTGCTGGTCGTGCTGGTCGTGATCTTCAGCATGACGTCGAGCCGGTTCCTGACCTGGGAGAACTTCCTCAACGTCACGCGCTCGAGTTCCACGGTGATCATCGTCGCCAGCGCCGTCACGCTCGTCATGATCGCTCGAGGCCTCGACCTGTCGGTGGGCAGCGTGCTCGCGGTTTCGGTCGTCGTGTCGGCGAAGCTCGCATCCACGGGAACGCCGCTCCCCATGGCGTACCTCGCCGCGCTCGCAACCGGCCTGGCGTTCGGCTTGCTGAATGCGGCGTTCATCGTCGGTCTGCGCGTCTCGCCGATCATCGCAACGCTGGGGACCCTCAACATCGCCCGGGGAGCCGCGTTCCTCATCACTTCGAGCGCGATCCTCGTCGGCCTGCCGTCGAACTGGGCCGACCTCGGGACGGGCTACATGTTCGGCGTGGTCCCGTACCCGATCATCGTCGCGGCCCTGGTCGCGCTCTTCTTCTCGGTGCTCCTGAACTACACGGTCTTCGGCCGCAACGTCTACGCGGTCGGCGGCAACGAGGAGGCGGCCCGGATCGCCGGCGTCAACGTTCCCCGCATGTACATCGCGCTCTACGCCATGTCTGGCCTCGCCACGGGTCTCGCGGCGATCGTCCTCGGCTCGCGCCTCGGCGCCGGCGACCCCAACATCGGCGTGGGCTTCGAGTTCGACGTCATCGTGGCGGTCATCCTCGGGGGCACTTCCCTCGCCGGCGGCGAGGGGCGGATCTCGGGCACGGTCCTGGGTGCACTCATCGTGGCGGTCCTGAGCAACGGGCTCAATCTCGCCGGCGTCGAGCCGTTCTGGCAATACGTGGCGAAGGGCGTCGCCCTCGTCGTGGCCGTCGTGATCGATCGGATCACCCGCGTCGAGCGTGAGTCACGGCAGACGCGAGCTCCGGTGGCTGCCCCCGGCCAGACCGCGGATCCCGGCGCGTGAGCACCCCCGCCGCCGGATCGCGGCGGCGCGCCATCGGCTCGGCGGATCCAGCGCTGTACGAACCGCTCCGCCACCGCAAGACGACGGACACGATCGTCGAGCAGCTCGAGGGGCTGATCCTGGAGCGTCGGCTCGAGCCGGGCGACTTCCTGCCGCCGGAGCGGGAGCTGGCCGCGGCACTCTCCGTCTCTCGCAACGTCCTCCGCGAGGCGCTCGGGATCCTCGGCCAGAAGGGGCTCGTCCGCGTGGCGGCCGGGCGGGGCACGACCGTCGTGCGACCGTCGACGGAGCACGTCGAGGATGCCCTGACGACGCTCATCGAGCACCACCAGATGAGCCTCGTGGAGCTCTGCGACGCCCGGCTCCTCATCGAGCCGGAGCTCGCGGCGAAGGCCGCCGGCGGCGCGACGCCGGAGGGCATCCGTCGTCTCGAGGACCTCATGCGGATCCTCGAGACGACGCGCGAGGACTCCGCCGCCCACGTGGCCGCCGACAGGGACTTCCACGCGGAGGTCGCCCGCCTCGCCGGCAACCGGGTGCTCGCCGCGATGGTGCAGTCCGTCCGGGCGCCGGTGACCCGGAGCATGCTGCTCGGCACCTCCGTGCCACGGGCGATCGACAAGAGCGACCAGGATCATCGCGACGTGCTCGAGACGATCCGGGAGCGCGATCAGGAGGCCGCCCGATCGGCGATGGTGCGCCACATTCGCTACGTGCGCGACTACGTCGTCGCGCGCGAGCGGCTGGGCGTCTCCGCCCGGTCGAGGGATCGCGCGGTCTAGGAGCGACCGCCTGGCTCGGCCGCGGCCGCGTCGACGTACGCGCGCACATAGTCCATGTGCCTTCGCATCGCGGCAGCCGCTCCGGCCGGGTCGCGCCGGGCGATGGCCTCGCAGACTGCCCGGTGGTGAATGTCACCCTCGTCGATGGCCCGCGGGATGCTCGTCCCAAGTGCCATGCTGTGCATGAGCGGCTCCCCGACGGCCTCCAGGAGGACGACGAGCAGCGCGTTTCCGGCGATCCGGGCGACGGCACGGTGGAAGGCGAGGTCGGCCTCGACGTGACCGGCCGGATCACCCTGGGACGCCTCGAGCCGGCTCACGATCGCCGCGAGCTCCTCCACCTGCTCCGGGCCAGCGCGCTCGGCGGCACGCGCCGCGATCTCCGGCTCGACGATCGAGCGTACCTCGCTCAGCTCCGTCAGCGAGACGTCGCCAACCCGGACCATCAGGTCCACCGTGGAATGAAGCTGACGCAGCCCGGGACGTGCGACGCGCGTGCGTCGGCCAGGGACCGTCTCGACCAGGCCCTTCTGGCCGAGAACGCTCAGCGCCTCCCTGAGGATGTTGCGGGATACTCCCAGCATCGCGGCCAGCTCGCGCTCGGACGGGAGCACCTCGCCCTCGCTGAGCCGGTGCTCGACGATCAGCTGCTCGATCCGCGCGACGACCTGCTCCGTCGTCTTCGTCCGGGCGATCGGGCGGTAGGCCGCTATGCCGCTGGCGGCAGGGGGCTCCGGACCTCGGTCAGTCATGTGGCCACTGTAGCGCATGGTACCGGCCGCGCGAGGGAGGCTTGAACGGCAGGTCGTGTGGTACTACCATAGGACCGCGGAGGTAACGGCGATGACATCCAGCAGCGGGCCGACCGACCTGTGCGACCGCCGGACCTATGTCGGCTCCCGGGATCAGCTCTACGGCGTCCGCGCCCTCCAGCTCGACGATGGACCGGAGCGCGGCGTGCGCCTGCTCGACGTCGACACGGGCGGGGGCCTGCGCTTCGACGTCCTCGTGGACCGCGGGCTCGACATCGGCCGCTGCACGTACCGCGGGGTTGGGCTCGCCTGGCTCTCGGCCACCGGCCACGTCCACCCGCACCGGTACGAGCGCAGCGGGGACGACTGGCTCCGCGGCTTCGGCGGCGGGCTCCTCACCACGTGCGGGCTCCAGGCCTTCGGCGCCCCCGCCGTCGACGCCGGAAGACCATGGGGACTTCACGGCGATGTGTCGTACCTGCCTGCCTCCGCCGCAACGTATGCAGTCGACGAGGAGCAGCGCCGGATCATCGTCCGAGGCACCATCCGGGATGCCTCCGCGCTCGGCACGGTCCTGGTCCTCGAGAGGACCATCGAGGCCGAGATCGGCGGCGCGTCGATCCAGGTGAGCGATCGCCTTCTGAACGATGGGCCGTTCGATTGCGAGTACGCTGTCCTCTACCACGTCAACATTGGCTACCCGCTCCTTTCGGACGCGACTGTCATCCAGTTCCCCGGGGACGACATCGTCGAGCCCCTGGACGACGTGGCACGCCAGGCGCTCGGCCGACACCAGCGCGGCGCAGCTCCGGATCCAGACGGTCGGCCCGAGATCTTCCTGCACCGGTTCACCGGACAGGGTCGGGTGCTCGTCAGCAACCCAGCGACACCGATCGGGCCTCTCCGGCTGGCCGTCGAGTACTCCACGGACCAGCTGCCGCTCCTCTGGCAGTGGCGCCATCTCCGCGAACGGATCTACGTGATGGGCATCGAGCCCGCAACCGCGAGCGTCGAAGGAAGGGCTGCAAGCCGCGAGGCCGGCCACCTGCGAACGCTCGAGCGGGGCGCGTCAGTGTCTTTCGGGCTGACACTCACTCTTGATGTGCCGCGGGCATGAAGCTCACCGCCAGGAGGACCTGATGGCCACCATGGTCGCGCAAGGCCTCACCTTCCCCGAGGGGCCGCTCTACACGACCGACGGACGGACGCTTCTCGTCCAGATCGGGAAGGGCGAGGTCTCGGAGCTTCGAGACGGCGTCGCTCACCCCGCCGCCATCGTCCGCGGAGCGCCGCACGCCGTCATCGAGGGAGATGGCGGCTGGCTGTACGTGACGCAGGCGGGCAACGTGACGATCGGCTCGAACGCCACGCCGGAGCCGGTTCCTGCTGGCATCCAGCGGGTGAGCCCCGACGGCGAGATCTCGTACGTCGTGAGCGCCGAGCAACACCCCCAGATCCGTTCCCCGAACGACCTCTGCTTCGGGTCGGACGGTCGGCTCTACTTCACGGACACCGGCGGGTCGTTCGACCCGTCGGATGCCTCTCAGATCGGCAAGGTCTTCGCGGTCGACGAGGCCGGACACGTCGAGACGGTCGCGGAGCTCGGTCCCGTCTTCACGAACGGGATCACCTTCGATCGGCACGGGCGGCTGCTCTGGACCGAGACGTATCCCGGGCTCGTCTGCCGGATGGAGGGCGGTGCGCGGCGAGTCGTCGCGGACACCGGGGATGGGATCTTCGCGGATGGCATCAAGGCCACCATGGACGGTCGGCTGTTCGTCGCCACGGTCAACGGTGGCTGCGTCCAGATCCTGTCCGAGGAAGGGACCAAGCTCGGCGAGCTCAGTGCAGGGAGCTGGACGACGAACTGCAACTTCCGGGGCTCGACGCTCCTCGTGACGGACTTCCGCGACTTCCTGACGCGAGCCGAGGATGGTGTCGTGTTCGAGTTCCCGACCGATGCGCGCGAGCAGGTCGTGTTCCGGGGGCACGTGTGAGCGTCTCCATCGCCGGCACCGGTCGTCGCGCAGAGCGGACGTGCCGCCGGCGGCTCGATGCATCCCGGACCGCGGGTCCGGGCACGTTGAACCTGACACACGGGATGGATCTGTCGAGCTCCACCAGGTAATCGGTCCAGGACGCTGATGGGAGGTACCGCATGCTGCGGTTCGACAACAAGGTCGCGGTGGTGACAGGCGCCAGCTCGGGCATCGGACGGGCCACGGCAATCATGTTCGCCAAGCAGGGCGCGAATGTCGTGGCCACCTACAACAAGAACCCAAAGGGCGCCGAAGAAGCCGTCGCCGAGATCAGGGCGGCGGGCGGAACCGCGATGACCTTCGGCCTCGACGTCGCCAAGTCCAAGGAAGTCGATGCCCTGGCTGCGGCAACGGTGGAGGCATACGGCGGCATCGATGTGTGGGTCAACAACGCCGGGAAGATCGCACCGCCCAAGGAGCTGCGGAGCGTCACCGACCAGGAGTGGGAGGACATGCTGGCCGTCGACCTGGACGGTTGCTTCTACGGCGCCAGGGCTGCCGCAAACCAGATGATCCTGCAAGGACGCGGCGGCCGGATCGTCAATGTCTCCTCGATCCACGGCACGCTTTCCGAGCCGGCATTCGGTCCGTACACCGCGGCCAAGGGTGGTGTCGAGTCCTTCACCCGGACGCTCGCAACCGAGCTTGCCCGCTACAAGATCACCTGCAACACGATCGCTCCCGGCGCCACCTTCACCGAGCTGACGGTCCCGATGTACACCGAAGCGGTCAAGAAGGCGCTCTTCGAGCGGATCTCTCTGAAGGAGATCGCCGAGGCGGATTGGATTGCCGCGCCCATCCTCTTCCTTTCCTCCACGGAGGCCCGCTACATCACGGGCACGGTCCTGTACGTGGACGGCGGGTACGTGATGGACGGCAGCCTGCCGGGAGCCAAGTACTTCGAGTAGGTCGGACTCAGGCAGGGTTCGAGCGGCGGGCTTCGTCCCCTCAGCCGCCGCTCGTCGCCGGGGAGAGGTCGAGGCGGTCCGCGTCGCGGACGACGAAAAACGGGTCGTCGAGCCGGACCACCTCGCCGTTGCGCCCGCACACGGCGACCTCGGCCTCTGGCGCCCGATCAGGCGCAAGGCCTCGCGGAGGGGTTTCACAGGGCCCCGACGGATCCGCCTGGCGCTCTGGGCTCGGCGGCCCCGGACGCGGCGCCGACCGACGCGGCGCCCGCCGACGCGGCACCCCCGGGCGCTACCCGGTCGCGGCCGCGGCAGCCCCCGGCCCCGGCGGCGCCCGGCTGTCCCGACGCGCCGAGGCGCGGTCGGCCGCTGGCGGTGCTCAGACCCCGGACGCGACCGCGAACCCGCCGTCCACGGGCAGCACGACGCCGGTCACGAAGCGGGCTCGGTCGGACACGAGCCAGAGTGCAGCACCGACGATGTCGTCCGGCTCGCCGAGCCGGCCCATCGGCACGTGGGCGAGGATCTGGGCAGCACGGGCCGTCGGTGCGCCGGTCTCCTCGTCGACGAGGAGGAACCGGTTCTGGCCCGTCAGCACGAAGCCGGGAGCCACCGCGTTGACCCTGATCGTCGGCGCGTAGGTCGTGGCCATGTGGACCGCGAGCCATTCGGTGAAGCTGTTGAGGGCGGCCTTGCCGTTGCTGTAGGCAATCGCCCGCGATAGCGGGCGGATCCCGGCCACCGAGCTGACCACGAGCACAACGCCCTCGCCGCGGCTCACGAAGATCCGACCCACCTCCTGGCAGGGGATCACCGCACTGAGGTAGTTAAGGTCGACCGTGGATCGCAGGGCCTCAACGGGGATGTCGCTGAACGCGACGTCGGGCGCGGTCGTTGCCTCCCGGCGGCCCCCGCCGGCGCCGGTGACCAGGATGTCGACCGTGCCGAAGCGCTCGATCGTCCGCGCAAGGGCCGCCACGACGCTCGGACGGTCCGTTGCGTCGCAGGGCACGCTGATCGCCGACCCGCCGACCGCCCGGATCTCCGCGGCGGACGCCTCCCCGGCGCCCGCGTCGACGTCCCAGATGGCCACCGCGGCGCCTTCGGCCGCGAGCCCCCGGGCGATCGCGCCGCAGATGGCGCCGCCACCCCCGGTGACGACCGCGGTCCGCTCTGCGAGATGCAGGTCCATCGCTTCTCCTACGTCTGGCGGAGCTCGCAGATCTCGCCGTCCGGCCCGTAGAAGTACACGATCCAGACCCCGGGCCGGAACTCGACGGGTTCGCCGATGAATCGAATCCCCTGGCCCCGGAGTCGCGCGTGGTCGCCCCGGGTGTCAGTGCTGGTCAGGCCGATGTGGTTGAAGCCGTGGTCCGCGTGGGTCCAGCCGGCGGCGATCGGCCTCCCGACGGGATCGCGATACTCGAACAGCTCCAGGATGGCCGCGCCGAGCGTGAGGTGGGCGATCCGGGCGGTGCATGGTGGCAGCCCCACCACGTCGCCCAGCCGCAAAGACGGCGGGACATCGAGCGTGCGGACGACGCTGAAGCCGAGGACGTCACGGTAGAAGGCGATCGACCGGTCCAGGTCGGCGACGCTCAGGCCCACGTGCTCGAGGGCCGTGATCATCAGGATCCCTCCTTCCCAGCGCGGGGCGGGCGCGGTCCATGCGAGCCGGCGCTTCGCTGAGCTCAAGAGCGCAACTAGGCAAACTGGCCCTACCACACTACCATGGGACCAGCAGTGCACTCAAGGGGTCACCGTGCCACTTCCTGGGAGCGCAATGCCCGGGAGGGCCCGGAGAAGACCGGGATGCGCCACAGAGCGAGGCGGTCCGCCGCCGAAAGCGAGGAGTCGATGGGCGTGACGGAGATGCCGCGGATCGAGTTGGCCGGTGGTCGCCGATCCGCCCTGGACTACCCGAACATCCTCCGTGTCGAGCCTGGGGCGGTCGATCTGACCGCCGTGCTCCCCACAACGCTGGCGATGGCCCTCTTCCTCATCGAGACCGTTCGGCGGTTCGAGCGCTGGCTGCTCGACAACGCCGGGCTCGTTCCCGGGCCGCTCCACTCCAGCATCGGCCAGGAGGCGGTTGCGGCGGGGATGGCCCTGGCGATGGAGCCGGTGGATCGACTGACCTCGACCCATCGCGCTCACCACGACGTGCTGGCTCGGCTCATCGTCCACGCCGCGCCCATCGGCTTCGATCCGCGGAGCGCGGCCGAGCCCCCCGAGGCCGTTGTCTCGGCGGTGCGGCGCACGTTGGCCGAGATCCTCGGCCTCGCCGAGGGCCTCTGCGGGGGTCGGGGTGGCTCCATGCACCTCGCCGACGCGGCAGCAGGCGTTTCGACAAGCGCGATCGTCGCCGGCGGGATCCCGGCCGGGGCGGGCGGCGCCCTGGCCGCGAAGCTGCGGGCGAACGGGGGAGTTGCGGTCGCCGTCGTCGGAGACGGGGGCCTGGCGATCGGTGCCTTTCACGAGTCGGCGGCCCTCGCTCGAGCCTGGGGCCTGCCGTTCATCCTCCTGCTCCAGAACAACCGCTACTCCGTCGCAACGACCCTCCTGGAGACCGCGGGCTTCGAGGACCTCGCGATCCGCGCGGCTGGCTACGACATGCCGGCCCTGGTCGTGGACGGCATGGACCCGATCGCCATCCTGGCGGCGATGGCGGCGGCCCGAGAGCACGCCACCAGCGAAGGGCCCGTGCTCGTGGAGGCTCTCACCTATCGCTTCTACCATCAGAATGGGCCACTGCCGGGGAGCGCGTTCAAATACCGGACGAGGGACGAAGAGCAGCAATGGGCCGCGCTCGATCCCGCGGTCGTCTACCCTCGACGGCTGGTCGAGGCCGGCCTCCTCTCCGAGGCCGAGGTGGAGAACGTTCGGGACCTCGCCGCCAACGTCGTGGAGCGCTGCACCGCCGCCCTCACCGAATCGACGTCGGACGGCGTGCGAATCCCGCCCGAGCGATACCCGGCCCCCAGCACCATCGAGAACGGGATCCTCGGCCCCGGCCTGCCGCCCGTGGCCCCCGAGTTGACCGACTCCGTAGCGGCTCCCGGCGCCGAGGAGATCACCTACGCCGCCGCCATCTCGGGCGTAATCGCCCGGTGGCTCGAGCGCGACCCTGAGGCCTTCGTTCTCGGCGAGGAGGTCGGCCACCTGGGCGGCGGCGTGGCAGGCCTGACGAAGGGCGCCCTCGCGGTGGCCCCCGAGCGGGTCCTCTCCACGCCGATCTGCGAGAACGGCTTCACCGGCGCCGCCTTCGGCGCGGCGCTCGCGGGCATGCACCCCATCGTGGAGTTCATGTACCCCGACTTCACGCTCGAGGCAGCCGACCAACTCTTCAACCACATCCCGCGGGCCCGCTATATGTACGGCGGCACCCATGAGGTGCCGATCGTGGTCCGGACCCAGATTGCCCGCGGACGGGGGTACGGCCCACAGCACAGCAGCGACCCGGCAGCCCTCTTCGCCCTCTTCCCCGGCTGGCGGATCGCCGCACCGGCCACTCCCGCCGATTACGTCGGTCTCTTCAACGCGGCGATGCTCACCCGCGACCCGGTCCTCGTCATTGACGACCACCGGCTCATGAAGCTGGCCGGATCGCTGCCCCCCGGCGGGTTCGATCACGTGGTTCCACCAGGCGTGGCGAGCGTGGTGCGCCCCGGTGCCGACGTGACGGTCCTCGCCTGGGGTAACGCCCTGCACCGCGTGCTCGCGATCGCCGAGGACCTCGCCCGCGAGCAGCGCATCTCCGTCGAGGTCGTGGACCCGCGCTGGCTCGACCGGACGAGCTTCGATCGCGCGACGGTCCTGGCCTCGGCGCGCCGAACCGGCGCCCTCGTGATCGTGGAGGACGCGACCCGGAGCCATTCGATGGGCGCCGTGGTCCTCGACTACCTTCTGCCCGACTTGTTCGCCGCCCTGCGAACGGCGCCGCTGCGGGTCACCGGCGCCGACGTCTACACCCCCGTGTCGAAGCCGCTCGAGGCGGCCGTGAACCTGCGCGACGAGTCCATCGTCGACGCCCTTGTCCGCGCGGCGCGGGGCGCGCGGACCCAGTCGTGAGGATACCGATGTCGACTCCTGTCCGCCTCCCGAATCTTGGGGCCGAGGCCGCGGAGGCCCGCGTCATCAGCTGGCTCCGCGCCGTCGGGGACGTGGTGGCCGCCGGTGAGCCGATCGCCGAGATCGAGACCGAGAAGGCCACGGTCGAGCTGGAGGCGCCGGTCGCCGGGACGCTCGCCGAGATTCTCGTCCCGGCCGGCGCGGAGGCTGCGGTCGGCGCGACGCTGGCGACCATCGACGATGCCTGACGACGGCGCCCGGACGACGATCGCCGGTCCCGGCCGCCTGGTCAGGCCCACCCGGATGCGGGCGGCGATCGCGCGCGGGATGTCCGCCAGCAAGCGGGATGCCCCGCACTTCTACGTGAGCACCGACATCATCGTCGAGACCCTCCTCGCGGGAGCGCGCCGGGAAGGCGGAACGCCCGGTAAGCCCCGGGTGACGGTGACGGCGCTGCTCATCCACCGCCTCGCGGCGGCCCTGCGAGCCCACCCGTCGTTCAACGCGCTCGCCACCGACGAGGGGTTCGTGCAGGTGGATGCCATCAACATCGGGGTGGCGATCGCCCTCGACGAGGGTCTCATCGCCCCGGCCCTGCTGGACTGCGCGGGGGCTGAGCCGGTCGCGATCGCCGCCGCCCTCGAGGACCTTGTGGCCCGGGCGCGGAAGGGGCGCCTGCGGGCGGCCGAGCTCACCGGGGCGACGTTCACCCTCAGCAACCTGGGCATGTTCTCGGTCACCCAGTTCGCGGCGATCCTGCCGCCTCTCCAGGTGGGGATCCTGGCCGTCGGGCGGGCGACGCCCCGGCCCGTGGTCATCGACGGGAAAATCCTGATCCGGAACGTCATGAGCGCCACCCTGTCGGCCGACCACCGCGCCGTCGACGGTGCCGGGGCGGGCCAGTTCCTGACCACCTTCAAGGGGCTCGTCGAGGGCGGGTCAGATGCGCCGTCCGGCGGGCCACCCTGAGCCGCACGCACATCAACGGGGCCGGCCGTGTCTCCTCCCGGCCGGCCCCTCCCCTGCCCTCCGAGATCAGGTGGCGCCGCCATGATCAGCAGGTCGTCGAGATCGTCGTCGGCACCTCTGTCGGCGCCATCATCAGCGCGGCTGCGCTGCTCCACTCGATCGTAACCGGCCGGGCCCTGATCGACGGCACCGAGCGGCTCAGCGCGGTCGCCGCCCGCGGGCCGAGCCGGGACCGGACGGCCGAAGGGATCGTGACGCTCGGCACGATCGGCGGCCGGCGGGCGCGTGGCACAGTCGGCCGGCCATGACGTCCGTCTCCGACAGCCCGCCCGAAAGCGGGCCCCGTCCGCCGCTCGACGCCGGGCCCCGACCGCCGGCCTCGCCGCCAGGCGACGGACCCCGCCCGCGCGGGCCGTTGCTGATTGCGACGGCCGCCGCGCGGCTGCCCGGGCCCGGCGCCGCCGCCTTCATGCGGCGGCAGCAGCGCGACTGGAACGTGACGGTCGTCCGGACGTCGCTCGACCGTCTCGCCTACCAGATCGTCTTCCCGTACCTCTCCATCTACATCATCGCCCTGGGCGCCAGCGCAACCCAGCTCGGCCTCGTCAACAGCCTCGGGCTCATGGCCGCCGGCCTCGTGAGCCCGTTCATCGGCTGGCTCATCGACCGCCACGGCCCGCGCTCGTTCTACCTCGCCGGCATCGGGCTCCTCGCCGTCTCGTACCTCGCCTACGCGGTC
>Ga0315287_10003731_pt1 | contig 14731 bp, 14 predicted proteins | sample YL17G11_0_MG_FD_205037 | JGI IMG/M metagenome (GOLD analysis project Ga0315287, IMG submission 205037) | Sediment microbial communities from Yellowstone Lake, YNP, Wyoming, USA - YL17G11_0 | ecosystem: Environmental > Aquatic > Freshwater > Lake > Sediment | place: USA: Wyoming | collected... | reverse complement strand
GCGGCGGGCGGCGCCAGGGCGGCCGCGACTATCGCCACCGTCGTCACTATCACAGCGATGCACATGGCACACCTCAGGGTGCGCCCGGGCGAAGTGACGGGCGACGGTGCGATCCGATGGCCGGAAGGCCCTGGTACGACCTGACCATTCACGCCTGAGGCACGATGCTTGAACATGGCTCCCCCCTGCTGGATTTCATTGAAGTATCGCCCCCGCCGCCCCAAACGACAAGAGCCCCCGCCCGATCGGTGACTTTCGCGGGTGACGAATCGAGTCCGTGCGGGTACGTGCTCCTCAATGGGACGAATACTGGTATCCAGTCGAGACGCGGCAGACTGGCCGCTGCCACCCGACTCCGGCGGCCCGGAGGGAGAGGCGCGAGCAGCTGCGCTGCTCGCGCGCTCCTGGCAGGCCGCCGACGGGTTCCCGCCGGCCGTGCAGGAGCTCCTTTCTACCTCCGGCGTCGAGGCACTCGAGACCGCCGAGGTGCTGCTCGCCGTCCCCGGCTGGGAGGTCACGCTGCCCGGTGGAGGACAGCCGCGAGCCTCCGGGCTCATGGTGCTCGCCGCCTCTGAGGTCGACGAGCAGTCCGAGCTTCTCGTGGTGCTCGTCGAGGGCCACACTCGCGACGCGACCGGTCAGACTGTCGGACAGCGCGAAGCCGCCTGCCGGCCGAGCGAGGGGCGCCGGCTGGCCGCCGTGCTAGACCTGCTCGACCTCTGCTACGCCCCGCCGCAGGCGCTCGACGACGTGCCGTGTGGACTGCTCGAGCACGTGGCCGCCACGGTGATCACAGCGCGCGAGTTCACGGCCCGGCACGCACTCGCCCTGGACCACTCCTTCGGCGCCCCAAGCGGCGCCGAGACGAACCTCGCACATCTTGTGTCCCTCATGTCGAACGTGACCGAGTCCGCCGAGAGGCCGACCGGACCGGTCGGCCCGCGCCCCGGATCCGAGGCGATGACTGCTTCGACAAACGACCTGCTCGCCGGCCCCGTCGCGCTCGCAGGCGTCTCCACCTACCTGGCACGCCTCGACGACCTGGGGTAGCTCGACGCGATATGCTCCTCTCCGACACGTCGGCTTGAGAGGAGATGGTCGCGCATGCAGGAGATCGCACCCGGCATCTTCCATTGGACCGCACGCCACCCCACGTGGCGCTCGAGCATCGAAGAGGTTCAGTCTTACGCGCTGATCGTCGACGGCGCCTTCATCCTCATCGACCCCCTGCTCCCTCCGCACGCCGATCCGCACCGCTCGACCCTGCTCATGGAGCTCGACACGCGTGCCGCCGACGCGCGCCGCGTCCACGTCATCGCCGTGAGCCCCTACCACACGCGCAGCGCCGAAGAGCTGTGCCGGCGCTGGCGCGACAAGCGGTCGACGGCGCTCTGGGGGCACGCACGCACGCGCAATAGGCTCGAGCACACCGACACCGTACTCGAGGAGATCCCGCCCGGTCCCGCCGGTAGCGGCATACCGATCGCCGGCGGCCTGGCTCAAGCCTTCACGATCAGCCGGCCGGCGCGCCAGGAGACGCCGGTCTATCTGCCCACGTTTGAGGCCGTGGCGTTCGCCGACGCCGTCGTCGGCGACGGCGCGGGCCTGCGCGTCTGGAACGAGACCGATATCGCCCACGCGTCCCTGCGGGAGCGCCTGCACCCCACGCTGGCGCCGCTGCTCGAGCTCGACCTTGAGCACGTCCTCGTCACACACGGTCCGCCGGTGATCGGGCGCGGCCGCGCCGCGCTGGCCGAAGCGCTCGCCGCCGAACCGGTCGACGCCCTGCCGTGGCCGCCCAAGGACTGATGCGGGGGGCGTCATCAAGGTGATATGGGCACGCCCACCTGACGCCGCCGATCGTCCACGACAAACGTCCACCGCCAAAGCCGATCGTCATCCTTGTGGCCGACGACTCGCGGCTCTAAGGTCGTCGTGCGGTTCCGCATTCCTTGCCCGAGCCGAGCACCATCGGCTCAACTCCGGCTGGCCCCACGAGCGTCTCGTCCGCGCTCGTCACGGTCCGGCACGACGGTACCTCACAAGGAGCCAGAAAGATGCGCTACAGACTAGTCCTCACATGGCCCTCCGCCCTCGCGACCATCGCGCTCTCAGCGATCGTTCTCACTTTGGCCCTCGCAATTTCCCCCACCGCCGCCGGCGCGCGTTCCCCGATCGGCACAAAGACCTACACGTTTCCCATCTTCGCGGCCAACGGCCGCGTCGACCCCGCGGCGGCGACCCTCGACGAGTATGGCACCGCCGACCTCCAGGCCATGGCCGAAAAGCAAGCCCGGTTCGATTCCTGGCTAGCCCAGCGCCAGTCGGGCACACGCCTGGTGACCAAGGCCCCGCTCAGCTACAACGTCTCAACGCCGCCGCACCTGCAACAGACCGGCTACTGGTGCGGGCCGGCCACGGTCGAGATCATCGACGACAAGTGGGGGCCGATCGTCTCGGCATCGACGGAGACGGCCAGGCAGCAGATCTACGCCAACTACATGGGCACCACGACCGCGGGCACCAACTTCACTCTCGTCGACAACGCCCTCAACTACTTCATCACCGAGACAAACGTCACCTACATCTACCGTGCCGGCATGGGCACCGCGAGCGCGATCTACGACTGTGTGCAGTACGACGTGGGCGTCACTCAGTACCCCCTGGCGGCCGACCTGCGCATCGATCCCGCCGACCCCAACTACAGCTGGACTCCCTACAGGCTCTACCACAGCGGTCACATCGTCCCCATCGATGGTTATAACTACAACGTCGGTTCCTATACCATCCGCCTCAACGATCCCAACGATGAAAGTCGCTGGCACCCCGGATCGGGTGGCGCTACCGCCGGACATCACTCGTACCCCAGAAAGACCCTCGCTCACGGCGTCATCAGTTCGATACGCCCCGATCTCATCTGGTAGGGGAGCCTCCCATGAGCCAGACCTCAAGCGATACTCACGCGAACTCCTCTGACTTCGTGAACCGCCATGACCACCTCAGAGCGAGGCGTCGCGTCATCGCCGTCGCCGGACTGGCTCTCGTGCTCATAGCGTCTCTCGGCGGGTGCGTAAACAGCGGCGACCAGTCACCGGTCGCGTCAGGGCTCTCGCCCGGCGCGACCGGCTCGGCCGCCGCCCCTGCGCCCCCGCCCGACCTCACCCTCCGCGCTCGCCCGGTCGTGTATCCCCACACCTCGGACATCGGCGCCGATCCCCCGGCCACATTCGCCTGCCGGGTGTTCAAACTGCAGGGTTCCTACACGCTCGAGTCGTACACCGACCAGCTCTGCTGCCTGAGACGCAACCGCTACGACCTCACCTACCCCGAATCCCAACTCTGCCTCCTCGACCCCTCCAGCGGAGCTCTGCACACCGTGTTGTCCCGGCCGGTCAACGCACGAGCGCGCTTCGAGATCATGGAGACGAGCGTGTCCGACCGCTGGCTTGCCTGGGTGGAGATCAGCCCCGGAGACGACCTCAGATTCCCAGCCCACTGGCGGCTGTACGCGGCGCGCATCTCCGCCGACCGGGTCTCGCTGCGCGCGCCGTTCATCGTCGACAAGGGCTACACGCCACAGCGAGAGCGGCCGCTCTTCCACGTTGACGGAAACCGGCTGGCGTGGTCAACGGTTTCGGGCTCTCCGGCGCACTGGCACGACACCCTGCGGATCATCGATCTCAGACGGCGCTCGGTACACATCGCCTACCGTACGCCCGAGGGCGTGCGCATCGATCGCCCCAGCCTCGACGGCGACTCTGTGTGGTTCTCCACGCCTCAGAGTGCCGGGTCTAGCAGCCGTGTGCTGCGAGTCTATTCGGCGTCATCAGGTCGGCCCACCCTCGTGCTGCCTCTGAACAACGGCAAGAAGAACATCTCCGACTTCCACGACTTCCACGACGGCTGGTTCGCCTGGGCGGTCTACGCTCGCGGATACGCACACCCCATGCTCTACGTCCGCGAGCCTGGCGGCCGAGTCCACAAAGTCAAATCTTCGACCGGGGTCGCCGTCGCAGCCGACTACATGATCTTTCTCAAGAACACCGTGAACGACGAGCTGCCGGTCACGACGTGGGCACTCGATCTCAAAACGATGCGTCAGTTCGAGATGCCCGACCTCACCACCACCTGGGCAACCCAAGGTTCGTGGGGGGCGCCGTCAAGCAACGGTTACTGCCGGCGACTCTTCGTCGTCGCTAACGACGAACGTGGGTTCAGAGGACAGAACGGCAAGTTCACCTACCTGCGGGTGTACGACCTGACCTCCCTGCGCGAGGGCGCAAGCGGCCAGAGTCCGCAGCCGGCTCCCACCGTCGTCCCCACAGAGGTGATCACAGCCGGGCTGTAGCCGCTGCGCCCGGGTCAGCGGCCAGACCCGCTCGACGGCGCCAAACACACCCGCCGCCTCATCCTTCGGCCAGCACCGTGGTGATCAGGGACATGACCTCTGACCTGTCGGGCACGCGACCGGTCGACACGACCTTGCCGTCGACCACCAACGCCGGAGTACTCATCACCCCACGCTTCACGATCTCGGCCATGTCCTGCACTTTGATGATCTCGACGCTCTCGAGCGCCAGATCGCTGACCGCCTCCTGCGTGACCGCCAGCAGGCGGTCGCAGTTGGCGCAACCTCCACCCAGGACCTCAATCTTCATCGTCTCTCCTTCTTTCAGTGGATCTAGCACGCCTCGCTGCGCGTGCAGGCCGCGCGCCCACGCTCGGCGAGCGCGAGGAACTCGCCGACCCGTCCGTCGAACGCGTCCCAGTCGATCGCGTAGTAGGTGCGCGAGCCTTGCTCGCGCATGCGCACGAAGCCGGCCTCGCGCAGGATCGCCAGGTGATGGCTGACCAGCGGCTGGCTGGCCTCGATCGCCGGCGTGATCTCACAGACGCAGCGCTCGCCGTCGAGCAACAGATCGATGATGCTCGCCCGCGTGGTGTTGCAGAACGCCTTGAAGAACGGGGTCAGCTCGACCAAGCTCGTCGCCGCAGCAGCGGCTCGCTCGCCGTGCTCAATTTTGTGCTTCTTGGCCATGTTCGACCTCTCCTTCTCGCCGCCGCTTCGCCCGGAGGGCCTCAACGGCGTAAGGTCATCGTTCCTCAAGCGGGTCGCAGCCGATCTCGGCCGCTCCCGCCGCTACCGCCACCGGCAGCGGTTCATCACTCATGCCCCAGTACTTGCGGCCCATCCAGAGGGACACGTTGACGAGCAGAATGAGCGCCGGAACCTCGACCAGCGGCCCGATCACGGCCGCGAACGCCTGTCCGCTGTTGATGCCGAACACGGCGATGGTCACGGCGATCGCAAGCTCAAAGTTGTTGCTCGCCGCGGTGAACGAGAGCGTCGCCGTCTTGGAGTAGTCGGCGCCGATCTTGCGGCCCATGAAGAAACTCACGAAGAACATGATCGCGAAGTAGATGAGCAGCGGGATGGCGATGCGCACCACGTCGAGCGGCAGCTCGACGATGAGGTCGCCCTTGAGGCTGAACATCACAAGGATCGTGAACAGCAGGGCGATAAGCGTGAGCGGGCTGATCCGCGGGATGAACTTCTGCTCGTACCACTCGCGACCCTTGTACTTGATCCCCAGGTAGCGGGTGAGCATGCCGGCCACGAACGGGATGCCGAGGTAGATCGCCACGCTCTTCGCGATCTCGCCCATACTCACGTCGACGGCCACGCCGTGCAGCCCGAACAGCGGCGGCAGCTTGGTGACGAAGATCCAGGCGAAGAGGCTGTAGAACAGCACCTGGAAGACGCTGTTGAAGGCCACCAGGCCGGCGGCGTACTCGGTGTCACCCCTGGCGAGCTGGTTCCAGACGATGACCATGGCGATGCAGCGCGCCAAGCCGATCATGATCAGGCCGACCATGTACTCGGGATAGTTGTGCAGGAAGATGATCGCCAGAAAGAACATCAGGAACGGCCCGATGAGCCAGTTCTGCACCAGCGACAGGCCGAGGATCCTGTAGTCGCGAAAGACGTCGCCGAGCTCTTCGTACTTCACCCTGCAGAGCGGCGGGTACATCATCACGATGAGGCCGATGGCGATGGGGATGTTGGTCGTGCCGACGTTGAACCTGTTGATGAAGTCGGGTACGCCCGCGAACGCCCAGCCGAGGAACACTCCCACTCCCATGGCGAGAAAGATCCAGGCGGTCAGGTAGCGGTCGAGGAACGAAAGCCGCTTGGTCACGCCTTCACTCATCGGTCTTCCTCCTTGTTCACAACACAACGTTGAACGTATAGCCGACGATCAGGATGCCGACCGCGACCGTGCCGATGAAGGCGGCGATGAGCGGCGGCTTGAGCACCTTGCGCAGGATGATGATCTCGGGCAGCGAGAGGCCGATGACGGCCATCATGAAGGCCAGCGCCGTGCCCAGGGCGGCGCCCTTCTCCAGCAGCGCCTCGACGATGGGGATGATGCCGGCGGCGTTGGAATACATGGGGATACCGAGGAGCACGGCCAGCGGCACGCTCCACCACGAGTCGGCGCCCATCACGCTGGCCAGGAACGCCTCAGGCACCCAGCCGTGAATGATCGCGCCCACGCCGATGCCTACAAGCACCCAGGGCCACACCTTGCCGACGATGTCCTTGACGGCCAGGCGTGCGTAGGCGAAGCGGTCACTCCAGGTGAGCACCTCACCGGGCAGCGTCTCGCCCATGCGTATCTCGAGCACCCACTCCTCGATGAAGCGCTCCAGACGCAGGCGGCCGATCACCCAACCGGCGACCACGGCGATGAGCAGGCCGGTGGCGGCGTAGAGCAGGGCGACCTTCCAGCCGAACAGGCTCAAGAGCATCGCCAGGGCGATCTCGTTGACCATCGGCGCGGCGATCAGGAAGGAAAAGGTGACGCCCAGCGGCACGCCGGCCTCGACGAAGCCGATGAACAGCGGCACCGCCGAGCAGCTGCAGAAGGGCGTGGCGACCCCGAGGCCGGCGGCCATGACGTTGCCGACGGTCTCGCGGCGGCCGGCCAGCAGCAGGCGGGTGCGCTCGGGACTGAAGAACGAGCGGACGATGCCCACCCCGAAGACCACTGCCGTCAGCAGGCCCATCACCTTGACCGAGTCGTAGATGAAGAAGCGCAGGGTCTCGGCAAGGCGATCGTCGCCCAGGCCGATCACATCGTTGATGAGCCACGCGGCCAGCGGCCCCCACCAGTGCCACCACACGGCCCAGAGCACGGCAAGGCCGACGAGCAAGAGCCACAGGGACAAGCGCCGCCGGCTCGCCGACGAGTCGGCGGGCGCGGTGGCAGCAGTGGGTGTCACGATCTCGTTCAACAGTCTTCGTTGATATCAACTCATGTTTATGTACCGCCGTCAAGGCGGGCGGCGGCGGCGGCGGGGCGGCGAAGCGTCCCGCCCCGCCCCGTCGCCCTCGCCCTCGCCCTTGAGCGAAGTCAAGCTTGAGCCCCGTTTGGCGGTGGTAGCATCCCTGTGGAACTTAATCCCAACCACTGGAGTAGGGAATGACCATCACACCGAAGACCACCGTGCACACGCTTCTCAAGGAGTACCCCTTCCTGCTCGACTTCCTGGCCGCCTACAACCCCGAGTTCGGCAAGCTCACCAATCCCGTAGTGCGGCGCACCATGGGACGCATGGCCACCCTCGAGAAGGCTTCGGCGATGGGCAACGTGCCGCTCAACCAACTCATCAACGACATCGCCGCCGAAGTCGAGACGCAGACAGGCGCGCGCCCGACGATCGGCGACAGCGCCGCGGCCGGCGTCGACCCCGCGCGCCAGGAAGCCCTCAGGCAGATCATCCTCGACCTGCACGCCGGGCACCCCATGGACGAGCTGACGGAGCGCTTTGCGCTGCTCATCGAGGACATCGAAGCCAGCGAGATCGCCGCCATGGAACAGGCGCTGATCGCCGGCGGCATGCCCGAGTCCGAGGTCAAACGCCTCTGCGACGTACACGTACAGGTCTTCAGCGGCGCCCTCGACCAGCACGAGGCTGTGCAGGCTCCCGTGGGACACCCCATCGACAACTTCCAGCGCGAGAACCAGGCGCTGCTGCAGATAACGCAGTCCGTCCGCAAGGTCGCCGAAGCGATCGGCACGCCACCAGACGCGGCCGAATGGCAGCGCCTCAAGCCGTCACTCACCGCGACGATCGACCGCCTGCTTGAAGTCGAGCGCCACTACCTGCGCAAGGAGAACCAGCTCTTCCCCTATCTGGAGCATCACGGCGTCGAAGGTCCCTCAAAGGTCATGTGGGCGCTGCATGACGACATCCGCGCGGCGATCAAGGAGACCCGCGCCGCGCTGGCCGCGGACGACGCCGCGACCGCTGTGCGTGCCGCCGGTGAAGCGGTCACGATGATCGACGACATGGTGACCAAGGAAGAGAAGGTCCTCTTCCCCATGGCCATCGAGCTGCTCACCGATACGGAGTGGGCCGAGATCCGCCGCGGCGAAGGCGAGATCGGCTACGCGTTCATCGCCGAGCCCATCGCGTGGCCGCCCGGCGCCGCCGGCGGCTCCGCCGCAGCTACGGCGCCGGTCGACATCATCCGCTCACCCGAGGCGCGACTGGAGCTCAAGACCGGCGAACTTACGCTGGCGCGACTCAACCAGGCGCTCAACGTGCTGCCGCTCGACTTCAGCATCGTCGACGAGAACGACCGCGTCCTGTACTACTCGGAGGGCGAGCGCATCTTCCCGCGTTCTCCCGGAGTCATCGGCCGCAAGGTGCAGAACTGCCACCCGCCGGCCAGCGTAGACAAGGTGCAACAGATCGTCGACGCCTTCCGTGCCGGCGACAAGGACGAAGCCGAGTTCTGGATCGAGCTGGGCGGCAAGTTCCTGCATATCCGCTACCTCGCCCTGCGCGACGGCGACGGCACCTACCGCGGCGTGCTCGAGACGGTGCAGGACGTGACCGGCATCAGGGCGCTCGCAGGCCAGCGGCGCCTGATCGACTGGTGAACTGATGGACTGCCGCAGCGGGTCGCTCACACCCGACCAGATCGAACTCGTCCTGGATCGTCTGCCGCTCGACCTCAGCTTCGCCGACGAGAACGATGTGCTCGTCTACTGGCGGGGTGAGACCTACCGCACCTGCGAAACCGACGCGATCGGTCGCGACGTCCGCGATTGCCACCCCGAGCAGAGTCTGGCGACCCTGGAGGAGATCCTGCTCGCCTTCAAGGCGGGAGAGAAAGACGTGGCTCAAGGCTGGGAGGAGACCGAAGACGGCTTCTCAGTCACGCGCTACGTGGCCGTGCGCGACGAGGCCGGCGCCTACAGGGGCATTCTCGAGATCAACATGGATGTCACCGACTTGCGCGCCCTGAAGGGCAAGCAGGCGCTCCCCGGCTGGTGAGCTAGAAGGTGAACTCGTGCCGGCAGAAGTCGGCGCCGTCGGTGATCGACAGCGTCTGACGGTGCCCGGAGAAGTCGGCGCCGAGCAACCCACAGAGCAGGCCGGTGCTGAGCCCGCAGACGATCTCGGGGGCTTCTTGAGCGACCTCGAGGTAGAGGCAGTTGCGTACCTCGATCACGACCCGCTGCTCGCTGGCTTCGACGACACTCGGCAGACAACCGCGGTCTTCGAGCACCTGCTGCACGGCCCTTAGACTGGTGCGGCCGTTCTTGTCACGCGAGGCGCGCGGCAGCCCTGCGGCGATCTCGCGACCTTCCTGCTGGCCGATCTGGCGCGCCAGATCGACCGCCTGCCCGTTGAGCTTCTGCGCCAGCTTGACCAGCATGGCCGAGAGCGACTCGTAGCGGCGCGCCGGAAGCTGGATCTCGACCCGCTCCGATGAGGCCGAGTACACCTTGGCCGGACGCCCCCCGGTCGGCTTGCGGCGTGTGCCCACACCCAGCAACCCCGCCTCGACGAGCTTTTCGAGGTGGGAGCGGGCGACGGTCCGGTGCAGGCCGAAGGCCGCCGACACCTCGCCCGCCGAGCAGGGCTCGGAGGCTGCCAGGACGTGCCGGTACATCGAGAAGCGAGTCGGATCTCCGAGAGCCCCCCCGAGCGTTCCCAGCTTGTTCATGTCGACGTCGTGCGGCGCGGTCATCTTCTGGACTATACGTCTCATGCAGCGCCAAGACAATCACAACTCTCCTGGGCAGCCGAATGCGCACCTTGCCTCGCCGGCAAAGGTTAGCCCACGGGCGCTCAGCGGGTAGGTCACTGTCACGATCACCATCTCCCTCCGGAGGCTCCCATGATCAAGGTCAAGACGTTCACCACGCCGATCAAGATCTTCGCCACCGGGCGCGAACTCGAAGCGCTCGATAGCACGGTCACCACCCATCTCGCCGGCGAGAAGGCGACTGCCGTCTACGCGGTCAGCGACTCGACAACCGCCGGCGACAACGGCGAGACGATCGGGCTCATCCGCGTCGTCGCCTACGAGGCCTAGGAAGCGTTCCCGCCGCGCCGCGCGCGAGCGCGCGGCGCGGCGTTTCGGGCTTCCGGGCCGACCCGTCGTGTAGACTTCCGCGGCGCGGCACGGCGTACCGCCGCGCGCCGCGCCGCAGCCGTCTGGGAGGCACGACCATGCTCGACCGCTACACGCAGGCCAACAAGGAGCTCTGGAACGACTGGGCCGACATCCACGTCGGCTCGCGCTTCTACGACGTCGAAGGCTTCAAGGCCGGCGCCTGCGCACTGCGGCCGCTTGAAGTCGAGGAGCTCGGCGACGTCACCGGCAAGACGCTCCTGCACCTGCAGTGCCACTTCGGGCTCGACACGCTCTCGTGGGCTCGCCGCGGCGCCCGCGTGACCGGCATCGACCTCTCTGACCGCGCCATCGATGCCGCCCGCGGCCTGGCGGCCGAGCTCGGCATCGACGCCACCTTCGTCTGCACGCCGCTCTACGAGCTCGAAGACGTGCTCGACGGCGAGTTCGACGTCGTCTTCACCTCCTACGGCGCGATCGAATGGCTGCCCGACCTCGACTGCTGGGCGCGCATCGCTGCCCGCTACCTCAAGCCGGGCGGCACCTTCTACATGGCCGAGATCGATCCGTTCGCGCAGATACTCGACGAGGTCACGCCCGGCAGCGGCGACATTGCCGTCGTCCATCCCTACTTTCCCGGCGAGCCGGTACGCGACGAGACAGAGGGCACCTACGCTGACCCCGATGCGCACGTCGATCACAACGTGTGCTACAGCTGGCAGCACCACTTCGAGGCCGTCGTAGGCGCCCTTACCGACGCCGGCCTTGCGATCGAGTACCTGCACGAGTTCCCGTTCTCGGTGGCCCCCTTCTGGAGCCGTATGACCAAGGCCGACGACGGCTGGTGGTACCTGCCCGGCCCCGACGGCACGGGCCGCCGCGAAGACCTGCCGTTCATCTACTCGATCAAGGCGACGAAGCCCGCGGGTGCGGCGGCGGCCGGGGCGCCGCGAGCGGCGCCCTCTCCCGCCGCCGCACCGGGCGCCAACGCCCCGGCAGCGACGGCGCCCACGACCGATACGACTGCCTACATCGACTCCAACCGCGAGATGTGGGATGAGCTCGCAACGATCCACGAGCATTCCTCGATGTACGACGTCGCCGGGTTCCTCGCCGGGCGCGACACGCTGACGGACATCGAGCGGCGCGAGCTCGTGCCTCTCGTCGCCGGCAAGGATCTGCTTCACCTGCAATGCCACCTCGGCCAGGACACGCTCACGCTGGCCCGGGCCGGCGCGAACGTTACCGGCGTCGACTTCTCGGGCGAGGCCGTGGCGACGGCGCGCCGGCTGGCCGGCGAAGCCGGCCTCGAGGCGCGCTTCATCCAATCGGACGTCCTGCTCCTCGACGCTGTCCTCGACGAGCGATTCGATATCGTCTACACGGCGTGGGGCGTCCTCATCTGGCTCCCCGACCTCACGCGCTGGGCCACCGAGATCCGGCGCTCTCTCAAACCCGGCGGCCTGTTCTACATCGCCGAGTTCCACCCCGCGGGATATGTGCTCGATGACGCCTCCGACAGCGAGATCCTCCGCCCCGGATACTCCTATTTCCACACCGACGAGCCGCTCGTCTTCGACGACGACGCCGACTACGCCGACCCCGCCGCCAAGGTCACCCACACACGCTCGTTCGAGTGGACTCACACGATGGGCGACATCGTAAGCTGCCTGACCGGCGCCGGGCTCGAGATCGCTTTCCTGCACGAATTCCCGCACACGCTCGGGTTGACCTGGCCGTTCCTCGTCACAGGTCCCGACGGGCTCAAGCGTGTGCGTGGTCATGAAGACACCTTCCCGCTCTCGTTCTCGCTGCTGGCGACACGGCCGCGCTGAGCCGGCGAACTATCCCGACGTCTCGCACGTCCAACCAGGTATGACAGCGTCACGGTTTGAACGAGCAACAGCCACGAATCCACTCGTATCCACTGCTGTGGCGCGGTAGAATCTCATCGAACCAATCGAATCGGCGTGACGCCCGCGAAGCCAGCGTCACCGCATCCCGCCGGTCCACCACAAGGGGGTTTCATGATGCATCGCGTCCCGTCATGCCGTTCATCCGCTGCTCGTCGCGCGGCGACGGCCCTTCTTCTGATCCTGCTGCTGGCAGCGCTGGGCGCGACCGCAGCCGGTCCGGCCGCGGCCGCGCCGACTGAGCCCACTCTCACCGTCGCCGAGCTTCGCGACATGATCGACGCCGACGCAGACGGCAAGGTGCCCGGCTACTTCAAGACCGTCATCAAGGGCAAGGACATCATCGAGATCCCCTGCGACATCACAGCGGTCGTCGACGGCCTGCTGTGGGACAACACGCCGCTCATCATGTTCGAGGCCACCGGCCCCGACATGGACCGCATCGGCGGCATCGCCGCCGGCATGAGTGGCAGCCCGGTGTTCATCGACGAAGGCGGCGCCCCGGCAGACGATGATCTCGTCGGCGCGGTCTCGTACGGCTTCAGCTTCACCACCGGCGGCCTCGGCCTGGCCACGCCGATCGAGTACATGTCGGCCATCGAGACAGATCACATGAGCAGCTTCGCGCCTCTCGATCGTCTGCTCAACTCGGCCCGCACCTCAAAGGAGACAGTGGCACTCGGTCAGCCGGTCAAGACCCGGGCCGCAGGCGCCATCGAGCAGATCGTCGTGGCTTCCAGCGTCAAGCAGGCCAAAGCGATGCAGGTCGGCGCCGGCACCGCCGTCGCCACGCCGCTCATCGCCGTCCAGATCGGCGGCCTGTCGCCTAACTCGGCCGCCGCCAAGCACCTGGCAGCCAAATTCGAGCGCCGCGGTATCGACGTCTACTTCGCCGGTGGCATCGGCGCCTACGAAGACTTCGAGACGCCGCTCGTCGGCGGCGCCGCCGTCGGCGCCGTGTACGCCTACGGCGACTACTGGATCGGTGGCATGGGCACCGTCACCTACGCGCACGACAACGTCGTGGTCGCCTTCGGCCACCCCATGGACGGCTACGGCGAGACCAGTCTCATCATGACCAACGCCTACGTCCACGGCGTCTGGTCGAGCAGCTACGACCCCCAGAAGATCATGACCCTGGGCAGGATCCGCGGCGAGATCACCCAAGACCGCTCCCACGGCATCGCCGGTGAGCTCGGCCCCTGCCCCGCGGTCGTCACCATGACGGCCTCGGCGACCTTGCCACCCAGCGGTTCGGCCAGCGCCGAGACCCTGGTACCTCGCAATATGCCCGACCTCGGCTGGATCGTCGGCGACGTGGCCTGGGGCAATGGAGCCATGCCCGTCAACGCACTGCTCGACGGGAGTCCGCCGGACATCAGCGCCAACACAAGCCTCACAGTCGTCGTCAACGACGGCACCCACGACCTCACGCTCAGTCGCGACAACCTGGCCGACGGCCTGTGGGGTATCGGCGACGATGCCTGGATAGTGCTCGACGCACTACTCTCCAACCCCAACGGCACGATCGACGCCGAGCTCATCTCCGTCGACATGACCTCGGCCCTCGTGCTCGAGACGAAGATGGCGACCGTCCTCGACCTCGAAGTGCCCGGCGGCCTGCGGGTGGGCGACAACACAGTCATCGCCACGGTGCGCCCCTACGGACAGACCGGCACCGAGACGCGCGAGGCGACTCTGACGATCCCCGACGGAACGCCGCTACGCGGATGGATCGAGATCATGGGCGGCACCTGGTGGGATGGCTGGTGGTGGTCTGACTCAAGCAGCTCCTGTTGCGCGACCCAGCGGGCCGCCGGCAGCGACACCCGCAGCATCAGGCCGCTGCCGACCCTCGCCGAGATGGTCGCAGATATCCAGGACTGGCCGCAGAACAACCACCTCCTGGTCACCTTCACGCCCTTTGACGACCGTGCCGGCCCGGGGGGAAGCGTCGAAACCACCCCCATCGAGACAAGGGCGCTCACTCCGCAGGTCCTCTACGGCTATGTCGGAAAGGACACCTCGCGCGTGACGATGCGGGCCTTTCCCCGGCTCGTCGATCGCGGCCGGCGCACGATGCTGCAGGGCTTCATCGATGTCCGTGCCGGCGGCGACGCCGGAACGGTGCGGATCTACAGGGTCGTGCCGGGAGCGGCGCCCGACACGCTGCTGGCGAACCTGCCGGTCATGCAGGATGGGCGCGGGCTGCAGTTCAGCTACCGCACGCCACGGGTCAAACGCGCGACCACCTTCCTCGCCGTGTGGTCGGGCAACGACGACTACATCGGCGACACCGGCTCCTGCAAGGTGCGCGTCCGCTAGCACACCGCGCCTCAAGAGTCCGCTGTCCGGGGCGGGGCGGCCTGCAAAATGCAGG
>Ga0315287_10003730_pt1 | contig 14734 bp, 11 predicted proteins | sample YL17G11_0_MG_FD_205037 | JGI IMG/M metagenome (GOLD analysis project Ga0315287, IMG submission 205037) | Sediment microbial communities from Yellowstone Lake, YNP, Wyoming, USA - YL17G11_0 | ecosystem: Environmental > Aquatic > Freshwater > Lake > Sediment | place: USA: Wyoming | collected... | reverse complement strand
CGTCGTCGCCCATCAATTTGCTGAAGACGTCGTCGGCTTCGTAGGCGTCCTCGATTCGCACTTGCAGCAGCGTGCGCGAGCGCACCTCCATCGTCGTCTCGGCGAGCTGGTCGGGGTTCATCTCGCCAAGCCCCTTGTAGCGCTGGATCGAGAGACCCTTCTTCGCGAGGCCGAGCAGCTGCTCGAGCAACCGCGGCGCCGTGGAAGCGGTTTCGGGCTCGCTGCCGTCGACTTCGACGTGGAAGCCCGCGCGACCGCCGATGTCATCGCTCTGCGCGGCAAGCGCCCGCAACCGGCGCCAGTCGGAGGAGCGCAAGAAACTCGTGTCGAAGCTGGTGCGCAGCGTGATCCCGGCGCGTCGCGTGACGGCGCGGAGTCCGTGACCGCCGTGTTCCGGATCCGCGAAGACGTCCCATGCGATGTCGCCCGCTTCGGGATCGATCTCGCGGAAGCGTTCGGCAATGCGCGGCGCGATGCTCTCACGAAGCGCCGTGGGGTTGGTCAGGTCCGATTCGGCGGGCGCACCGATTGCGACGGCCGCATCGATCACGCGTTCATCCATCCGGCGACGCGCGAGCATCCGCAGCAGCTTTCCATACTCACTCGCGTGTGAGAGGAGTCGGCGGACGTCATCCGGCGCGATCGGCGCAGCGCGGCCTTCCGCGACCACGACACTGTTGGCGAGCGCAAGGCTCAGCAGGTGCGCCTCGAGCGCGGCTTCGTCCTTGATGTATCGCTCGCTCTTGCCCTTCTTCACTTTGTAGAGCGGCGGCTGTGCGATGTAGAGGTAGCCGCGGTCGAAGAGCGGCTTCATCTGGCGGTAGAAAAAGGTCAGCAACAGCGTGCGGATGTGACTGCCATCGACGTCCGCGTCGGTCATGATGATGATCTTGTGGTAGCGCGCCTTGTCGGGATCGAAGTCTTCGCCGATGCCGCAACCGATGGCCGACACGATCGCCTGGATCTCGGTCGAGGAGAGCATCCTGTCGAGGCGCGCCCGTTCGACGTTCAAGATCTTTCCGCGAATCGGCAGGATTGCCTGCGTCTCGCGCGAGCGGCCCTGCTTCGCGGTGCCGCCTGCCGAATCGCCCTCGACGATGAAGAGTTCCGAACGTTCTGGCGCGCGTTCCTGGCAATCGGCGAGCTTGCCGGGGAGACTGAAATCCGAAAGCGCGCCCTTGCGGCGCGCGAGATCGCGGGCCTTGCGAGCCGCGGCGCGCGCGCGCGCCGCATCGACGACCTTCGCGATCACCAGCCGTGCGATCGCAGGATTCTCTTCGAGGTACGAAGAGAGCTGCTCGTAGACGAGCGCTTCCACGAGCCCACGCACTTCGCTGGTGCCGAGCTTCGTCTTGGTCTGACCCTCGAATTCAGGCTGCGGCAGCTTGACGGAGATTACGGCCGTCAGGCCCTCGCGAACGTCGTCGCCACTGACGCTCTCGGCTTCGCCCTTGCCGTTCTTCTTCTGTGCTGTGAGATAACGGTTCAGCGCGCGGGTCAGTGCGGTGCGGAAGCCGAGCAAGTGGCTGCCGCCCTCGACCGTGTTGATGTTGTTCGCGAACGAGAAGACGCTCTCGTTGTAGGTGTCGTTGTACTGCAGCGCGACTTCGATCGCGACGGACGTCTCGTTGCCGTGAGATTCGAACTTGCGATCACCAGACAGGAAGATCGGCGGCTGGTGGAGCCCCTGCCGACTCGTGTTCAGGTGCTCTACGAACGAGACGATGCCACCCTCGTAACAGAAGTCGTGCGATTTCTCGGAGCGCTCGTCCTTGATGTGGACCTTGATGCCGGCGTTCAGGAATGAAAGCTCTCGCAGGCGCTGCGAGAGCACATCGAAGCTGAACTCCGTGGTCTGGAAGATCTGCGCGTCGGGGCGGAACGTGACGCGAGTACCGGTTCGGTCGGTCGTGCCGATCGGCGCAATCGGCGCTTCCGGGACGCCTCGGTGGTAGGTCTGGCGCCAGACCGTTCCACCGCGACGAATCTCCAGCTCGAGCAACTCCGAGAGCGCGTTCACGACGGAGATGCCCACGCCGTGCAGACCGCCGGAAACCTTGTAACTGTTCTCGTTGAACTTGCCGCCCGCGTGCAGTGTCGTCATCACGACTTCCGCAGCGGAACGCTTCTCACCGGCGTGCTCGTCGACGGGAATGCCGCGGCCGTCGTCCTCGACGGTGACGCTGTTGTCCGCGTGGATGACGACGTGGATCTCCGTGCAGTGGCCAGCCAGCGCTTCGTCGATCGAATTGTCGACGACTTCGTAGACGAGATGGTGTAGGCCATCAGGACCAGTCGTCCCGATGTACATCGCAGGGCGCTTGCGGACCGGATCGAGGCCTTCGAGGACCTCGATGGCACTCGCGTCGTACGCCACGATGCTCCTTCTCTGCGGACCGACCGAAAGCAGCCCATCGGGCGCAGCTGCGCTCGGTGTGGAGTCGGTTCCGCGGTGGTCGCTGCGCGGCCGCAGAGGCGGCGGCCGCGCGGATTTGGCGGCGAATCACCCGAACTCGTCGCGGCTAGTCCGCGGTGCGACGAGGACCGGGAATACGGCGGGGAAGCTAGTCGATCAGGATGCCTGCGTAAAGGCAGCAGCAGTGTTGTTTTCTCGAATTACGCCGCGGGCTTAGAGTCGCATGGGCATGACGACCGCGATCGTCTCGGGGTCCTCTGTCGGGCTCAGTCTCGCGGGTGATAGTTCGTCTTCGAGACCGAGTTCGACTTCCTTCGTTTTGAAGGCCGAAAGACTGTCGAGCAGATAACGGGCGTTGAAGCCGACCGAGAGTGTCTCGCCCTGGTAGTCGATATCGATCTCTTCGCTCGCTTCACCGAGATCCGGGTTGTTCGCGGAAAGCCGTAGCCGCCCGGCGCTCAGTTCTACGCGGACCGCTTTGCTGCGCTCTACGGAAAGCAGAGCTACGCGGCGGAGGGCCTGGCTGAGGGTGTCCGAAGCGATCGTCACCTTTCGAGTGATCGCCTTGGGCAACACCTGCCGGTAGTTGGGGAACTCGCCCTCGATCAGTCGCATCGTCAGCGTTACCTCGCCCTTGCGAGCGAGTGCGCTGTTTCCCTCGATTCCGAGTTCGATCTCATCGGCGTCGTCTTCGTCGACGAGTCGCTTCAGCTCTGCGAGTCCCTTGCGCGGGAGGATCACACCGCTCGCGAGTTCGCTTCCGCCAGCCGCGAGAACGCGATCGACCATCGCGAGCCGATGACCGTCGGTGGCAACCATCCGGATCTTCGTTCCCTCTTCGGTGAGTTCGAAGTAGACGCCGTTCAGGTTGTAGCGAGTCTCGTCGAGCGACGCGGCATACATCGTTCGCTCGATGAGACTCGAAATCACGGCTGCGGGGAGCCGGACCATGGCGGTTGGCGAGAACGCAGGGAGGGTAGGAAATTCTTCCGCGGTGGTTCCCGCCAGCGTAAATCGAGACCGCCCGCAGTGGAGTTCAAGGTACGAGTTTGCAGTTGCCGTGAGTTGCACCGGCTCCTCGGGGAGTTCGCGGACGATTTCGAACAGCTTTCGCGCGGAGACAGTGAGACTGCCCGGCTTCGATACGTCCGCTGGATGGAAGCCGCGGATCCCCACCTCGAGGTCGGTTGCAGCAATCTCGAGCCGAGACGGATCCCCTTTCGAGGCTTGCAGCAACACGTTTGCGAGGATCGGCATCGAATTGCGCTTCTCGACGATTGCTTGGATGCGCGAAAGACCGCGCTGCAATTCTGCTCGGGGGATCGAGAGTTTCATGTTCCTACCATCTCCCCTATTCAAGTAAGGTCTTGGAGTCATGGAAGTAGAGAGCGACAGAGTCGGTGAAGCGCACCTATGTGCCTGTTTGGACTCCGATTGTTTTGTCCGCTACGGGAGGGGATCGCAACCGAAACGTACGCGCTTCGCGACACACACAATGCGAGCTTATCACGCGATGGACGGGATCGATGCTTCCAATCCATCGGAGGGGTGGTCAGAAGGCCCGCGCTTGACAGCTTCCGAGCCACCTAGCTAGGGTGCGCCTTCCGAAAAGCCTGTGGACGAACCATGAAGCGCACATATCAGCCGAGTCGAATCAAGCGACGCCGCACCCACGGATTCCGTATCCGCATGCGAACCCAAGCCGGTCGCGCGGTCTTGAAGCGCCGGCGCGCGAAGGGTCGCAAGCACCTCTCGGTTTCGACCGGCAGCAAGTGAGCGATCGCGGCAGCCAGCGCCTACGGCGCGGCGACCGCCTCCGCGAGCGACGCGACTATCAGCGGGTGTCTCGCGAGGGCATTCGCTTGAACTCTCCCTCGTTCGTGTTGCTGGTGACTCCGCGCCGGGACCGGGATCAAAGCGCGACCCGGCTCGGCATCACGGCCAGTCGGCGCGTTGGGCCGGCAGTCATCCGATCTCTGGTAAAGCGCCGAATTCGCGAGTGGTTTCGCCAGCATCGCGGAGAACTCCCGGTGAACAAAGATCTCGTCGTGATTGCCCGAGCCAGCGCGGCCTCAGCTGCATGGGGCGTTCTCTCGAGTGAGCTGAGCGCGAGCGCAGTGAAACTGTCTTCGATGCTCGACCGCGCGGCGGCTCGCGGATGATTTGGGGGACCAGAGCGATCGGTGCGGCCGCGCGTGAGTTGATCGTGATCATGGTTCGCGCATACCAGATCGCGATCTCGCCCGTTCTAGGCTCGTCGTGCCGGTTTGCGCCGAGTTGCTCCGACTACTTCATCGACGCGGTGCGCCACCATGGTGCCCTCCGGGGATCTTGGCTCGGCATGCGCCGCCTCGCTCGATGCCACCCGCTGCACCCCGGCGGGCTGGACCCGGTTCCCTGAGGATTCCTTGGACCGCAACGCATTTCTCGCGTTCGCACTTTCATTTCTCGTCCTCAGCGTCTGGATGACGTGGGAGGCGAAGCATCGTCCTGCGCCCCAGCCCAGCGGCGGCGTCGCACGGACGAGCGAGCCGGCGGCCCCTGGCGCATCGGGTGTTCCTCCCGCTGCGGCGACGAGCCAAACGGCGCCGATGGTTCCCTCGACGCCGCCAACCCCGGTGGAGCGACCGGCGGGACCAGAGGAACTCGTCGAGATCGTGACCCCGCTCTATCACGCGGTGCTGACGTCGCGTGGCGCTGGCGTTCGTCGTTTCGAATTGACCCAGTACCTGGCGCCTCGCAGCGAAGGCGGGGGACCGGTGGCGCTGATTGGGCGGCCGGACGGGGAGATGCCCGCGTTCGCGACACCGCTCGTGGAGCTCGGCCAGGGTGACCTCGGAAAGGCCGATTTCAGCGTCGTTTCCCGGGATTCGCGCGAGGTGGCTTTCGAGAGGACACAATCGGGTGTCACACTGAGAAAGGCCTTTTTCTTCGATGAGGACACCTATCGCTTCCGCGTACGGCTCGAAATCAAGAACGCAGCCACGGGGGAGGTCTCTCCCGAATTCGGCATCGTGCTGCCGGAGCAGATCCAACCCGGCTCCGACTTCCGCGAACTGACGATCGCTGCACTCGTGCAGGGCAAGGTCGAGCGGGTGTTGATCGCGTCGTTCGGGCGATCTGGAGGGATCGGCGCGTTGTTCGGGAGCGCGCCCCAGCCACAGCGCGACTTCGTCGGCGATATCGAGTGGTCTGGCGCCTACAGCCACTACTTCTTGACGGCGCTGATCCCGGATGTGGCGCGTGATGCGCGCGTTCGTTGGTTGGCGGTGAGGCCCGGCGAAGAAACGCTCGTGACGATGTCGCAGCCCGCGGTCAATGTGCCACGCGGTACCGCGGTTGCACGCGAGTATTCGATCTACGCGGGGCCGAAGGAGCCGGAGCGACTCGCGGCAGTCGGCGCACAGCTGAATCGATCGATCGATCTCGGCTGGTCTTGGATGTCGCCGCTGACGCGTGGCTTCGCGTGGTTGCTGAAGGCGATCTACTCCGTCGTCCCGAACTACGGCGTCGCGATCATCCTACTCACGGTCATGGTGCGGCTCTGCACGGCGCCGCTCGCCGCAAAGCAGATGAAGTCGATGAAGCGGATGGGCGAGATCCAACCGAGGCTGAAAGCGCTGCAAGAGAAGTACAAAGACGACAAGCAGCAGCAGTCGCAAGAGATGATGAAGCTATACAAGGAAGCGGGGGTTAACCCACTCGGTGGTTGTCTGCCGATGGTGCTGCAGATTCCGGTCTTCATCGGGCTCTACTACGCGCTGCAGAGTTCGATCGATCTGCGCCAGGCGCCTTTCATGCTCTGGATCGACGACCTCTCGCGGCCTGAGACACTTTTCACGATTCCAGGCGTGGGCTGGCCGGTTCGCGTCCTTCCGGTGCTGATGACACTCAGCATGGTGATCCAGCAGCGGATGACGCCTACGACGACGATGGATCCGGTCCAGGCACGCACGATGATGATCGTGATGCCTGTGATGTTCTTCTTCATGTTCTACGGCTTTCCGGCCGGCCTGGTGCTGTACTGGTTCGTGAGCAATCTGCTGGCGATCGCGCAGCAGGTCTACCTGAACCGGCAGTACACCCCACAGCCGGCATAGCGAAGCAATCAGGAGGTAGTGATGTACGACTCTCGTTCGGAGGCGCGCGAATTCGTTGGACGCGATCGCGCTGAGGCCGTCGCAAAGGCGGCTGGATTTTTTGGTCTGGCGCAGGAAGAGCTCGCCATTGCAGAGCCGGCGGTCGGCGTGATCGCCGGTCTCGGGGCGCGTGCCGTGGTGGTCGTATACCCGCGAAACGCCCGGCCGCCGAGTCGCGACGGCGGAGGGGGAGGTTCTCCCGAACCGCGCCGCGGTGGGCGTGAGGATCGCGGCGGGCGCGAACCTCGGCGCGGCGATGATGGCGGTCGAGGGGGAGGTCGCGGACCCCGCGAGTCCCGCGATCGCGGTGGCCGGGGCGAAGTCCGAGAGCCGCGGGCCGAGCGAGAACCCCGCGAGCTCCGAGGGCCGCGCGACGAAGATCGAGCGCCCCGCTCCCCGGCGGTTTCAGTGCCGTCCGTGGGCACCGCGACGGGAGATCTGGGCGAGCTCGGCTCGTTCGTGAAAGGACTCGTCGAGCGGATGGAGCTCGGACCGTTCGAGATCAACGAGACGAAGGACAACGAGTCCCTCGTCGTGATCCAGCTACGAGGCTCGGGTGCCCAGCGGCTGGTGGGCAGTGAGGGCCGGACGGTCGATGCGATGCAGCTGCTGGCCAACCAGGCATCGCTCCGGATCAGCGGCGACGACGCTCCGCGCGTCGTGCTCGACGTCGAGGGCGACGGAGATCAGCGCGAGGTCTATCTGACGCGCGTCGCGGAGCGCGCCGCATCGCGGGCGCGTGAGACCGGGCGGCCGGTCGCGCTCGAAGCCATGAACCCAAAGGACCGCCGTAGCGTGCACGTCGCGCTCCGCGAGGCGGATGGGATCGCCACGATGAGTGTCGGCGATGGTCACTACCGCCAGGTCGTCGTGGTGCCGGACAATGCGCCTGAGTACGAAGAGGCGAAGCGCTACGAATCACAGTCGCAGCGCGAGAGCCGCGATTGATCTTGTTCCACGTGGAACGCGAGCCAGCGTCCGTTCCACGTGGAACATGACCCTTCCCAATCACTCGAATCGATCCTTTCCGCGGGCCTCGCGGAACTCGGTCTCCCGATCGGCCGCAGTGGTGCGCTGGCGGAACTCTCCCGCTTGGTCGCACGCTGGGCCGAGCGCATCAACCTCACTGCGCACCGCAGCCCGGAGGCGGTCGCCCGGCGGCTGGTGCTCGATGCACTTGCGCTCGGCGCCGTACTTCCGGTGATTCCTCCGGGCACCCTCGCAGATCTCGGATCTGGCGCCGGCTTCCCAGGACTCCCACTCGCGATTCTCTGGCCCAGCTGCCAGATCACGATGGTCGACTCGCGTCTGCGAAAACATCACTTCCAGCGAACCGCCATCCGCGCACTCGAACTCGCGAATGCATGGGCCGTACGCGGCCGGGCCGAATCGCTGGACGCGACGCCCCATCAAGTCGTCGTCGCACAAGCAATGGCGAAGCCGGCCCAGGTGCTGCGATGGATGCGCCGCTGGGCCACGCCTGATGGCTGGGTCGTGGTCCCGCAGTCGGAGTCGGCTCCGAGCATCGCCGCGCCGGCCGGCATTCGATTCGAGGCGATCCGCCGCTACCAGGTTCCACTGGGCGGCCCAGCCCGGTCGGTATGGCTGGGCCGCCGAGTTCGATGACTCCGCGGGCTGCCGCGGCGATGACTCCGTGGGCTGCGCGGCGACGATGCAGTAGTCGAGTCGTGATCATTCACAGGGGCTCGGTGCTTCGCGCCCTGTCTCATCGCGGCTGGACGGCCCCGGCGCGGCTGTGATACTTACCGTTTGACCCCCAATGAGGTCCCCGGAGGGAAGTCCCCGTGGGAAGTCGCGCACACGTATTCGCCGTCGCCAACCAGAAAGGCGGCGTCGGCAAGACCACGACCGCCGTCAACCTGGCCGCCTCCTTCGCGGTGTCCGAGCGGCGCACGCTGCTGATCGACCTCGACCCCCAGGCCAACGCCACCAGCGGGATCGGTGTCGCGCCCCAGCCGAAACATGTCTACGACACGTTGATCGGGCGCTACTCGCTGAAGGACGTCGCGCAGCCCACCGAGCTCGAGTTCCTGCAGGTCGTGCCGTCCGGTCCGGACCTCGTCGGCGCCGAAATCGAATTGGTCGGCGCCGAGGGCCGCGAGCACCGCATGGAACGCGCGATCGCAGATGTGCGTAACGACTACGACCTCGTGCTGATCGACTGCCCCCCGTCCCTCGGGCTGCTGACGCTGAACGCGCTCACTGCCGCCGATTCCGTCATCGTGCCGCTGCAAGCCGAGTACTACGCGCTCGAAGGTCTCGCGCGTCTGCTCGACACCATCGAACGGGTGCGCAGCGCGCTCAATCCGCGACTCGTGCTCGAAGGCGTCGTGCTGACGATGATGGATGCGCGCAACAACCTGAGTCGTCAGGTGGCTGACGAAGTGCGCGCTCACCTCGGCGACCGCGTCTTCCAGACCGAGATCCCGCGCAACGTGCGACTCTCCGAAGCCCCGAGTCACGGCCGCCCGGCGTTGCTATACGACGTGCGCTCGAAGGGCTCGGTTGCTTATCTCCGCGTCGCCGAGGAGATCCTCCGCCGCCTCGCGGCAACCCATCCGGCTGGAGGCGATCGATGACGACCCCGAAGCGCAGCGCTCTCGGACGCGGCCTTGGCGCGCTGATTCCCGGCGCCGCGCGCGAGCGAAGCGCCGAGGCGGCGCCCGTCTCGACGCCCGATCCGAGCGCCACCAGCGAAGTCCCGATCGAGCGCATCCGTCCGAATCCCGAGCAGCCGCGCCGTCGTTTCGATCCCGCCGAGCTCGAACGGCTCGCCGACTCGATCCGCCGCCACGGTGTCTTGCAGCCGGTGGTCGTGCGTGCGGTCGACGACGGCTTCGAACTCGTCGTCGGCGAACGGCGTTGGCGCGCCGCGCAGGCCGCAGGTCGAACGACGATCCCGGCGGTGATCGCCGACATCGCACCGCGCGATCGACTCGAGATCGCGCTCGTCGAGAACGTACAGCGCCACGATTTGAATCCGATCGAACTCGCGCTCGCGTTCCGCGCACTCGCCGACAGCGGTGCAACACAGGAATCGATCGGCGAACGCGTCGGCTTCGAGCGCTCGACGATCGCGAATCACCTGCGTCTGCTCGAGCTGCCGCGCGAGATGCAAGCCGACGTCGAGGGCGGCGCTATGACCGTCGGACACGCCAAGGCGATCCTCGCCGTCGCCAGCCCGGAGCGCCGCCGCTCGCTGCGCGACCGCATCGTCCGCGACGCCCTCTCGGTGCGACAAGCCGAAGAGTTTGCCCGTGATCTCGGCGCAACGACGCGCGCGCCGAAACGCGGGCGCATCAGCACGCTCGACCCAGACCTCGCCAACCTGGTCGACGTGCTGCGGCAGCGCCTGCAAACGCAAGTGCGACTGCGCGGCTCGGCCAGTCGCGGACGGATCGAGATCGACTACGTCGGCGCCGACGAGCTCAGTCGCCTGGTCGATCTAGTGCTGGGAGCCCCGTGAGCGAGCCGATCCTCGAAAGTCCCGATGTCGGCGGACCGACCTGCGCGATCGGGCCCGGTGCGTCGTTCGAGGGCGTCCTCACATTCTGGGGCCTCGCCCGCGTCGAGGGGCGGCTGCGCGGTCAGGTGGTCGCGGACGGCACGCTCGAAATCGGGCCGGAGGCCGACGTGCACGCGCGCATCGAAGTGGACGTTCTCGTCGTAGAGGGGCTGGTCGAAGGCGAGGTGCTGGCGCGCCAACGAGTCGAGGTGCGCGCCGGCGGCCGCATCACCGCAGCGGTGCAAACCCCGCGTCTCATGCTCGAAGAGGGCGGTAACATCGAAGGGCGGATCGAGATGGGAACGAAGCCTTCGGCTGCGCTCGCGGAGGCCGCCTCGGCCGCATGAGAAGCGTCGCTCGAGGCCGCTCCACGCCTTGAAACACAGTCGATCTTTGTAAGAATCCGCGCGCCCGAAGGCCCCACGCGTGTTGCCGTGCGGCCGAACCGATGCGCAGTCTCGGTGTGCCGTTCCGCCGCGAGGAGACGCCTCGCGGGCAGGCCCCGCGAGCCCGGAGCGAGACGTCCGGCGAAGCGCGGATCACGCTCGGTCACGTTCAATGTCGGAGGAAATGCGCGATGCGCCGCCAACCCAACGCGCTGACGGCGTCGTTTTCCGGGTTGGCCGCGGCGGCAGCGATGCTCGCGCCGCAAGTCGCAGCCGCATCCGAAGAAGGCCTCGACATCAATCCCGATCCAGTCCGTCTGCTGCTGTTGCTCGGACTGTTCGTGATCCTCGTGCCGATTCTCGACCGGCTGCTCTTCAAGCCGCTGCTCGGCGTGCTCGAAGCCCGCGAGGCTCGCATCGAGGGTGCGCGCGTACGCGCCGGGGAACTGTCGCAACAGGCGGCCGCCTTGCTGGCGCGACACGACGAAGCAGTACGCCAGGCGCGCGAAACGGCACACGTGGAGCACGTGCGTCTGGTCGAAGAAGCACGCCGCGCCCACCAGGTGACGGTGGGCGAAGCGCGCACCGCCGCCGAACGCGAGATCGTCGGCGCGCGCGGGGAGATCTTGCGGGCGGCCGATTCCGTGCGCGGCGCGCTCGGCGCCGAAGCCGAACCGCTTGCGCGTGAGATCGCCGCGCGGCTGCTCGGCAGGAGCGCCGCGTGAGCCGCTTGCGAATCGTTGCCGCTGCTCTGGTTCTGCTGCTGATGCCAGCGCTCGCCATGGCATCCGAAGAGACCGGCGGTCACGAGTCGAAGCTGTTCTGGCACGCGATCAACCTGCTGCTCGCGCTGGGTGTGATCCTCTATTTTGCGCGCCTGCCGATCCGCACTCACATGGCCGAGCGGCGTCAGAACATCGAAGCCGGCATCGAAGCCGCGCGTCGTCAGCTCGCCGAAGCCGAGCGCCAACTCGCCGAGTGCAACGAGCGTATGTCGTCCCTCGATCACGAAGTCGCGGAGATCCGCCGCACCGTGCGCGAGCAGGCCGAGAACGAGCGCGAGCGATTGCTCGCCGACGCCCGCGCCGCCGCCGAGCGCATCCGCCGCGACGCAAACATCGCCGTCGAGCAGGAGTCGCGCCGCGCTCGCGAAGAGCTGCGCAACGAAGCCGCCGAGATGGCCGTGCGCCTCGCTGCCGACCTGCTGAAGCGACAAGTCACCGATTCCGACCGCGCGCGCCTCGTCGACGAGTTCGTCGAGCGGGTCGAGTCCTCGCCCACCGCCACGGCGACACGGAGCTGAGTCCATGGCTGGCAAACGCTCCGCTGCGCTCCGCTACGCAAAGGCGCTCTTCGGACTCGCCCAGGAGACCGGCGCCGTCGACTCGATTCGCGCCGAACTTGATCGTGTCGCCGGCGCGCTCGAGACCGTGCCGGCGCTCGCGGACGTGCTGGTCCTGCCGATCTATCCGGCGGCCGAGCGTCGCGCGGCGCTGAAACAGCTCGCGAGCCCGCTCGGCATCTCGCCACTGCTCACGCACTTCCTCTCGTTCCTGATCGACCAACGCCGCACCCGAGACCTCGCGGCGATCCATGAAGACTACGTGCGGCTCGCCGAGGAAGCGGCGGGTCGTGTGCGCGGCGAGGTGGTGTCCGCGACGCCGCTCGAGCCGGCGCAACTCGATCGCATTCGCAACGCGCTCGCGCGACGTCTCAGGCGCGAGCTCGATCTCGCGATCCGCGTCGATCCGGCTCTCTTGGGCGGGCTGGTGGCCCGGGTCGGTGACCTCGTATTCGACGGAAGTCTGCGCACCCAGCTCGCGCAGCTCCGCGCGCAACTCACGGGAGAACGATGAGAGATGCCTCTCGATATCAAGCCGGCTGAAATCACCGACATTCTGAAGCGCGAGATCAAGGAATACGGTCGCCAGATCGACATCGCCGAAACCGGCACCGTGCTGTCGGTCGGCGACGGCATCGCCCGCGTCTACGGGCTCGACAAGGCGATGGCCGGTGAGCTGGTCGAGTTCCCGGGCGGCGTGCCCGGCATGGTGTTGAACCTCGAAGAGGACAACGTCGGCATCGCGCTCATGGGTCTCTACGAGCACATTCGCGAAGGCGATCTGGTGCGCCGCACCAACCGCATCGTCGAAGTGCCCGTCGGCCTGGGCCTGCTCGGTCGCGTCGTCGACGCGCTCGGTAACCCGATCGACGGCAAGGGCCCGATCGTCTCGACCGAAACCCGCCGCGTCGAGTTGAAAGCGCCGGGCATCGTGACCCGCAAGTCGGTTGACGAGCCGCTGCAGACCGGCATCAAGGCGATCGACGCGATGACGCCGATCGGCCGCGGCCAGCGCGAGCTGATCATCGGTGACCGCCAGACGGGCAAGACCGCGATCGCGCTCGACACGATCATCAACCAGAAGGGCCGCGACGTATTCTGCATCTACGTCGCGACCGGGCAGAAGCAATCGACCGTCGCGCAGGTGGTCGAGAAGCTGACGCAGTTCGGTGCAATGGAGTACACGATCGTCGTCGCCGCCACCGCCAGCGAGCCGGCTCCGTTGCAGTACATCTCGCCGTACACCGGCTGCACGATGGGCGAGTGGTTCCGCGACAACGGCAAGCACGCGCTGATCGTCTACGACGATCTGTCGAAGCAGGCCGTCGCGTATCGCCAGTTGTCGCTGCTGCTGCGCCGGCCGCCGGGTCGCGAAGCGTATCCGGGCGACGTGTTCTACGTGCACTCGCGGCTGCTCGAGCGCGCCGCCAAGCTGAACGACGAACTCGGTGGCGGCAGCCTGACGGCGCTGCCGATCATCGAGACGCAAGCCGGTGACGTCTCCGCCTACATCCCGACCAACGTGATCTCGATCACCGACGGCCAGATCTTCCTCGAGACCGACCTCTTCAACTCGGGCATCCGGCCCGCCGTGAACGTGGGCATTTCGGTGTCGCGCGTCGGCGGCGCGGCGCAGACCAAGGCGATGAAGGCCGTGGCCGGCAAGCTGAAACTGAACCTCGCGCAGTACCGCGAGATGGCAGCCTTTGCGCAGTTCGGATCGGATCTCGACAAGGCCACGCAAGAGCAGCTCGCGAACGGCGCACGCCTCACGGAGATGCTGAAGCAGCCGCAGTACCGGCCGATGGGTTTCGAGGAGCAGGTCGTCGCGATCTACTCGGCGTCGCCCGCGGAAGGTCGCCCGTCCTGGGTGCGCGATCTCGGGATCGACGACATCGGTCGCTACGAGCACGAGATGCTCGCGTATCTGAAGAGTCAGCGGCCCGAGATCCTCGCCGAGATCCAGGGCAGCGGGAAGCTCGAGGACGCCGTGAAGGCGAAGCTCGACGCCGCGCTCGATGCGTTCGCCAAGGTCTTCCAGCCCTCGAAGCCGGCGTCCGGGGCTGCCTAGTTCATGGCGAGCCTGAAGGACATCCGGCGCCGGATCGGCAGCGTCAAGAAGACGCAGCAGATCACGCGCGCGATGCGCATGGTGTCGACGGCGAAGCTACGACGCGCGAAGGATGCGATCGAATCGGCGCGGCCGTACGCACAGCGCATGCGCGACACGCTGGCCGAAGTCGCGGCGTCGCAAGGCGGCTCCGCGGAGCATCCGCTGCTCGCGGCGCGCGAGGTCGTGCGCAAGATCGACTTCCTGATCATCACGTCGGATCGCGGTCTATGCGGAGCATTCAACGCCAACGTGCTGAAGCGCGCCGACGCCGAGATCGCCGCTCTTTCGTCGAGCGCCGAGTCGATCGGGCTCCTCGTGGTCGGGCGCAAGGGCACCGAGTTCTTCACCCGCCGCCGCGGCAGCCAGATCGTGCGCAGCCATCCCAACGTACCGCGCGTCGACTACAGCCACGCTGCTGCTGTGGCCGCGACGGTGGCGGAGCGCTTCCTGTCCGGCGAGACCGACGAAGTCATTCTCGTGCACAGCGAGTTCGTGAGTACGCTCACGCAGCGGCCGCGCGTGGTGCGGCTGCTTCCGCTCGCACCGGACCAGAGTGCCGACCCGGGCGAGGCCAAGGCGCCGTTCACGATCGAGCCCGATGCCGAGGCGTTCCTGAAGCGGCTCGCACCGAAAGCGCTCGAAGTCGAGATCTTCCGCGCATTGCTCGAGAGCCAGGCGGGCGAGCACGCGGCGCGCATGACGGCGATGGAGAGCGCAACACGCAATTCGGATGAGATGATCAGTCGCTTGACGCTGCAGTACAACCGCACGCGGCAGGCGGCGATCACGAAGGAACTGATGGAAATCGTCTC
>Ga0315287_10003729_pt1 | contig 14736 bp, 6 predicted proteins | sample YL17G11_0_MG_FD_205037 | JGI IMG/M metagenome (GOLD analysis project Ga0315287, IMG submission 205037) | Sediment microbial communities from Yellowstone Lake, YNP, Wyoming, USA - YL17G11_0 | ecosystem: Environmental > Aquatic > Freshwater > Lake > Sediment | place: USA: Wyoming | collected... | reverse complement strand
GCGATCGACCGCTACCGCCGCTGCGAATGACGAGATCGACATCAGTTGGCACCGCGAGCCGCGTCCGATCGAAATGCCCGTCGATGACCGCCGCATCGATTTCCCACACGAAGTCGTAGGGTGCCAGGAAGTTGATCTGGAGCGCTGCCCCTCGTGCTGCCGACTCCAGGCGGTGGGTACTCTCGAGATAGTCGCGGAGCGGGGTCCGGATCGCGGGCCGGTGCCGATGGGGCTCGAGCAGGGCGCGGTCGCCGATGAAGCGACACCGCACGCTTGCGCACAGCGAGGGGTCGTCGGCGATATGCTCGTTGGCTTCCGTCTCGGCGCGAAGGAAGGCATGGACCTCGTCGTCGCTGCGCAGCAGATTGCTCGGCTGCATCGCGTAGATCGAGAGTTCGCGCGGCCAACTGGTGTCTACGCAATCGACGATCAGCGCGTCGATCAGGCGCGCGCCGGCGCGATAGCTTTCAAGCAGATAGGAGCGAGGCGGGCGAAGCTCCGGTGCGTCGAGCAGATCCGCGCATTCGCTCGGGTCGAAGGGGTCGGTGTCGCGGCCCGCGTAGTCCGCGATCCGCGCTTCGAGCTGACTCGTCGTCTCTGGGTCGACCGAAAGCAGCGCCTCGCGCAGCGCCTCTGGCGACTCGCGCAGGCGATCGCGCAGGAATTCGCGGCGCGCGTGGCGGCGACTGCCGTCCGGGATCACCAGCACGTGATCGAGTTGTTCGCCGCTCACGCCGGTTCGGGGCTCACGCCGCGAGCGCCGAGCGGCTTCGTTCCCGAGCGGATCCCGCGAAGCTCGACGAGCACGACACTGAGGCAGAGGAGCACGGCCCCGCCGATCGTGATGAGCAGCGTCTCGGGCGGCATCCGGAAGTCGAGGGTATAGCCGCCGCCGAGTCGCATCGTGGTCTTGGTCATGCGCAGCGCGAGCGGCCAACCGACCAGACAACCGAGGACGCTGCCCGATACTCCGATCAGTGCGGCCTCCCACAGCAGACTGCCACGAATCTGCCGCGGAGTCGCTCCGAGGACGCGCAGCGTCTCGATCTCGCCGACGCGCTGCCGGAGCGTCATCGAGAAGAAGCTCGCAACAGACACGATCATCACGAGTCCCGCCACCACTTCGAGTGCATACGCCATCGTGAAGATCGCGTCCACGACCGCAGTGCTGCGCTCGACGAACTCCGCGCGCGGCAGCACGCTGCAATCTGCGAAGCCTGCCAATGCCTGCTCGATCTCGCGGCGCGTGAGATCCAGATCGGCGCCGGGGCGCAGCCAGACCTGGAGATTCGTCACGTCGCGGTCGAGCCAGCGTTCGCGCAGCATCGCCGGCGTGACGAAGACGGTGCCGAGATCGCCGCTGGCGAAGTCGGTGACGATCGCCGCGATCTGCAGCTCCACCGGTCCGGTCGGAGAACGCAGCGTCGCGCGATCGCCGAGCACGAATCCGTGTTGAACGGCGAAGTGGCGACTGACGATCGTGCCGGTCCCCGCGTGCATCGCCTGCCGCGCATCCGCGAGATCGCCGGCGATTACCTCGACCGGATATACATTGCCGATCGCCTCCGGATTGCGCCCCGCGACGACGACCCAGCGGCGGCCGTACGGTTGTGTGATGAGCCGCAGCGGTTCGACACGCGCCACCGAGGGCAGCGCCGCGACGCGCTCGGCGATCGCGCCGTCGAGTGGTGGCGCGGTCGGAGCGAATCCGAGCGAGCCAGGCGCGGCGAGGATCAGATCCGCGGTATGGGAGCGCTCGATCCAGTCGATCATCGCACCCGAGAGGCTGCCGATCGGCCCCACCGTGATCATCACGTAGGCGGCGCCGATCAACACCGAGGTGATCACCGTCGCGCTGCGTCCCGGATCGGCCGTGAGTCCCTGCCAGCCGAGCCGTGGCAACACGAAGCGCCGCGACGCGAGCAGTCCGCCGAGCAGCGGCGCAAACGCCATCAAGGCCACGGGCACCAGCAGGCCCGCGCCGAGCAGCACGAATGCGTCACCAGTGGTGGCGACGGCTGCGAGCGCTTCGCCGGCGAGTCCGTCGCGCTGCAGCGCGCCGATCGCGAACCCAGCCACGACGAGCAACGCGCCGAAGGCGGCTCGCTGGCGCGCGGCGCGCCAACGGGCCCGGCCGGCGCTCGCTGCGCGGAGCCCGCTCGCGAGAACCAGCGCGCCCCGCACCGGCCCGACGTGCGCGAGCACGGTCAGCACCACGCCGAGCGCGCAAGCGATGAAGATGTGCGGCCACGAGGGCGCCAGCACGGTAGCCGCGAGCGGCCGGTACACGCCTCCGATCGTGCCGCGCACGATGTCGGATGCGGCTTCGGCGAGTCCGAAGCCGAGCGCGACGCCGAGCGCGGTGCCGATCGCACCGGCGAGCAATCCCTCGGCCGCAAAGACGCCGAGCAGCGCCCGTCGTGTCGCGCCGAGCGCGCGGAGCATGTCGATCTGGGACTTGCGGCGCGACACCGAGACCGCCACCGCGTGGTAGATCACGATCGCGCCCAGCACGATCGCCATCGCGCTCGGCACGCCGAGCGTGAGGCGGATATTGCTGACGAGGCTCCGGTATTCCTCGGAGCGCGCGCCGGCGAGCGACACGGTGCCGCGATTTGCGACCACCGTGTCGAGCCGCGCGCGCACGGCTTCGAGGTCGGCTCCGTCGCGAATTCGCACATCGATCGCTTCGACCATGCCCTCGCGCGCAAGCAACTGCTGCGCGGCCGGCAGGTCGAGCACGGCGAGCGCGCCGCCGAAGAGCGCGCTCGCCGCGTTGGGCTCGAAGACGCCCGCCACGCGCAGCATCACCGGGCGCGAGCGGAGTCGCGACGGCACTGCGGACCCAACGCCGAGTCCGTTCCGCTCGGCGAAGTCGCGCTCCAGCAAGATCGCTTCCGGGTATGCCAGCAGCATGCTCGGGTCGACTAGCTGATCGGCGTGCGTTCCGAGGCTCGCGCGGTGGATCGGGTCATCGCCGAGCAGATCGAACGCGACGAGTTCGAGATCGGCCGCGTTGCCAGCAAGCTCGATGCGCGCCACCGCGCTCAGCACTCCCGCGGCCGCGGCGACGCCGTCGACCCCGCGTATTGCAGCGAGCAGCTCCTCGGGAACGCCTGCGAACCCATTCGCGACGCGCAGATCCGCGCCCTCGCCGCCGACGCGCCAGGCGCGGTCCATGCCGGCCAGCGCCCCGGTGATCAGGTTGCCGGCGGCGACGATGGCGGCGACGCCGAGGGCGATCGCCACGAGCAACGCGAGCACCGATCCGAGCTGGTGTCGGAGTTGCGGCAGGCTGATCAGGCGTGCGAGGGCTAGAAACCCGCGCAGGCGGCTCTTTGTCGGTGTGGAAAGATCCAGCCCGATCGTCACTCGATCCACTTTGTTGGGCTGTACGCGAACGCGGTTCCGTTCACGTCGGTTGCGAGACCGACGGTGACGGTGACGGCGGTGGGATTCAACCGAGTCGTGCCCGTGAGCTTGAACGCGACGGCGAGCGGCGACAGTGCGGCATCGCTCGCCGAAACCGCCGTGATCGAGACGCGACCCGCTGCTGCATCGTCGTGGAACCAAACCAGGGCAGGGTGGCCGGTGCCTCGCGAGGGGCCCGTGCGTTCGAATACGTCGCTCACGTCCATGATTGCAGTTGGATAGCTCACCTCGAGTTCGACCGCGTGTGCGACAGTGCTTCCTCCGAGCAGCAGCTGCGGATTCGGGACGATGGCGGCGCTGTACGAACCGAAACCACCGAATGGGCCACCGCCAACGAGCGCCCCGGAGATTCGCGTGGGCGCGCCGTTGATCGTCTCGGTGCCACCTCCCTCGAGATCGACCGTGATCGAGCTGGGGAGGATCTTGATCGTTCCCAAGTAGGGAACCACTTCGACGAGCCCTGCGACTTCATGTGTCACGTAGAGCGAGTGGCTCCCGAGCGGCGCATTCACCGGAATGTCGACCAGCGACACCGCCATCCAGGACGCCGTGTTGCTATTCCCGCCGATGCCAAATGAGGATCCGGGAGTCGCCGGGATCAGCGTAGTGGTATAGGTGGGCAGCACGAGACCGCCAGCTGCGTCGAGTCGGTACACCAGCGAGCCGCGCTGCAGGTCGGCCTTGAGGGAGCCGCCATATCCGATCTTCCCGGTCGAGACCTCGTTGATGGTGCCGATCGGAATCAGCGCGCTCGAGCCCTGCTGCGCCGAGAGCGGGAGCATCGGCGCCTGACAGGCCACGGCGACGACGGCGACGAGCGCCAATGCGGCAAGGCGATGGGTCGAGTTCATGATGTCCTCCGCTGCGTCGCGGTGCGCGCCAGCGAAGAGCCGGCCCGCTGCCGCGCGCTCAAGGGTTCAACAAGGCGGCTTTCAAACCACGCACCAGCCACAACACGTCGGCGCCGTCGAAGTCGCCGTCGCCGTCGGCATCGCGTGCCTGCTCTGCAATCGTGCGGCGCTGTCCGGCGAGACCCGCCATGAGCTGCGGGTCGGCCTCTGCGCGTCGGGCAACCAGCGTGTCCGCGGCATCGATGCGGCCGTTCGGCAGGCCGAGCGGAGCCATGTCGCCCGGCTTGCCGGGGTGGTCGGTCGGGTCGAGCGGATTGGTTTCGGGCACCTGCTCGCCGTCGACGTAGCCGTTGGGCTGGAGATCCCACGCGTTGGCGACGCGCGCGACCGGCACGACACCGTCCAGCCCGTCCACAAAGCCATCCCCGTCGGTGTCGGGATCGAGCGAGTTCATCAAGAAGCTGATCTCGGTGGAGTCGGCCACGCCATCGCCGTCGTCGTCGAGATCGGCGGTGTCGCCTTGACCGTCGGCATCGGAGTCGAACGACTCCGCCGGATTGGCGGGGAAGAGGTCGCCGACGACGACACCGTCGCCGTCGCGATCGAGGTCGAACACATCGGGACTGCCGTCGCGATCGAGGTCTGCTTCCACGGCCGGGTTCGTAAATGTCACACCGGGCCTGGTGGTGATGGCGAGCAGCCCGATCGCATAGAGGTGCGCGTTCGGGCTGAGCCACAAGTCGTCGCCGACCAGGAAGCGCCCATCACGCAGCAGTTCGGCTTCGAGGGCTGCCGTCGCTCCGTTGTTGCGGCCGTGGCCGTATAGGGCTGCGAGGCGAGCGGCGATCTCGAGCGAGGATGGCGTCGTCGAAGACGGATTCGCTTCGAGCAGCGCGTAGGTGGTGGTCATCAACGCCGTGTTGACCACACCTGCTAGCGCCCGCGTGATCTCGGCCGTGGTGGTGAGGTCGCTCGGCCCGTCGGAGCTGGGCATTCCGTCGCCCGACCAGCCGCCATCGAAGCGGCGCTGCGCGAGCACCATCGCGACGAGAGCGTTGAGATCGGTCGTCGTCAGCAGCCCGCTAGGACCGATCGCGCCGAGCGCGAGCGCCGTGTCGTAGGAGCCGGGTCCGATGGGCCCGACGAGCCCCCAACCGAGCGTGCCGTTTCGCAGCGCCGCGATCGAAGCCGCCTCGCTCGTCTCGGTTTCGCCCGCCGCCACCAGTGCGCGTAGGCGCCGCCCGCGATAGTCGATCGAGGCCAACTCACGGGTTCGCAACCAACCGACCGCCCGCCGCGACGTCACCTGCGTCCCGCGCGAAGCCTTTGAGAGCGCCAGCAACGCCTCGGCCGTCGCGAGCGGACGCTGCGACGCGTACCCGGTGTCCCACGCCCCGTCGCTGCGTTGGTTGCGCTCGAGCCACACGATCGTGCGGGTGCGCACGGCGGCGGCGGTCCGGGCGGTTGCGGGGCCAGCGATCAGCAGCCCCGTCGCACAGGCGAACAGCACCGCCGACTGGCAGCGTCGCCACGATCGAGTCATGGGTGTGTCCATCGAGGCCTCCTGCTCGGATTCGCTTTCGCCTGATCTCGTTCGTCGCGCCGCCGCACTACGCGACGAGCGGCCAGAAACACCAGAGAACAAACAGGATCACGTAGAGACGCAGCAGCACGCCGAGCCTCGAGAGGCGCGCGTCGCCGACCTTCCGATACGCGCCGCTCCAGACGAACTTCGCAGTGCTCCAGTCTGGCGACAGCGGGTCCTTCGGAAGCAGCGACGGCGATCCGAGCTCTCGGTACACGTCCGGGTGGTCCTCCCGGAGCAACCGGAGGAACGTCGCGAAGAGGTATAGGAAGATTCCGAACAGACATGCAGAGATCAGTGCCCAAGTCATGACTCTCTCCCGAATCGTCGTTCGACTTCGGATCTAGAATGGCGGAATCGCCGTGATCGGGGGAGGACCAGGGTTGCCGGGAGTGCCGCTGCCGACGAACAGCTGTGGCAATCGGATGATCTCTGCCGCCGAAAAGTTGAAGCTGATGCAGGGCGCGCAGGCAAATATCGGCGCGCCCACGGACACCCCGCCGGAGAATGAAGCGTCGGTGAATCCGCCGGAGCCCACGCGCGTGTCGAATCCGACGAGCGGCCCGACGGCCAGCGGCGAGTACGAAACGGACGTGCCGAATGTGACGCGCGGCGCAGCTCCCGTCGGAAGGCCCTCGAGGTTCTCCTGCGCGAGTGCTGCGACACCCACTCGTCCGCCGAGTCCGAAGCCGACACTGACCGAGCCGCCTTGGAAGCTGCGATCCGGCGCGAAGCTCAGGTCGGCGTTTCCGACGACTCCCAGACCTCCTCCGACACTCACCCTGTAGGAGTCCGGAACGATCGGCGAGTCGTACGAACTCCCGCGTCTTGCGGGCGCATCGAGTTGTGAGCTGCCCGTGCCGAAGGGCAAGAACCCGAAGTCGAAGCTGCTGAAGTTCAGCGACACCGGGTTCAACCCCAACGGATCCGCGAACAAGAACGGATTGTTCGCCGCGTACGCGTAGGGCTGATCCGATTGCACGCCGAGCGGGTCCGGCTGCAGGAAGCGGCCGTGCACCGGGTCGTAGTGCCGCGCGTTCATGTAGACGACGCCGCTCTGGCCCTCGGGCACCTGGCCGGCGAAGCCGCGCTCGACGAGGACCGTGCCGCTTGCGAAGCCGGCCTGGCCGAAGGCGCGGTAGCGGCGGCTGTACACGCTACTGGTGTACGGCCCCGCGCCGGCGATCACCGCGGCGCGGATCACGTTGTGGCCGGCGTCGCCGAGCAAGCTGCGCAGCTCGCCCGCTGCGGTGACCTCGCCGACGAAGCCGGCGGGGCCGGGGCCAGCGACGAGCCGCACCGCGGTCTGCGCGACGCCGCTTGCGCCGATGTCGCGCAGCTCGACGAGGCCGCCGAGGTAGAGCGACACGACGGGCTGCGCGCCGGTGCTCGACACTTCGGTGCGGCGGATCCGCTCGCCGAGCGGGCCGTAGTCGAGCGTCATCGCATAGCCACCCGTGCGGGTCACGTAGGCGAGCCGCCCGAGGCCGTCGTAGCCGTAGGCCGTGCTCCGGGTGAGCAGCTGGCTCGCCGGAACGGCGCCGCTCGCTTCGTCCCACTCGTTGTAGAGTTCGCGGCGTCCCGCGCCGTCGTAGCCGAAGTTCTCGAGGCGCACGCTGTTGCTGACGCGCTCGACCCGGTACGCCTGATGCGCGGCATCGACCAGCAAGCGGCGGTTGTCACCGCCTTGCCAGTAGCGGGTCCGGTTGCCGTCCGAGTCGATGTCGAACTGCTCGCTCCCCGCGAAGGGCGGGATCGACGCGCTCGTGAGTCGGCCAACTGCGTCGTAGACCGGGTTCGTGATCTCTCCGCCGCCGTAGTCGATGCTGCCGGGGCTGCCGAAGTCGTCGTAAGCGCCGTAGTCGATGAGCTGGTTCGTGCCGTCCGGATACGCGAAGCGCAGCGTATCGACGAAGCCTTCGGTCACGAACGTCGCGGTGCGGCGGATGCCGTTCGGGTCGGTGCGCGTCGCGAGGCGGCCCACTGCATCCCAGCTGAAGCCCCAGCTGCCTGTTTGCGAATTCGCACCGGCGGCGAGGCGGTTGTCCTGGATCGAGATCACGCGGCCCGCCGGATCGTATTGATACGTGGCTTGCGCCCACTGCGTGAAGGCGGACGACGGTGGCTGCGGATACACGACGTGTTGGAGTCGCCCGTCCAGGTCATAAGCGAAGCGCGCGGTGCCCATCAGCGAGCCGTAGTGCTCGATGATGCGGTCGCGGTCGTCGTAGCGGAAGCGGTGGGAGCTGACGGCGTTGGTGGCGGTCTCGCGGCGGCCGCGCCCGTCGTACGAATAGCGATCGTCGACGGCGAAGCCGTGACGACGCGTGACGAGGCCGCGCGCGTCGTACTCGAAGTCCATCTGCATGGCGTCGCCATCGACGCTGCGGACGAGGTTGCCGACTTCGTCGTAGTCGAAATTGCTCGTGCGGCCGAGTGAATCGGTGACGGTCTTGGTCTGCCCGCGAAGGTCGTAGGTGATCGTCGTTCCGCGATTCGTCACCGGGTTGCTCTTCGTCCGGAGACGACCGGTGAGGTCGTAGCTGAAGAGCAGACTGGTGTTCTCGGCCTTCGGCGTGTACGCGGGCGCCGGGCCCAGCGGCCCTGCCGAGCCCGTCGTGCGGCCGAGTTCATCGTACGAACGGAAGAAGTAGTTCTCGTTCGCGGCTCCGCTCGTATTGCGATACGGAGTCTTGAACACCACGACGCCGCCCTCGCCGTCGATCGTCAGCGCTTCGTAGGCGAGCCGCTCACCGCCGCTCCCGTACGAACTCGGGACGAATCGCTTCAGCAGATTGCCCTCTTCGTCGTACTCGACCCGCATTGCGCGTCCGATCGGATCGATGGTGCGCACGCGTCGATTCTCGGCGTCGTACTCGAAGCGCAGCGCACGCCCCGAGGCATCCTCGACCTCGACGACGTTGCCGTCGAGATCGTACGAGCGCTCTTCGCGATTTCCGAGCGCGGTGGTCCTGGCGATCGCACGGTCGCGTTCGTCGTACTCGAGGGTCTGCGACGATCCCAATGCATCCACGATCGAAACCAGGCGCCCGTAGGCATCGTAGGAGCGTTGCTCGTCCAGGCGACCCGTGGGCGCCGCGCCGCACGGACTTGTTGGCACGTCGTCGGGCTCGAGGGTTTGCTGATCGACGACGAGTCCATCGGCGTCGAAGCGAGTGCTCCGCATCGCGCCGCCCGCGTCCACCGTGCGGACGGCGCGACTGCGCGCGTCGTAGCAGTGCTGCACCGCCACGGTCTCGATCTGAGCGTCCGAGCGTGTGCGCGTTCGCTCGATGCGGGTCGGACGGTCCAATGCGTCGAGTGTCTGGTCCGCCACGTGGCCGAGCGGGTCGGTGATCCGATCGACTCCGATGCCGTTCGCGACGTAGGCGTAGACGGTCACCTCGGTCCCGCCCGCGGTGGTCTGGGTGAGACGCTTGTCCGTTGTGGGATTGCCGTAGAGGTCGTAGATCAGCTCGCGCAGTGTGACGGTCGTGGTGCCCATCCTGACCCTCTGGTAGTGCAGATTCGATCCTTGGTTCGGGTAGTACACCCACGAGAACTGCGCGCCGCGCCGGTCCGTGTGGGTCAGCGGCTGTCCGTACGCATCGTAGGTGAAGGACTCCGTGAAGCCCCGCCGGTCGGTGCGCGATTGCAGATCACCGGTCGGAAAGTACGTCGCGGTGGTGATTTCGCCGAGTCCATCCCGCTCCAGGATCTTGTTGCGGGTGCCGGGCTCGAATTCGTAGCGCCGCACCACACCGCGTGCCGTCTCGTGGCGGGTCACGTTGCCCGAACCGTCGAACAGGTAGCTCTCCGAGGAACCATCGGGGTGCGTGATCGACGAGCGATGGCGGAAGTAGTTGAAACCGAAGTACGTGGTGCGGCCGAGCGAGTCGGTGTGGTTGGCGACGGCGTCGGTCGGGGCATACGAGAAGTGGATCCAGGCGCGGCCGATCGCGCTCGAACCGCAGAGGTTCGCAACGCCCGGGGCGACCGGTCTGGGTGCCGCCTGGATCCAGCAGCGCAGATTGTGATTCAAGTTCGGAGCGGCCGAACCGGTGTAGTACGTGTACCGGGTGGGAAGACCGGACGCGGCGGGATCCGTGTACGTGATCAAGTCATGATTCGCATCGACGGTGTAGTCCCAGACGCGGCCCGTCCAGTCTTGGATCCGATCGAGCTTGCCCGCAGCGTCGTAGAAGAACTGGAGCGGGCGGCTCGCCGTGTCCGTCACCGTGCTGAGACGGCCAGCCCCGTTGTAGACGCAGGTGATCTGGTTCCCATTGCGATCACGGATGGTGCTGAGCTTTGCGCGTCCTTGCGCTTCCGCCAGGAAGTGGAAGCGCATTCCCGACCTCAGTGTCAGGTCGAAGGATCCGTCGCCGAGGCGAACCAGCGAATCGAAGATGCCCGGCTCCGGGTCGAAGCCCGCTGCCGTCTCTTCGAAACGGATCTCCGCGCCCGTTTCGTTGCGCCAGACGAGGAAGTCGTTGCCCGTCTCGACCTGCCGGAACAGGTGCTGGTCGTAGCTGTGGATCCAACCGGCCCCGAGCGGACCATCGTAGTCGAGGCGAGAGTTGTACGCGCGAACTACACGAAGGTTGAGGCCTGCTCGACCTGGAATCTCGAGGTCCTGCTCGACGTGCTGGTTGTTGCCATTGATCATGCTCACTGGATCTCCGCCAAGCACGAGTGCGCTCACGGCGGATGGAGTCGAGAAGTTCTTGATTTCGAGGAAGTCGAGGAACTGCGAAGAGAAGAGCTGTGGGGGAGCGCTCAAGGAGATGTCCCAAGGCTTGAACGAGGCAGCGTATCCGCCACCGTAGGTCCCTCCGGATCCGGCGATGCTGTTGTCCGCGACGGTGCCGCCGCAGGTGAAGCCGGCCATGCCGCGCTTCGAGCTGATCTTGAACGAGAGTGCGACGAACCCCGGTGCGGGTTGCGAGCGCTCGTAGATGACGGTGCCGAGCCAGTTGTCGAGGTAGTTGAGTCGCGCGCACGCATGGACTCGGATCTGTGTCGTAGTGGAGCTGGTGTACGGACAGCTCGCGTTCCACTGGCTGGCGCCGGTGACGCCGGCGAAGGCCGTGTGCAACGCACAATACGCGTCCTGATCGAGAGTCGTGCAGGTACTCCCGTTGCAGCGAGCCGCCGTCGCGGCATTGGCTTGCTGGGTATTGTTGATGGTGAGCAGCGTGCGGCCCTGCTCCGCGGCGACCTGGAAGCCCTTCATCGTCGAGATCGCTTCGATCGACGCGATCTCTTCCCAGGTCGTGTGTTCCGCCGCGGAAACCGTGTGTCCCGCCAGATCGAACCATCGCTCGACGCCGTCAGGCGGCAGCGTGGCTCCTCCGCTCGCGCGGTGGACACCTCCGGCCTCGTTGTTCTGGGAGTCGACGACGAGTTGGTTCGGGATCACCGCGACCGGGACGCCCAACACGTAGACCGGCTGGAACCCACCGACCATCAGACCCATCGCCGGCGACCGGATCGGAATGCGCTGGTGGATGCGCTCCGCGACTTCGATGCCGCCCGTCGCGAGATTGTAGAAGCGCGTGGCCGCGAGGTGCAGCAGCCCACCGACGAGCCGTTCCTGTGCAGCGAAGTCCTTGCGGAGGTATCGGTCGGGGCCGGCACCACTCGCGCAGCCGTCGCAAAGGCCGTCGCTGTCGGTGTCGAAGAACGGGAGTGCTCCGTCGTTGGCCAGCGCGGGATAGGAGGCGAACGCATCCGAGAGCGCGCCCGCCGCGTCCGTCACGAGGTCGGCCGTCGTGGCGTGCGCGTCGAGTGCCAGCGCGTAGGTGCCCCCGGCATCGGTCGCCGGGTAGGTCTTCGTGCGCTCGGTTCCGCCCGTGTCGAAGGGAATGCGAACCGTCATCTCGCTGCGCATGTTGAAACACACGGAAACCGCGGTGCTCGTCTTCACCGATACGCCGTCCTCGGAGATCGTCGGGATCGCCTGGATCGACGTCGTCGGGTTGATCGGAGAGCAGTCGTAGCCGCCGTTCGGCACCTGCGACGGTGTCACCGGCGGGAAGGTGAGCGTCACGCGTTTGCCGGAGACCGCCGCCGTGAATGGCTCGTACACAAGCGTCGTCGGCGCCGTCTTCGAACAGGGGATCGGCGCGGACTCCTGGCATAGCCGCAGCTCGTAGCGATAGCGGTAGTCGGCGGTACCGGCGGCGCCCGCCAGTGCCAGCGTCCACAACGGAAGCTTGTGCAGGTTCTCGAGACGGGCGTCGCGTTGCGGCGCCGGGCTCGGTAGCACCGTGTACGGCAGCGCCGTGGGAAGCACGCCGGCTTCCTGACGGCGGATACGCCCTTGGAATGTCACGTCCTCGAGCGACACACCCGGATGTTTATCCGCCAGGTGGTCGCGCACCTGGTCCGCGAAGATCTCGATCGGCAAGCGGGCGTCGGCGGCCCCGTAGTAGCTCGCGTAGTCGAAGAGCAGATCCGGATCATCCCCGGGCGTGTGGACACCCGCGCCAGCGAGCGTGTCACCCAGTTCGGCGAAGTAGGGATTCCAGTCGCTCGCCTTGAACGACGGATCGAGCGGAACCCAAGCATCCGCGCTCGCTGCACCGGTGCCGCGATAGCTCGAAAGGCGAACCTTGGCCTCGACCCAGACGTGGAGCAGACGGACGGTTCCGTTCTCTATCCTGACGCCAGCGAGATTGTTGGTCCCGCTCGACCCACAGTAGATGTCCTGACACCAAGCCCTCGGTTCCAGGCCGGCGAAAAAGCCGATCACGCCGGCGTTGGCGGTGGCGCCGATCCAGTCCCGAGCCTGCTGGTGGGAGATCTCGATTCGCCCGCGCGCGAAGCGGGCCGGCACGTTCGCGGCGCGCAACAGCGACACGAGCAGCGCGGCGAGGTCGTAGTCGTTCCCTCCGCGCGAGCGAAGCGTTGCCTCCGGCCCCTTCATCAGGCCGTAGTAGCCCTGGAACTCGAAGTCGTTGCGCACGAACTCGAAGATGCGGACGGGATCGTTGCCGAGCGCGGCTGCCTGCGCCTGGATCCTCCCGGAGGTCACGACGTCCGGGACATCGCTCGCGAGGTCCTGCGCGATGCCGGCTCGCACCGATACCAAGAGCACGAGGGTCGCAACGGACATCGCTGAAAGGTGTCGCATCATCGCGCCGGATCCGTCGCGCCGGTCGCAGTGCGCTGTGAGAGAACACGCAGCGCCGGGTTCCCGAGTTGGCGCATCGTTGGGCGAGGCATCGAATCCCCTCGGTCCCCGACTCGCAGGTCCGTGTCGAGGCGACCCTCGAGCGCGCTCAGCTCGGCAGCTGTCGCGGCGCGCCCCCTGGCCTTTGCGACTCCGGCCATGCCGTCGAGAAGCGCCGCGAGTCGCGGCCGGAGCGCTTCGACCGAACCGTTCGGCCGTTCGTTTCCGTCCGAGCGCGCGAACTCGGCCTCGATCGCGCGAATCCGCGTCGAATGCTGGCGAAGGCTCTCTCGGGCTCCCTCCGCGTTCCCCGCATCGACATCGGCGCGCGCCTGCGCGACGACGGACTGCGTGCGCTCGATCTCGGCCGCGAGGCGAGCGACGCGCTCATCGACCTTCTGTGCATTCCGGAAGACACCGATGAGTGCATCGACCGCAACGTGCGCGCCGGGCGACATCACGAAGTCGGCAGTCGCGCGTACGGGTTGCGTTTCGCTCTCGTCCGCGTCCGCCGGTCGAGGAGCGACGGCGATCGACAGCGTGAGAAGGCCCGCCACGCCGATCCGCGCGGCGAGAAACCTCGAAGACTTCGGACGATGGGAGCGGTTTCGAGTCGTCACGCGGTTCTCTCCCTGGCGCTCGGAATCCCAATCACCACTTCACGCTCGCGATCCGGAGAGCAACGACCATGCCAGCAGCGTCGCCGGCCTGTGACTCGCTGCAGCGCCACTGGGCTAGGCTCGCGACGCGCTTCGGGTTCTTGGATGAATCATCTGTCGGGAGTCGGGATCCGCGTCGGCGCGTCCGCGATCTCGACTTCGCTCGGAGTACGACAAGCTGGCGGGATCGTTGTCGTGGTGGTTGTCGCGTTGTCGCGTCGTGCGTCGGGGATGCGGTGCGCTCCTCTGGGGCGCGCTCTTCGCGTCGTTCCTCTGCGTCGGCGTGCCGGCTCGTGCGGCAGACGACGCAGAACCGGCCGACGCCCGCGCAATCGTCGCGCGCGCATGGGCCAACCTGTTCGGACGCAACTCGATCGAGCGGGTCGAGATCCGGGCATCGCGCCCCGACTCGAAGGAGTTCCTGCGCACCGCGCAGGTGATCCGGCGCGGCACGCGCGACGGCGAGCTGAACCGCATGCTGGTGCGATTCGTCGGGTCGGGGGAACTGCGGGGCGTCAGCCTGCTGCTACTCGAGGGCCCCAACTTCGAGTACGACGCGTTCTTGTTCCAGCCCGCACTGCACCGCACGCGACGCATCAGCGTGGCGCAGCGCCGAGACGCTTTCTTCGGGACCGACGTGTTCTTCGAGGATCTCGAGGCCAAACGTGCGGCGCAGTGGAATGAGCGCCTGCTCCGCACGGAATCGGTGCTCGGCCGCCCCGCGTGGGTGATCGAGATTGAGCCAGCGGGCCTACCGAGCGGCTACGAGCGCGTCGTGATCTGGTTCGATCAAGCGCTGCCGGTGATGTTGCGCGCCGAGTTTCATCGCGGCGGGCGCCAGATCAAGTCGTTCGAGGTCGATCCGGCTCGCATCGAGTCGCGGGACGGCTTCCAGGTTCCGCTCGTGACCACGTTTCGCGGCGAGAACGGCAGCGTCACCGAAGTCGTGATCACCGAGATCGAGTTTCGCGACGCCCTTCCCGATCGCTTGTTCTCGCCGGAGTCGCTCGAGTTCAGCGACGAGCGGCAGGA
>Ga0315287_10003728_pt1 | contig 14737 bp, 15 predicted proteins | sample YL17G11_0_MG_FD_205037 | JGI IMG/M metagenome (GOLD analysis project Ga0315287, IMG submission 205037) | Sediment microbial communities from Yellowstone Lake, YNP, Wyoming, USA - YL17G11_0 | ecosystem: Environmental > Aquatic > Freshwater > Lake > Sediment | place: USA: Wyoming | collected... | reverse complement strand
ATCCGCTATCCGCTATCCGCTATCCGCTATCCTCTATCCGCTAGTCACTATCCGCTATCCGCTCTACTATCCGTTTTTCACCGTGCCCTGGAGTCTCGCTCGTGCCCCTCACCCCCGTCTCCACTGACCTTGCCCCGAAAGCCATCGGCACCTATTCGCAGGCGATCAAGGCCGGCAATACCGTCTATCTCTCGGGGCAGATCCCGCTCGATCCGGCCACCGGCGAGCTGGTGGCCGGCGGCATGGAGGCTCAGGTCCGTCGCGTATTTGACAACTTGCGTGCGGTTGCGAGCGCCGCTGGTGGCGACTTCCGGCACGTCGTCAAGTTGAACGTGTTCCTCACCGATCTCGGCCACTTCGCGCTGGTGAACAAGGTGATGTCGGAGTACTTCGCCCAGCCGTATCCGGCACGCGCCGCCATCGGCGTGGCGGCCTTGCCGAAGGGCGCCGCCGTCGAGATGGATTGCGTGCTGGTCCTCTGAGACCCAGCGGGAACACCGGGATGTCGGCCGTCGCCCCGCTTCACGAGCGGCCGGTCACGGCACTGCGCGGCGTCGGACCATCGCTGGCACGCATGCTCGAGGAGCGGCTCGGACTGCGCACCGTGCAGGACGTGCTCTTCTACCTGCCATTACGCTACGAAGACCGTACGCGGGTCGTGCCGATCGGCACGCTGCGCAGCGGCGATCGCGCGGTCATCGAGGGCGAGGTGCAGCTGGCCGAGATCGTGTTCCGCCGGCGTCGCGCGTTGCTGGTACGTATTGCGGACGGTTCCGGTTTCCTGACGCTGCGCTTCTTCCACTTCTCGGCGGCGCAGCACGAAGGCCTCGCGCGCGGCACGCGCCTGCGCTGCTACGGCGAGGTTCGCATGGGCCCTGCCGGGCCGGAGATCGTGCACCCGGAATACCGCCGCGTTGCCGTGGATGTGGCGGTGCCGGCGCCGGAGTCGCTGACGCCCATTTACCCGACGACGGAAGGCGTGCAGCAAGGGCGCCTGCGGATGCTCACCGGCCTGGCGCTGGCGATGCTGCCGTCCGGCGACCTGCGCGACCTCATCCCGCACGGCGTCCTCGATGCGCTCGACCTGCCGACGCTCGAAGCTGCGTTGCGTTACGTACACCGGCCGCCGCCCGACGCCGACCTCGAACTGCTCAACGAGGGGCGGCACCCGGCGCAACGGCGCCTGGCGTTCGAGGAACTGCTGGCTCACCACATCAGCCTGCGCTTGCTGCGCCAGGAAGCGGATCGCGACACGTCCTGGCCGCTGACGCCTTGCACCGACCTCGTCGAGCGTTGCCTCGCAGGGCTGCCGTTTCGGCTGACCGCGGCCCAGTCGCGCGTCTGGGCCGAGATTGCCGCGGACCTGCAGCGCGAGCATCCGGCGATGCGCCTGGTGCAGGGCGATGTGGGATCGGGCAAGACGGTCGTCGCTGCACTGGCCGCATTGCGCGCCGTCGAACAGGGGGCGCAGGCCGCGATCATGGCGCCCACGGAGTTGCTGGCCGAGCAACACGCGCGCAATTTCCTGGCGTGGCTCGAACCGCTCGGCGTGCGCGTCGCTCTGCTTACGGGGCGACACACCGGGCGCGTCCGTGCCGCCTTGGAACAGGACCTGGCGTCGGGCGACATCCAGGTGGCGATCGGCACGCATGCGTTGTTCCAGGAAGGCATCGCCTTCAAGCGCCTGGCGCTGGTGGTGGTGGACGAGCAGCACCGGTTCGGCGTGCATCAGCGCCTCCAACTGCGCGACAAGGGCCTTGCGGACGGCCGCTACCCGCACCAGGTCGTCATGACGGCGACGCCGATCCCACGCACGCTGGCGATGACCGCCTACGCGGACCTCGACGTCTCCGTTATCGACGAGTTGCCGCCGGGCCGCACTCCGATCCGCACCGTCGTGCTGCAGGACACGCGCCGGGACGAAGTGGTCGCGCGAATCGAGACGGCCTGCCGCTCGGGCCGGCAGGCCTACTGGGTCTGTCCGCTGATCGACGAGTCCGAAGCGGTCCGCTACCAGGCCGCCGAGGAAACGGCAGCCGCGCTCGCGGTGGCGTTGCCGGACGTGCGCATCGGGTTGGTCCACGGCCGCATGCCCGCGGCGAAGAAGGACGCGGTCATGGCGTCGTTCAAGGCCGGCAAGCTCGACCTGCTGGTCGCGACGACGGTGATCGAGGTCGGCGTGGACGTACCCAACGCGAGCCTGATGATCATCGAGAACGCCGAGCGCATGGGGCTTGCCCAGCTGCACCAGTTGCGCGGCCGCGTCGGGCGCGGTTCGGTCGAAAGCACCTGCGTCCTGCTGTATCACGGTCCGCTCTCGCCGATCGCGCGGGAACGGCTCGGCGTCATCCGCGACACGAATGACGGTTTCCTCGTCGCGCAACGCGACCTGGAACTGCGGGGTCCTGGTGAACTGCTCGGCACGCGCCAGACGGGCCTGATGCAGCTCCGGGTGGCCGATCTGCTGCGCGACGCCGACCTGCTGCCGGGGGTGCAGAAGGCGGCGGCATTGCTGCTGGGCGGTCCGCGGGCCAACATAGGCCCACTGGTCGACCGCTGGGTCGGCGAAGGCGAACGCTTCCGCAAGGTCTGAGGCGCGCGGCGGTCACGAGCGATGAACAAGGCAACCGAACTCGGCAATGGCGGCGCAACGTCCTCCCAATCGGGCTGGCGGGACCGGCTGCGCGAGTACGCGCGCCTGATGCGGGTCGACCGTCCGATCGGGATCTGGTTGCTGCTCTGGCCGGTGCTGTGGGCACTGTGGATCTCCGCAAGCGGGCATCCGGGCGAAAAGATCTTCGTGATTTTCGTGATCGGCACGTTCGTGATGCGTTCCGCCGGTTGCGTCATCAACGATTTTGCCGACCGCGAGTTCGACCCGCTGGTGCGCCGCACGGCGGACCGGCCGCTCGCGAAGCAGTCGGTGTCGCCGGCCGAAGCGCTGGCGCTGTTCGGGGCGCTCGGCATCCTGGCGCTGGCGCTGGTGATCCCGCTGAATCGCCCGACGCAGGTGCTGGCGCTGGTCGGCGGCGTGCTGGCCGTGACCTACCCGTTCCTGAAGCGTTTCTTCGCGCTGCCGCAGGCCTACCTCGGACTCGCGTTCAGCTGGTCCGTGCCGATGGCGTTCGCCGCGCAGACGGGTGAGTTGCCGCTGGTCGCCTGGGTGCTGTTCGCGTCTGGCATGCTGTGGACGACGGCGTACGACACCATCTACGCGATGGTGGACCGCGAGGACGACCTCGTCATCGGGATCCGTTCGTCGGCCATCCTGTTCGGGCGCGCCGACCGTGGCATCATCGCGCTGCTGCAGGCTGGCGCACTCGCGGGACTGGTGGCCGTCGGACGCATGAGCGCATTGGGTCGCTGGTACTGGACCGGGCTGCTGGTCGCCGCCGCGTGCGCCGTGTACCAGCAATACCTGATCCGCCATCGTGAGCCAGGTGGCTGCTTCCGCGCTTTCCTCAACAACAACCTGTTCGGCCTGGCCGTCTTCGGCGGCATCCTGCTCGACTATCTGTTCCGCCGCTGACGGCGGCGATGCCGTCGTGGCCGGGCGCGCTTGTTCAGTTGTCCGCGCTCGCGCGCTTCGGCAGCACGAAATGCAGCACGACGTACCCTGCGAGCGCCGACACCAACGTACCCGCGAGGATGCCGAGCCGGTCGGTCACGATCACCTCGCCGCTGGCGCCGTTCTCGAATGCCAGCATCCCGATGAACAGGCTCATCGTGAAGCCGATGCCGCAGAGGATGGCGGCGCCGTAGACGTGCCTGAAATTCACACCCGACGGCAGGCGCGCCACACCGGACTTCACGGCCAGCCACGCGAAGGTGAATACGCCGACCTGCTTGCCGATCACCAGCCCGAGCGCGATACCAAGCGGGATCGGCTGCAGCAGGTCGCGCAGACTCAACCCGGTGAGGTCCACGCCCGCGTTCGCGAACGCAAACACCGGCAGGATGCCGAACGCGACCCACGGATGCAGCGAGTGCTCGAGCCGGCTGAGCGGAGGGTGCTCGGGGTGATCCGGATCACGCGCTGGCACGCACAGCGCCGTGACGACCCCGGCCAGCGTCGCGTGCACTCCCGACTTGAGGACGCACACCCAGAGGACCGTGCCCACGAGGATGTAGGGCGCGATGCGCACGACGCCGACGCGGTTGAGCACGATGAGCGTGACCGTGGCGAGACCTGCGCCGGCGAGCGCAGGCAGCGACAGGTCGTGGGTGTAGAACAGCGCGATGATGACGATGGCGCCGAGGTCATCGAGCACCGCCAGCGTCATCAGGAACACCTTGAGCCCGAGCGGCACGCGCGGACCGAACAGTGACAGCACGCCGAGCGCGAACGCGATGTCGGTCGCCGACGGGATGGCCCAGCCGCGCAGGCCGACCGGATCGTGCCAGTTGATCGCGGCGTAGATCCCGGCGGGGACGAGCATGCCACCTAGCGCGGCGACGGCCGGCAGGGCCACCTTGGCCGCGTCGGAGAGTTCGCCCATCACCGCCTCGCGCTTGATCTCCAGCCCGACCAACAGGAAGAAGATTGCTATCAACAGGTCGTTGACCCAGATCAGCAGCGTCTTGTCGAGGTGCAGAGCGCCGACCTGCAGGCTGATCGGAAGCGCAAGCAGCGACTGGTACCAGGGGGCCACAGCCGTGTTCGCCGCGACGATGGCTGCGACCCCGGCAATCAGCAGGACGATGCCGCTCGCGGATTCGAGCTTGAGGAATTCGCCCAGCGTCGCGAGCGGCTGGAAATGATTGTTGCTGCTCATGATGGCGGGGCTCCGGTGGGTCAGGCGGCAGTGTAGCCACTTCCCAGCGCCGTTCGCGCGACACACCAGACATCGACCGAAAACGCGCCCGCCCGCCTCAGTGCCAGCGACGCTTCACGGACCGTGCTGTCGGTGGTCACGACGTCGTCGATGAGGACGACGCGCTGGCCGACGATGTCACCCACGACGGCGAATGCGCCGGCCAGGTTCGTCGCGCGCTCGGCCAACGGCAGGCCCACCTGAGGGGCCGTCGGACGTGTCCGAACGAGAGCCCGCGGATCGCATGGTCTGTGCACGCTGCGCGCCACCCAGCGCGCGACCTCGAACGATTGATTGAAGCCGCGCTCGGCGTGCCGGCTGGCGTGCAACGGCACCGGCAGCAGGACGTCCACGTCGAGATGCAGGCCGCGTTCTTCAATGGAGCCTGCGAGCAACGTCCCCAGCACCCGCGCGACGGACAGCCGGCCGCCGTACTTGAGCGATTGCACCAGGCCGTCGACCGGAAACGCGTACTCGAACGCGGCATGGCAGCGATCGTAGGGTGGCGGCTGGACCAGGCACCGGTCGCACTCACCGGGCCTCGGCAGGCCGGTCCGCGCCAGCCCGCACCGTGGACAGGCGCCAGGCACGCTGCCGAACCCCGCTTCGCAGTCCACGCAGAGGTCCAGGCATCGCGGCTGACCCGGCCCATTGCAGAGCACGCAGCGTGGCGGCAGCAGCCAACCCTGGAACCGGTCGAGAACGCTGTCAACTGGAAATTGCATGTTCGGTTGACAGCGGGCCAGTGCGGTCGAAATACTTCCTGCCGCTGCCAGGGACCAGCATCGGCCCTGCCGAGCCGGCCCGCAGCAGTCATTTCTGCCGTAGTCACAAGGATTCCCGATGCCCATCCTCGACCCGAACCAGCTCGGCCCGGTCCGCAACGACTGGACGCTCGAGGAAGCACGCGCCGTGTTCGGCCTGCCGTTCAACGACCTGCTGTTCCACGCGCAGCGCGTGCACCGGGCGAACTTCGACCCCAACCGCATCCAGGTCAGCACGCTGATCTCGATCAAGACGGGCGCCTGCCCGGAGGACTGCGGCTACTGCCCGCAGAGCGCGCACCACGACACCGGCCTCGACGCCGAGCAGTTGATGCAGGTGGCCGAAGTGGTCGAGGCCGCGATGCTGGCCAAGGCTCGCGGCGCGACGCGCTTTTGCATGGGCGCCGCCTACCGCAACCCGAAGCCGAAGCAGCTCGAGCAGGTCAAGGTCATGGTGCGCGAGGTGCGTGCGCTCGGACTCGAGACCTGCGCCACGCTCGGCATGCTGACGAGCGATCAGGCCCACGAACTGAAGGACGCCGGGCTCGACTACTACAACCACAACCTCGACACCTCCGAGCAGTACTACAAGGAAGTCGTCACGACGCGCACCTACCAGGACCGCCTCGACACGCTGCAGGTGGTGCGCGACGCGGGGCTCAATGTCTGCTGCGGCGGCATCCTCGGCATGGGCGAGTCCGAACAGGACCGCGTCGCGCTGCTGCACACGCTCGCGACGTTGCCCGAACATCCGCAAAGCGTGCCGATCAACCAGCTTGTGCAGGTCGAGGGCACGCCGATGCACGGTCTGCCACCACTCGACCCGCTCGAATTCGTGCGCGCCATCGCGACCGCGCGACTGCTGATGCCGCGCTCGTACGTGCGCCTGTCGGCGGGTCGCACCGACATGAGCGATGCAGTGCAGGCGTTGTGTTTTTTTGCGGGCGCCAACTCCATCTTCTACGGCGACAAGCTGCTCACGACGCCGAACCCGGGCGAGAGCCACGACCAGGCCTTATTCGCGCGCCTCGGCCTCGCGCCGGAACATGCCTGAGCTCGATGCCACGCTCGCCGCCGAACTGACGGCGCTCGAGTCGGCGCAGCGTTACCGGCGACGGCGGACCGTCGGCAGCCGCGTGCCCGGCAGCGCGCGCGTCCGGGTGGATGGCCGCGACGCGCTCGGTTTCTGCAGCAACGATTACCTCGGACTGTCAGATCACCCGCTGGTGACGGAGGCCTTCATCGCAGCAGCGCGCCGCTGGGGCGTGGGTAGCGGCTCTTCGCACCTGGTGAGCGGCCACTGCGAGGAACACCACGCGCTCGAGGAAGAACTCGCGCAATTCGTCGGCCGCCCGCGGGCATTGCTGTTCTCGACCGGGTACATGGCGAATCTCGCCGCGGGCGCCGCACTGCTGAGCCGCGGCGATCGCGTGCTCGAGGACCGCCTGAATCACGCCTCGCTGCTCGATGCCGGGCTGGCGAGCGGCGCGGACTTCGCCCGTTACCCGCACGGCGACGTGACGGAACTGCAGCGCAGGCTCGCGGTGGTGCAGCCGGGCCAGACCCTGGTGGCGACGGACGGCGTCTTCAGCATGGACGGCGACATCGCACCGCTGCGTGAACTGGCCCGCCTGTGCGCCGCACACGATGCCTGGCTGTTCGTGGACGATGCTCACGGCTTCGGTGTGCTGGGCGCTACCGGGCGCGGCTCCGTCGAGGACGCCGGGCTGGGACTGCACGACGTGCCGGTGCTGATGTGCACGCTCGGCAAGGCCGTCGGGACGTTCGGTGCATTCGTTGCGGGATCGGAGAGCCTGATCGAAAGCCTGATCCAGCATGGGCGCACCTACATCTATACGACGGCCCTGCCGCCGGCGATCGCCGGCGCCACGCGGGCGGCGCTGGGCGTGATGCAAGAGGAAGCGTGGCGGCGCGAGCGCGTGCTGCAGCACGTGCAGAGGTTCCGGGCGGCTGCGCTCGATGCCGGCCTGCGCCTGATGCCCTCGCAGACACCGATCCAGCCGATCGTGTTCGGCAGCGAATCGGCCGCGCTGGAAGCCAGCCGCGCGCTGCTCGAGGCGGGATTGTGGGTGCCGGCAATCCGTCCGCCCACCGTGCCGGCCGGCAGCTCCCGACTGCGCATTACGTTCACCGCCTCGCACTCGGACACGGATGTCGAGAGACTCATCGACGCCCTGCGCACGCTGCCGCGAACGGAACCGGCTGCATGAGCGCCTTGCACGTCGAGATCCGCGGGTCCGGACCCGATCTGGTGCTCCTGCACGGCTGGGCGCTGCATGGCGGAATGTGGGGGCCGTGGGTCGATCACCTCGCCGCCCATCGGCGCCTGCACGTGATCGACCTGCCGGGCCACGGGCACAGCGCATGGCCACCGGCGCTCGTGGATCTTGCCGGGCTCGCGCAAGCCGTCCTGCCGTCGCTGCCGCGCGGCGCGGCGGTGATGGGCTGGTCGCTCGGTGGCATGCTCGCGCTCGAACTCGCGCGCCTGCATCCCCAGCACGTTGGGTCGCTCGTGTTGCTGGCCACGACGCCACGCTTTCTCGCAGGCAGTGGCTGGGAACACGGCTTGCGGCCGGACGTGCTCGACGGCTTTGCGCGCGGGCTCGTCGATGACTACCCGCGCACCGTTCGCAACTTCCTCGCACTGCAGACCCTCGGCGACGAGAATGCGACCGAGTCGCTGCGCCTGTTGCGACGCAAGCTCGCCACCCACGGTGAACCGGACCGTCGTGCGCTCGAGACCGGCCTGCAGATCCTGCGCGACGCGGACCTTCGCGACGGCCTGCCACGGATTGCGCAGCCCGCCCTGGTCATCGCCGGCGAATACGATCGCCTGACGCCACCGGAAGCCGGACGCGAGCTCGCTCGTGCGCTGCCGGCGGCGCGGTTCAGCCTGGTCGAGCGTGCCGGTCACGCGCCATTTCTCTCGCACGCGGATCAGGTGCTGGCCGAAGTCCTGCCGTTCCTGGGGCGCGGTCAACGATGAGCGACCTGAGCGACTTCGGTCTCGACCCGGCTCGCGTCCGTGCGTCGTTCAGCCTCGCGGCTTCCCGCTACGACGCTGCTGCGATCCTGCAGGCCAGCGTGCGCGATGAATTGCTCGACCGGCTGGGGCTCGTCAAGCTGCAACCCAGCGTGGTGCTCGACCTGGGCGCGGGGACCGGCCACGCCGCGCGGCAACTCGGGCAACGCTATCGGCGCAGCCGGGTGCTGGCAGCGGACGTCGCCGAAGGCATGCTCCGCGAGGCGCGCCGGCAGCAGACCTGGTGGCGGCGATTCGACCGTGTCGGCGCCGACGCCGTGGCACTGCCATTGCGCGACGCCAGCGTCGACCTCGTCTTCAGCAACCTGATGCTGCAGTGGTGCGCGGATCCCGTCGAGGTCTTTGCCGAGTGCCGCCGGGTGCTGCGACCGGGCGGCCTGCTGACGTTCTCGACCCTCGGGCCGGACACTCCGGTGGAATTGCGACGGGCGTGGACCGCTGCTGATCCGGCCCACCTGCACGTGAATGCGTTCCTCGACATGCACGACCTCGGCGATGCGCTGGTCCGGGCGGGCCTGGCCGAGCCGGTCATGGACGTGGTGCGGTACACGCTCACGTACGCACAGGTTCGCGACCTGATGCTCGACCTGAAGGCGATCGGCGCGCACAACTCCGCGCGAGCCCGGCCGAAAGGACTGACCGGCAAGCAGACCCTGGCGCGGATGATCGAGGCCTATGAACTCGTGCGTCGCCCGGACGGCAAGCTGCCGGCCACGTATGAAGTCGTGTTCGGCCAGGCGTGGGCGCCGGTCGGGGCCGTCCGCTCCAGGACTTCTTCCAATGGCGAAACCACGGTGCCGGTCGGGAACATCAGCAGGAGGAAGATAGCGGATAGGGACTAGCGGATAGGCAGAACCGCGCTCGCGCTGGCGTCCGAACTCTTACTATCCGCTAGTCCCTATCGGCTAGTCACCAGGCTCCCCATGACTCCCGGCATCTTCATCACCGGCACCAGCACCGGCGTCGGCAAGACCCTGGTCACGGCGGCGTGGACGCGCGCGCTCGCACAGCGAGGCCACCGGGTGGTTGCGCTCAAGCCGGTCGCGAGTGGCGCCACCCGGGATGCGGCTGGGCAACTTCGCAACGCGGATGCCCTGGAATTGCAGGCGGTTGCTTCGGTGCCCCTGCCTTACGAACGAGTCAACCCGTATTGCTTCGAGGCGCCGGTCGCGCCGCACGTCGCGGCCGAGGAAGCCGGCGAGCCAATATCGGTGCCACACCTGTGCGACTGGTACCGGCAGGCCAGCGCCGGGGCGGATCTCGCGCTCGTCGAGGGTGCGGGCGGCTGGCGTGTCCCGCTGCACCCGGACGGATTCCTGAGCGACCTGCCCGAGCAGTTCGGACTCGGCGTCGTGCTGGTCGTCGGCCTGACGCTCGGCTGCCTGAATCACGCGCGCCTGACCTTCGAGGCGGTCGAGCATGCCGGGCGTTGCCAGTTCCTGGGATGGATCGGTAACCAGGTCGACCCGGGCTTCGATCGGCTCGATGCCAACCTGCGCACCCTCAAACGGCTGCTGGGTGCCCCGCCGCTTGCGCTGATACCGGCCCTGGGCGCGCACCCGGAGCCAGAGAGTCTGGTCGGGCACTTCGGGCAGGGTACGGCCTGCGAACTCCTCGCGCAGCGGCTCGTCAACGGCCGCAAGACCTGATAAACAGCATGTAATTCAGTCGGTTGTGCGTTATCGCCAGCTTGGAGCCCGTCGGCATTGCGCGCTCCGTTGCCGTCCATACGCCCGCAGAATGTCGATGAAAGTGGGGTGGCCAGTCCGCAGCGGATGGTATTCCCCCGCGATTGGACGAAGGTTAAACTCCGCGACCCGCTGCGGGGGCTTCACCCTCGTCGGCTCGTCTATCGAGTCGCGCCGCGGGGCGGTGGCCGGCAAACAATTGGGAGTTCTGGTGCCAATGAAGATGGTGAAGCGTGCGCTCGCGGCCGGTGCGGCACTGATGGTGCTGGCGTCCGGTCCTGCCCTGGCCGGCTGGTCCGACGTCAACCTGCGCGTCGGCGTCACCGAGCTGAGCCGCGAAATCTACGGCCTGCACATGCTGATCCTGTGGGTCTGCGTGGCCATTGCCGTCGCGGTGTTCAGCGTGATGATCTATTCGATCGCGACCTTCCGCAAATCGAAGGGCGCCGTCCCCGCGACCTTCGACCACAGCACCAAGGCCGAGATCGCCTGGACCGTGGTCCCGGTGCTGATCCTGGTCTGCATGGCGGTCCCGTCAGCCCGGACGCTGGTGAAGATCGACGATACGCGGGGCTCGGAGCTCACGATCAAGGCGACCGGGTACCAGTGGAAGTGGCAGTACGAGTACGTCGACCAGGGCATCTCGTTCTTCTCGGCACTGGCGCCGGCCAGCAACGAGGCGCGCCAGCTCCGCTCGGGCGTGGATGTCAGCAGGGTCGACAACTACCTGCTCGACGTCGACAACCCGCTGGTGGTCCCGGTCGGCAGGAAGATCCGCGTCCTGGTCACGTCGGCCGACGTCATCCATTCGTGGTGGGTTCCGGACTTCGCGATCAAGAAGGACGCGATACCGGGCTACATCAACGAGTTGTGGTTCAACGCCGACAGGGTGGGCACTTACCGCGGCCAATGCGTCGAACTCTGCGGTCGTGATCACGGCTTCATGCCGATCGTCGTGGTGGTGAAGCCGCAGGCCGAGTACGACGCCTGGTTGGCGCAACAGAAGGCGGCCCTCCGGGTCGCCAACGCGGAGTAATCGATCGATGAGCTCTACGCACATTCACGGCCACGACGAGCACGGTCCGGCGAAGGGAATCCTGCGCTGGCTCACGACGACGAACCACAAGGACATCGGCACGATGTACCTGGTGTTCAGCCTGATCATGTTCCTGGTCGGCGGCTCGATGGCGCTCGTCATTCGCGCCGAGCTGTTCATGCCGGGCATGCAGCTCGTCGACCCCGGATTCTTCAACACGATGACCACCGTGCACGCGCTGATCATGGTGTTCGGCGCCGTGATGCCCGCGACCGTGGGACTCGCGAACTGGATGATCCCGCTGCAGATCGGCGCGCCCGACATGGCGCTGCCGCGCATGAACAATTTCAGCTTCTGGCTGCTGGTGTCGGCGTTCTCGCTGCTGATCCTGTCGCTGTTCATGCCGGGCGGCGGCCCGGCCTCGGGCTGGACGCTCTATCCGCCGCTGGTGCTGCAGACCGGCGATGCATTCCCGCTCGCGATCTTCGCGATCCACCTCGCGGGCGCCTCGTCGATCATGGGGTCGATCAACATCATCGTCACGATCATGAACCTGCGCGCACCGGGCATGTCGCTGCTCAAGATGCCGCTGTTCGTGTGGACCTGGTTGATCACCGCCTATCTGCTGATCGCCGTGATGCCGGTGTTCGCCGGCGCGGTAACGATGCTGCTCACCGACCATTTCTTCAACACGACGTTCTTCGCGGCCTCCGGCGGTGGCGACCCGGTGCTTTACCAGCACATCTTCTGGTTCTTTGGGCACCCGGAGGTCTACATCATGATCCTGCCGGCGTTCGGGATCGTCTCGGAGATCATCCCGACGTTCTCGCGCAAGCCGCTCTTCGGCTACGACGCGATGGTGTACGCGACGGCCTCGATCGCCTTCCTGTCGTTCATCGTCTGGGCGCACCACATGTTCACCGTGGGCATGCCGCTCGCCGGTGAAATGTTCTTCATGCTGAGCACGATGCTGATCGCCGTCCCGACCGGCGTGAAGGTTTTCAACTGGACCGCGACGATGTGGAAGGGCTCGCTCAGCTTCGAGCCGCCCATGCTGTTCGCGCTCGCCTTCCTGTTCCTGTTCACGATCGGGGGTTTCTCGGGGCTGATGATGGCCATCGCCCCGGTGGACTTCCAGTACCACGACACGTACTTCATCGTGGCACATTTCCACTACGTGCTGGTGCCAGGCGCCGTGTTCGCGATCATGGCGGGTGTCTATTACTGGATGCCGAAGTGGACCGGTCACCTGTACGACATGAAGCTCGCGACGCTGCACTTCTGGCTGTCGGCGATCTTCGTCAACGTGCTGTTCTTCCCGCAGCACTTCCTGGGCCTCGCCGGCATGCCGCGGCGCATCCCGGACTACTCCACCCAGTTCGCCGACTGGAACATGGTGTCCTCGATCGGCGGCTTCGGCTTCGGCCTCTCGCAGCTGCTGTTCGTCTACGTCATCTGGAAGTGCACGAAGGGCGGGACGAAAGCCACGGCCGAGGTGTGGGATGCACATCCGAAGGGGCTCGAGTGGACGGTGCCATCGCCGGCCCCGTACCACACGTTCGACGAGGCTCCGGTCGTCAAGTGACTGATCGAGTGATTCAGCACGAGGTTGTGAGACACGCATGAACCTGGGACCGACGAGCGAGCAGCGCCGGCGCATCCGCTGGACCACGGTCGTGCTGGCATTGATTGCGATCGGCATCTACGTCGCGTTCATCGCCTCGAGCGTCATCAAGGCGCGGCCCTGACGTGGACGAACGGACCCGCAAGCAGAACCGCTCGCTGACGCGCAGCCTGGTGCTGATGGCGGTGGGCAGCTTCGCTTTCGGCTTCGCCCTGATACCGCTCTACAAGGTTATCTGCGAGGCGGCCGGCATCAAGGTCAACGACCGGCCGTCGAGGATGCAGGCCTCGGAGGCCGCCACGGGCCGCGCCGTGCATCTGGAATTCATGTCGTTGCTCCCGGCAGGAAGCGACTTCGAACTCGTGCCAGAGACCCGCGAGATGACGCTGCAGCCCGGCAAGCTGTACGAGGCGAAGTTCCGCATCCGAAGCCTTTCGACCGTGCCGGTCGTCGCGCAGGCGGTGCCGAGCGTGGCGCCGATCACGACGGCGCGCTACCTGCAGAAGACCGAGTGCTTCTGCTTCACTCCGCAGACGTTCAAGGCGTCCGAGCTCCGCGAGTTTACGGTCCGGTTCATCATCGACCCGGCCCTGCCCTCGCAGGTGGATCGCATGACGCTGGCTTATTCGATGTACGTCGTGCCGCAGGACAAGCTCGCGGCGCGCTGACCCAGGGTTCAAACAGAGGCTCGACTATGGCTCACGCTCATTCCACGCACGATGCAGGGAAGTACTACATCCCGCACGGCAGCAAGTGGCCGATCGTCGGCTCGGTCTCGCTGTTCGTCACGATGCTCGGCGTCGCGTCCTGGCTGAACGGCGTGAGCGTCGGTCCGTGGATCGTGCTCGCGGGCCTGCTCGCGGTTGCCGTCATGTTCTTCGGCTGGTTCGGCACCGTGATCGGCGAAAGCCAGGCCGGCATGTACAACGACGGCGTCGACAAGTCGTTCCGCATGGGGATGATGTGGTTCATCTTCTCGGAAGTGATGTTCTTTGCCGCGTTCTTCGGCGCGCTCTACTACGCGCGGCAGCTGTCGGTGCCGTGGCTCGGCGGCGAGGGCACCAAGTTCCTCACCAACCTGATGCTGTGGAAGGACTACGTGCCGGCCTGGCCGACCAACGGCCCGGCAACTGTCGGTGGGGACTTCGAGACGATCCCGGCATTCGGCATCCCGGCGATCAACACCGCCATCCTGCTCACGTCCGGCGTGACGGTCACGATCGCCCACCACGCGATCAAGGCGGGTAACCGCGGCGTGCTGAAGGTCTTTCTCGCGGCGACGTTCCTGCTCGGTTTCCTGTTCGTCTACCTGCAGGCGCGGGAATACGCGCACGCCTACCAGGAGCTGAACCTCACGCTCGGCAGCGGCGTCTACGGCTCCACGTTCTTCATGCTGACCGGCTTCCACGGCCTGCACGTCACGATCGGCGCGATCATGCTGACGGTGATCTGGTTGCGCACGATGAAGGGCCACTTCACGCCGCAGCACCACTTCGCCTTCGAGGGCGTGGCGTGGTACTGGCATTTCGTCGACGTGGTATGGCTCGGCCTCTTCATCTTCGTCTACTGGCTCTGAAGAAGAGCGGAGAGCGGATAGCGGATAGGGACTAGCGGATAGGAACTAGCGGATAGTAAGAAGGTCGGAATTGCCTGCCTTCATTCTTCCCCTATCCGCTATCCGCTAGTCCCTAGTCACTACCTGACGTGGTGCGGCTCGATCAGGCCGGCGCGCCACGCGACGAACAGC
>Ga0315287_10003727_pt1 | contig 14738 bp, 7 predicted proteins | sample YL17G11_0_MG_FD_205037 | JGI IMG/M metagenome (GOLD analysis project Ga0315287, IMG submission 205037) | Sediment microbial communities from Yellowstone Lake, YNP, Wyoming, USA - YL17G11_0 | ecosystem: Environmental > Aquatic > Freshwater > Lake > Sediment | place: USA: Wyoming | collected... | reverse complement strand
CACCCCGTCCGCCCAAAGGGGGCCCGCCGTCGGGCCCGCCGTCGGCCGGGCCCGCGCGTGCGCCGTAGCCTGTGTCGATCGGAGACGAACGCCGCCGCCTCGCCGTCTACTGCGCCTCCCGCCTGGGTGGCCGCCCGGCCTTCGCCGCCGCGGCCACCGCCGTGGGCGACCACCTCGCCCGCCGGGGAGCCGACCTCGTGTACGGCGGGGCGCATGTGGGGCTGATGGGTCGCGTGGCCGACGCCGCGGTGGCCGGTGGGAGCCACGTGATCGGCGTGATCACCGATGAGCTCGGCGACCGCGAGATCGCGCACGAGGGCATCCACGACCTCCGCCGTGTCATGGACATGCCGGCGCGCAAGCGGGCGATGTACGACGAGGCCGACGCCTTCCTCGCTCTTCCCGGTGGTGTCGGCACCATGGAGGAGCTCTTCGAGATCCTGTGCTGGGCCTACCTGGGCCTGCACCACAAGCCCGTCGGCCTGCTCAACGTGGAGGGCTACTACGACCACCTGCTGGCGTTCCTCGCGGGCTCGGTCGACGAGGGCCTGTGCAAGCCCAGCGTGCTCGGGATGCTGGCCGTCGACACCGAGCCGGTCCGCCTGGTCGATCGCCTGCTCGATGACGCCACCACCGCCAACGGTGGCAACATCGGGTGATGCACCTTCCGGTCATGCCCCCGGTGAAGCCCATGCTGGCCAAGGCCAGCAAGGAGCTGCCCGTGGACGACATGCTCTACGAGCCGAAGTGGGACGGGTTCCGGTGCCTGGTGTTCCGCGACGGCGACGAGGTGGAGCTCACGTCGCGCAACGAGAAGTCGCTCACCCGCTACTTCCCCGAGCTCGTCGACCCCCTCCGCGCCCAGCTCCCGGCGCGGTGTGTGCTCGACGGCGAGCTGGTGGTGCCGTCCGCCGACGGGCTCGACTTCGACCTGCTCAGCCAGCGGATCCACCCGGCGGAGTCGCGGGTGCGGATGCTGGCCGAGGCCACGCCGGCGCAGCTGGTGCTGTTCGACATCCTCGCCCTCGACGACCTCGACCTGCGCCCGCTGCCCTTCGGCGAGCGGCGCGCCACCCTCGAGCGGCTGCTCGACCACCTGCGCCCGCCGCTGCACCTCACCCCCGCCACGGCCGACCCCGTCGTGGCCGCCGACTGGTTCGCCCGCTTCGACGGCGCCGGCTTCGACGGGGTGGTGGCCAAGCCGCTCGCCGGCACCTACGAGCACGACAAGCGGGTGCAGGTGAAGGTGAAGCACCACCGCGCGGTCGACTGCGTGGTGGCGGGGTACGCAGAGCACAAGAACGGCGGAGTGGGCTCGCTCAAGCTCGGCCTGTTCGACGACGGTGTCGACGGCGGGCCGCCCCGCCTGCACCACGTCGGGGTGTGCAGTGCCTTCTCGGCCGCCCAGCGCCGCACGCTGGCAGCCGAGCTGAAGCCGCTCGAGGAAGGCGCCGAGGTGGGCCACCCCTGGCAGCCGGAGGCGTTCGACGCCGAGCCGCCGGCCGACGGCACCCGGGTGCCGGGCATGCCCAACCGATGGTCGGGCGGCCGGGCCTCCGCCGCGTGGATCCCGTTGCGCTGCGAGCGGGTGGTGGAGGTCACCTGCGAGAACATCAGTGGCCTGCGCTTCCGCCACCCCGCGCGCTTCCTGCGCTGGCGGCCCGACAAGGATCCGGCCGACTGCCGCATCGACCAGCTCGACCAGCCGGTGCCCGCCGAGTTCGGCTCGATCTTCGGCCCCCACAGCTGAGCTCACAGCGCATCCGCCGAGCACACGCGCTCGCGCCCGCGCTCGCTTCAGCGCAGTCCGCGTTGTTGGGCGGGGATGACTTCGCCGGTGCGGTGGTTGAGCCATTCGAACCGTTGGCCGGGTGGGCCGGTGTCGTCGGGGTCGCGCCCGGCTGGTCTGAGGGTCCAGCGTTTGCTGTGGGCGGTGCCGTGGTGGCGGCGGCAGACGTATGCGAGGTTGGCGATGTCGGTGCCGCCACCGTGTTCCCATTCGTGGGAGTGGTGGGCGTCGCACCAGTCGGGGGGCATGTCGCAGCCGGGGAAGATGCAGCCGCCGTCGCGGATCGCGAGGGCTTGGCGTTGGGCCGCCGACGCGATGCGCCGGGTGCGGCCGAGCCAGAGCGGCTGGCCGTGGGCGTCGGTGATGAGGACCTGGAGGTGGGCGTCGCAGGTGAGTTGTTCGACGAGCGCTGGGGGCAGGGGGCGGCCGTCGAGGGCGCTGACCTGTGCGGCGAGGTCGTCGCGGGCCTCGATGACGATGACGGCTTCGGTACGCGCCGCGGTGGTGCTGTCGGAGTTGGCCACACCGCGGCGCACCAGCTCGCACAGGGCGGCGGCGCGCAGTTGGGCGGTGCCGGGAACCGGTGCGCCGGTGTTCTTGTGGTCGCGCCAGGCTTGGCGGCGCAGGCGGGTGAGCTCGGCGTCGAGGGACTGGCGGAACCGTTCGCCGGCGGCGCCGTACAGCTCACCGTTGAGGACTTCGGCGTGACCGACGGTGTGCAGCGACGCCTTGGAACGTTCCGAGTCGGGGGTGGGCCCATCGGCGTCCGCGAGGTCGGCGGCACGGCGCAGCTCGGTGAGCCATTCGAGGTAGGTGTGGGTGCGGGCGTGGTCGAACAGGAGCCGTTCGACAGCGACCAGGGCGTCGGTGTTGCGACGGTTGCACGCCGCGGCGAGCGCTTCACCGTGGGCGATCGACAATCCGCCGGCAGAGATCTCGGTGTTGAACAACTCGAAGCGGGCCAGGGCCCGTCCGAGCTTCAACAGCCGTGCACCATCGGCGCGCGATGTGCCCATGGTGTGCGCGAACCAACTGGGCACCGCGAGCTCGGTTTCTTGCACGGTTGCGCCCGACGCGTCGAGCGTCACGAGCGCGCCGGCGAGGGCGGTCGTCACGGCCCGGCGGGCGGCTTCGAGGTTGTCGGTCAGGCCGAGCGCAGCCTGCACACCCAGAACATCCCAGTCGAGACGGCCCAGGACGCGGGCCGCGTCGCGCAGGTCCGCGGCCACCTTCGCGACATCCACCGGCGACCCGTTGACGGCCGGGGCCGCCGACGCGTCGTCGAGGGCGGCGAAGCGTCGCCGCAGCCGGGCCAGCACTGCGTCGCCGTTGCCTGCGGGCCGGGCGACACAGCGCCGCGAGCGCGACGGGGTGATCTGTTCCAGCGCGTCCAGGGCGTCGAGGTCGAAGTCGGCAGGGTCGAACACATGTTCGATCCTAGTGAGAGTGTCTACTCAGTGCAAGGGTCTTCTCCCGCCGTGTGCGGCCGCCTCACAGCCGCAACGGCATCACCGCGACCGTCCCCGCCGGGGCCGGTGCCTGAGAGTCGTCCCGGGAACCCCACTGGTCGCTTTACGGTGTTCAGTGCCATGATGGCGCAGCCGGCGCCCGGGGATCGGTGGCCGGAGGGACACACCACACGCGAGCGACACCCGCTCAAGGGGGACAACATGGGGAAGAACGCTTCGACGTCAACGCGAGCGCTGACGCGCCCGGTCCGCACTGTGCTGGCCCCGGTCGCGGTCGCGCTGGCCGGCGGCCTGCTGGCGGGCGTGGCCCTCGCCGGCTGCAGCGAGTCCGACAAGGCCGACGGCAGCAGCACCAGCTCCAAGACATCGGGCAACGAGCTGCAGGTGGCCCCCGACGGCGCCATCGAGCCCACCGCCGGCGACGGCAAGACGGTGCTCTCCCGCTTCCAGGGCGCCGATTGGTTCCACGGAAAGGTGCCCGCCCCCAAGGCGGCCGACACGTCCAAGGAGCCCATCAAGGTCGGGTTCATGAACGTCGACTCGGCCCCCATCGGCGCCATGCCGGAGCTCCACGCCGCCACCGACGCCACGCAGAAGTTCATCAACGACGAGCTGGGCGGGATCGACGGCCGCCCGGTGGAGATCATCCCGTGCCTGCTCAGCAACGGTCTCGCCCCTGAGGAGGCGGCCGGCTGCGCCCGCAAGCTGGTCGACGCCAAGGTGGTGGCCGTGCTCGGCGGCATCGGCCTGTCGAACGGCGCCGCGCTGCAGATCTTCGAGGAGAACGGCATCCCGTTCGTGGGCGGCATTCCCGTCAACGACGACGAGATGACGAGCCCCGTGTCGTTCCAGTTCTCCGGCGGCAGCCCGGGGGCCTTCGTGGGGTTCGCCGAGCAGGCGGTGGCCAAGGAGGGCGCCAAGAAGGTCGCCGTGCTGTATGCCGACTACCCGTCGATCAAGTCCGCGGCGGTCGACTACGGCGCCGCGGTGGCCAAGGCCCGCGGAGCCGAGGTGACCGAGGTGTCGTTCCCGATGGTCAGCCAGGACTACACCGCCGCGGTGCAGAAGGCGGTGGAGGGCAACCCCGACGCCATCTTCGTGGCCGCCGCCGACCTGTCGTGCGCCCCCATCATGCAGGCCATCGTCGACCTGCAGACCAAGGCCACCGTGTACATGGTCGGCTCGTGCGCGGACATCAAGCAGCTCGACAAGGTGGGCGCCGACAAGCTGGCCGGATTCCACTTCAACATCGAGAACCGCCTCGACCAGACCGCCGACAAGCTGGCCGACACCGAGATCTACAACCTGGCGATGGAGACCTACGCACCCGACACCACCCCCCGGGGGGCGGCGACCGTGGCGTTCAAGGGGGGCATGAACCTGTGGGCCGTGCTCGACGAGCTCGGCCCCGATGCCACCTCGGCCCAGATCACCGACGCCTTCCGCAAGGCCAAGGACGCTCCCAGCTTCGACGGGCACCCGTACACCTGTGACGGCAAGCAGGTGCCCGGCAAGCAGGCCATGTGCGCTCCCCAGCAGATCATCGCCGTGCTCAAGGCGGGCAACCAGTTCGTGGAGGCCTCCGACGGCTGGATCGACGTGCCCAAGGTGCTCAACGAGACCATCAACAAGAAGTGAGCGACGAGAAGTGATTCCGGTACCACAGGGAACTCCGGCTCCCAAGCCTGCGGCCGACCGCGACCGGTAGGGTCCCGCCATCACCACGCATCTCGCCTACCTGATCCTCGGCCTCGGCGGCGGCGCCGTGGTCGCCGCGCTCGCCCTTGGCGTGGTGATGACCTACCGGTCCTCCGGGGTCATCAACTTCGCCCACGCCGCGATCGGCACCTACCTCGCCTTTTCGTTCTTCGAGTTCCGCGAGACCGGCGACCTGGTGCTGCCCCTGTTCGCCATCCCCCACCGGATCCACCTGCTGACCCGGCCCACGGTCGGCACCGCACTCGTGCTGTGGGTGCTCTACGGGGCCTTGCTGGGGCTGGCGATCCACACGTTGGTGTTCCGCCCGCTGCGGCGCTCCCCCGGACTGGCCCGGGTGGTGGCCTCGGTCGGCCTCTTCCTGTACTTCTGGGCGGTCATCGGCCTCGACTGGACGGTCACCCCGGTGGTGCGACCCGTGCTGCCCCGCACCAACGTGATGATCTTCGGCAAGCTCGAGGGCGAGGACCGCCTGATCCTCGCCGCCATGGTGGTGGTGATCGCCTTCGTGCTGTGGCTGGTGAGCCGCCACACCCGCTTCGGCCTCGCGACCACTGCAGCGGCGGAGAACCAGAAGGGGGCGGTGCTGGCCGGGCTCAACCCCGAGCGGATCGCCGCCGTCAACTGGATGGTGGCCACCGCCCTGGCCGGCCTGGCGATGATCTTCTCGGCCCAGATCGTGGCCCTCGACCCGCTCAACAACAGCCTGCTCATCGTGCCCGCGCTGGCCGCGGCGCTCCTCGGCTCGTTCAAGTCGTACCCCATCACGACCGCCGCGGCGATCGGCATCGGCATGCTCCAGTCGGAGCTGCTCAACGCGCAGAGCGACTGGACGTGGCTGCCCCGCATCGGCCTGCAGCAGGGCGTGCCGTTCCTCATCATCCTCCTGGCCATGGCGTTGCGGGGCGAGTCGCTGCCCACCCGGGGCCAACTGCGCGAGGGCCGCTACCCCGCCGCGCCCGACCCGGGCCGCGCCGGGATCGTCACCCTGGCCCTCGCCGCCGTGGCCGGTGTGGGAATGCTCACCCTCGGCGCCGACTGGCGCTCGGCCATCATCACGTCGTCGATCTTCGCCCTGCTGGCCCTGTCGGTGGTGGTGGTGACCGGGTTCGTCGGCCAGATCTCCCTCGCCCCCTACGCCTTCGCCGGGTTCGCCGCCTTCACCATGGTCAAGCTCTCCGATGCCGGCCTGCCGTTCCCGGTGTCGCCACTCGTCGCCGTGGCCCTCACGGGGGCGCTCGGGGTGCTGGTCGGCTTGCCGGCGGTGAAGGTGCGGGGCCTCAACCTGGCGATCATCACGCTGGGCGCGGCGGTGGCCATCCAGGAGCTGCTGTTCAAGTGGGACTGGTTCGTGGGGTCGGTCGATGCCACGAAGATCCCCGAGCCCGCGGTGGGGCCGATCGACCTGACCATCCGGGCGGCCGGCGACGCCTACCCCCGCATCGCGTTCGGCCTCATGTGCATCGTGGTGCTGGGCGCATGCGGCCTGGCGGTGGCCAACCTGCGCCGGGGCACCACCGGCCTGTCGTGGCTCGCGGTGCGCGCCAACGAGCAGGCCGCCGCCGCCGCGGGGGTCAACGTGGCCGGGGCCAAGCTCTCGTCGTTCGCGATCTCGGCCCTGCTCGCCGGTCTCGGCGGGTGCCTGCTCGCCTACCAGCGCCTCACCCTGTCGGCCGACTCGTTCGGCGTGTTCAACTCACTGTCGCTGCTGGCCCTCACCTACCTGGCCGGCATCGCCGCCATGTCGGGTGGCATCACCGCGGGCCTGATGGCGCCGGTGGGGGTGCTGGCCATCGCCATGGGCCAGGACGTGGGCAAGCCGTCGCCCTACCAGTTCGCCATCTCCGGCCTGCTGCTCGTGGTGGTGGCCGTGGCCTACCCCAACGGCATCACCGGGTTCGTGCGCTCGCTGTGGCACCGGGTCACGAGCCTGCGGACCGGCGGTGCGGACGCGCCGGGCGCGCCGCCCGACGCCCGCGCGGGCAAGGCCGCCGCCCACACCGGATAGGGCACCCGGCCGACCGCGCCTGGCGCGGCGGCTGGCCGACATCTGGCGCCACGTCCCCCGGTCCCCTCTGTTTGGCGCGCCTGATCTCTCACGACCGGGGCGGTTCCGCCGATGGTTCTGCAGCAGCGCGTCGTCGCCGGTCACCGCTGACCGGCGAGGGAAGGAGTCGTTGATGCAGGCAAGTTGGGTGAAGCAGCACATCGGTCGGCGGGGCGTCATCGCCGTGGTGGCCACTGCGCTGGTGGCCCTCGGCCTGGCGGTGGACACCGCCCGGGCCCCGGAGGCCTCGGCCTGGGGTGACATGCACGGCCAGGCCAAGTTCGTGATCAACCCCGGCGGCGGCCAGATCCCCGGCGGAGCGGACGGCCTCCAGCTCACCTTCAACGACTACGGCAACGACATGGTGCGCACCGAGGGAACCGACCAGTACTACATCGCGCAGGGCGCACCGTTGCCGACTCCTCCGGGCGGCAGCGCGGACGTGCCCTGGGGCGGGTTCTGGCTCTGGACGGGCACCGAACTGGTGGGTGACAGCGGCACGAGCTCCACCGATGCCACGAGCTGGGACACCATGACGTTCACGTCCGCCGGCACCACCACCCAGAATCCGGCGAGCACGGCCACGGGCTCGGGCAGCCTCACCCTGCACTACGCGTACACCGCCGCCGGCAACCTGCTGTACCAGGTCGATCGCACGATCAGCTACACCTACCCCAACCAGTTCTTCACCCAGACCTTCGACGTCACCATCCCCGCAGGTCAGCCGAACCCGGTGAAGCTGATGTTCGGCGCCGACACCGGCCCTGACTACTTCGACCAGGGCTACGGCATCCTCGGCTCACCCACCGCGCCCGTGCACATGGTGGCTGACGTAGCCCAGAACCGCACCAACAGCATCGTGGCCCTCACCGAGGACCCCGCGCATCCCTTCGACGGCGCGATCGCCATCAACGTCGCCACCGCGAAGAATGACATCAAAACCGGTGCCAACCTCGGTTTCACCGCCGACACGAGCGCGCACGACGGCTCGGTCTTCGCCCAATGGAGCCTCGGCACCACCGCCGGCACCCAGTCACGATCGATGCAGGTGTCGGCCAACCACCAGCAGGCCCGCCTCAGCGCCAACTTCACCGCGCCCACGGTGGCCTTCCCCGCCAACGGAGAGCTCGGGCTCACGCTCACCAACTCCAACCTCACCGCCATCTCCGGGGCCGGCTACACGTTCACCCTGCCGACCGGCCTCACCATCGGGGCCACCTCACCGACCAACACCTGTGGCGGAACCCTGACGCCCACCGCGGGCTCCTCCACGGTCGTCCTGTCGGGCGTGTCCCTGGCGTCGATCTCCACGTGTTCGGTGACGGTGCCGGTCACCCCGGCGGCGGCCGGCACCTACGTGATCAGCTCGGCCTCGGCCAGCTCGGTCAACGTGCTCACCAACGGTGTCGGCACCTCGTCGCTCACCGTCACCGGCGCCAACGCCGCGCCGACATGGGACGACACGACCCTCGCGGCGATGACCACCGCCACGGCCTACGCGGACGCGGTGCACGCCAGCGGCAGCCCGGCCCCCGCCTACACCGTCACCGCCGGTTCCCTTCCCGCCGGACTCACCCTCGACCCCGCGTTCGGCACCGTCTTCGGCACCCCGACCGCCCCCGGTGGCACCCCGTACGACTTCACCGTGCAGGCCGCCAACGGCGTCGGCTCGCCGGTAGCCCACCAGTTCACCGGCACGATCCAGGGCCCACCCAGCTGGCCCGGCTCACCGGCATTGCCACCCGTGGTGAGCGGCACGCCGTTCAGCTTCCCCCTCCCGGTCGACGGCACGCCGACGCCCACCTGTTCGATCACCAGTGGCGCCTTGCCCGCCGGGCTCACCCTCGACCCGGCCACCTGCACCATCAGCGGCACGCCCACCGATCCCGGCGGCACGCCGTACGCCTTCGTCGTCAGTGCCTCCAACGGACTCGGTGGCCCCGTCACCCAGTCCTTCTCCGGCACTGTTGACGCCCCACCAGCGCCGCCCCCCACCACACCTCCCACAACGGCCCCACCCGCCACGCAGCCACCAACCACCACCCCGCCCCCGACCGACTACACCTGCCCGGAGTCCCCGATCCGAGTGACCGACGCCAACCGCTACGGCGCCACGATCGCCTGGTACGTGTGCCGAATGCACCTGGTCGGGGGCGAGTGGCACGGAGAGAACGCCCTCGTGCTCGTTCCCGCAGGCTGGTTCCCCTGCCCGGATCCCCCCCAACGCATCTGGCTCGACATGCGAGCCGAGTTCGGCAACTGGCTCCTGATGAACTACTGCGCCTACAATCCCACCTTCGCCCGCACCTGGTTCGGCACCTGGATCGCCTTCGATCCCCCCGCCCGACCGAGCGAGTACGTCCGTGCCGCCTGGTGGTTCAGCCACTTCACCAACACCGGCCAATGGGTGCCCTGGCCCCGCGACTGACGGCCCGAGCTGAATCCAACTGAGCCCCGGCACCGAGCCCGGCGCCACTTCAGTACCAACCTCGGGCCTTCGAGCTCCCGGCGCTCAGCGGGGCGCGAGGCGGTTGGCCTTGCGCAGCACGTCGGGCGCATCGAGGCGCTCGCACCAGCCGGCCAGCTCGGCGGTGGGGCCGCGCCAGCGCCAGTCGTCGACGGCGCCCACCGCAACGTCGAGCTCGAGGGTGGCGAGGCGCTTGAACAGCAGGGCATCGGCGAACTGGTCGTGCAGGGTGGCGGCCAGCTTTGCCGCGCCGCGGACGCCGGCGACGTCCCACTGGCCGGGGGCATGGGGGATGTCCTCCACCCGGCCGTAGCGGCGCAGCACCGCCGCCGCGGTCTTCGCCCCCCAACCGGGCAGGCCGGGGAAACCGTCGGCACTGTCGCCCACCAGCGCCAGCCAGTCGGGGATCGACGCGGGCGGCACGCCGTACTTCTCGAGCACCGCGTCGGCGTCGCGGAACTGCTGGGCCCGCCGGTCGTACTGCACCACCCGGTCGCCCACCACACACTGGGCGAGGTCCTTGTCGGGCGTGGCGATCACCACCTTTTCCACCCGGTCGTCGGCCGCCGCCACCGCGGCGGCCGCGCCGAGCGCGTCGTCGGCTTCGACCTCGACCATGGCCCACACGGTCACCCCGAGGGCGGCCAGCGCGTCCTCGAGCCACGGGAACTGGGCGAGCAGCAGCGGGTCGATGCCCGACCCGTCCTTGTATCCCGGCCACAGGTCGTTGCGGAACGACTCGATCACGTGGTCGGTGGCCACGCCGACATGGGTGGCGCCGTCATCGAGCATGGCCACGGTGCCGCGCAGCACACCCCGCACCGCCCCCACCTCCTCCCCCGCGGCATTCGTGTGCCCGCCACGGGGTGAGTAGTAGTTGCGGAACAGCTCGTAGGTGCCGTCGACCAGATGAACCAGCATGGGCCGAGGTTACGAGGCCCATCCCGCACAGGGTGGCGAAGGTGGGTGGACCTGCATCGGGCCGAGGTTACGCAGTCCCACCGGGCGCTGAGCCCCGGCCATGGGGTGAGCGGCCGGATTCTTCAGCAACCGTCTGATTCGGCCGATCGGTATGGGAGCAACGAGTGGGCCATGGCTGTACGGCGCATCGACTCTCGGGATATTCATTGAGAACCACAAGAGACACACACAACACCGCCCGGCGGTCGATCACCGGGCTGCTGCTCGCCGCCTCGCTCGTGGCCGCACAGCTCGCACTCACCGCCGTGGCCCCCGACGCGGGCGCCGGCGGCAGCACCCACGGCATCAGCCCCGTGTACATCAATCCCGGTGGTGGCGTGCAGACCACCGGCACTGACGGATTGAAGATCCTGCTCAACGACACCGGCGGCGGGGAGAACCTCTTCTACCGCAACGCCTCGCAGTACTACTCCAACAACGTGAACATGATGCTCAACGTGGGCGGCCAGCTGTTCGGCGAGGACGGCGCCGCGCAGAGTGCCACCAGCTGGACCACGGTGAGCGTGGACTCCACGTCGGGCAGCACCACCCGGGCGCCCGGCTCCGGCACGGGCAGCGGCGGGGCCGTGATCACCTACACCGCCACCCGCAACGCGCGCACCTACACGGTGGTGCGCACCATCAACTACACCTACCCCAACGACTTCTTCTCCCAGAGCTTCGACGTCACCATCCCCTCCGGCAACACCGACGCGGTCAAGCTCTACTTCGGCGGTGACACCGCCCCCGGCGGCTCCGACCAGGGCTACGGCATCATGCTCACCTCACCCGTGCGCAGCGTGATCTCGCTCAACACTTCCAGCTTCATCCAGCTGGGGATCCGCGAGGCCGCCGGCTCAGCCGCCTTCGACGGGGCCACGGCGGTCTCGTACAACACCCCCTACGCGGCGGTGCAGAGCGGCGGCAACATCGGCTTCTCGGTCACCGCGTCGAACCACGACGCCGGCCTGATGGTGCAGTGGAACCTCGGCAGCACGCCCGGCACGTACAACCGGGCCCTCGAGCACTACTCCAACCCCCAGGGCGTCACCCTGTCCGCCGCCTTCCGCGCCACCAGTGTCGCCTACCCCGCCACCGGCATCCTCGACCTCAACCTGGTCAACACCAACCTGTCGTCCACGACCAACGTCGGCTACGCGTTCGACCTGCCGGCCGGCCTCACGGTCGGCAGCGGCTCTCAGAGCAACACCTGCAGCGGCGCCGTCACCGCGGCTGTCGGGGCATCGCAGGTGGTCCTGTCGGGCAGCACCTCGGTGTCGGCCACCGGCAACTGCCTCGTGTCGATCCCGGTGCAGCCCGCGGCCGCCGGCGCCTACGTGGTGAACGCCGCGTCGGTGGCCTCTGTGACCGGGCTGCGCAACGGCGTGGGCACCTCCACCCTGACCGTCACCGGCACCCCCACCGCGCTCACCTGGGCCGACGACACCATCGCCGCGCCCACCCAGGGCAAGCCCTACACCGACGGCGTGCAGGCCACCGGCTACCCACCCGCCACCTACTCGGTGAGCGCGGGCAGCCTCCCCGCCGGCCTCAGCCTCGATGCCAACACCGGTGCCATCGTCGGCACACCCAGCACCCCCGGCGCCTACGACGTCACCATCACCGCCCACAACACCTCCGGGCCCGACATCACCGCCCACCTCACCGGCAGCGTCATCCTGCAGATCGCCCCCACGTGGACCGACCAGACCCTCGCCGCCTTCACCAGCGGCGTGGCCTACAGCGACACCCTCGCCGCCTCGGGCGCGCCGGCGCCCACCTACACCGTCACCTCGGGCACGCTGCCCGCCGGCCTGATCCTCAACACCAACAGCGGCGGCCTCACCGGCACCCCCAGCGCCGCAGTCGGCACCGCCTACAACTTCACCGTCACCGCCTTCAACGGCGTCAACCCGGCGGTCACCGCCACCTTCAGCGGCACGCTCCAATCACCCCCCGCGCCGTCGTGGACCGACCAGACCCTCGCCGCGTTCACCCAGGGCACCGCCTACAGCGACGGCGTGGCCGCCTCGGGCACCACCGGCTACAGCGTGACCGTCGGCACCCTGCCCGCCGGCCTCACCCTCAATCCCACGACCGGCGCGCTCAGCGGCACCCCCACCGGCCAGGGCGCCTACAGCTTCACCATCACCGCCACCGGCCCCGGCGGCACCGCCACCGCCGCGTTCAGCGGGGTCGTGACCGGCACCACCTCCACCTCGGTGGCCTCGTCACCGCCCTCACCCACCTACGGCCAGAACGTCACGCTCACCGCGACGGTCACCGGCTCCGCCACCGTCAACGGCGGCACGGTGAGCTTCAGCGACGGGGTGACCCCGCTCGGCTCCGCCACCGTGTCCAACGGCACCGCATCGATCGGCCCGCTCACCCTGGCCACCGGCGCCCATACGATCACCGCCGACTACGGCGGCACCAGCGGATGGGGCTCCAGTTCGGGCAACGCCAACGTGACGGTGGGCCAGGCCGCCCAGAGCATCACCTTCGCCCAACTCCCGAACGTCACCTGGGGCCCGGGCGGCTCCTTCGACGTGTCAGCCACGGCCACGTCCGGGTTGCCGGTGACGTTCAGCGCCGGGGGCGTGTGCACCATCGTCGGTGCCACCGTCACCCTCACCGGCGCCGGCACCTGCACCATCACCGCCAACCAGGCCGGCAACGGCAACTGGGCCGCAGCCCCCGCCGTGGCGAACACCTTCACCGTGCTGCCCGCCGCCCAGGCCATCACCTTCGCAGCGCTGGCCGACAGGACATGGGGTGACGGCGACTTCAGCGTGTCGGCCACCGCCTCCTCCGGGCTTGCGGTGACGTTCTCCGCCACCGGCGCCTGCACCGTCGCCGGCGCCACCGTCACCCTCACCGGCGCCGGTGCCTGCACCATCACCGCCAACCAGGCCGGCAACGCCAACTTCGCCGCCGCACCGGCGGTGCCCCAATCGTTCACGGTGGCCCAGGCGGCGCAGACGATCACCTTCACCTCCCTGCCCGCCAAGACCTTCGGCGAGAGCACCTTCGACGTCGCCGCCACCTCCACCTCCGGCCTCGCCGTGGCCTTCGCCGCAACCGGCGCCTGCACCGTCGTCGGCGCCACCGTCACCCTCACCGGCGCCGGCGCCTGCACCGTCACCGCCTCCCAGGCCGGCAACGCCAACTTCTCCGCCGCCACCCCGGTCGACCAGTCGTTCCCCATCGACCAGGCCACCCAGAGCATCACCTTCGCCCAACTCCCCGACACCACCTGGGGTGACGGGCCCTTCGACCTCGCCGCCACGGCCTCCTCCGGCCTCGCCGTCACCTACGCCGCGGGTGGTAGTTGCACCATCGCCGGCACCACCGTCACCCCCACCGGGGGCGGCACCTGCACCATCACCGCGTTCCAGGCCGGCAACGACGACTGGCTGGCCGCCGTGCCGGCCGAGAACGAGTTCACCGTCAACGCGGCCGCCCAGACGATCACCTTCGGGGCGCTCCCCGATCACACCTACCTCGACGCGCCCTTCACCGTGAGCGCCACCACCACCTCGACCCTCCCGGTCACCTTCACCGGCACCGGCGACTGCACCGCCGTCGGCACGCTGGTCACCATCACCGGCGCCGGATCGTGCACCGTCACCGCCACCCAGGCCGGCAATGCGAGCTGGCAAGCCGCCGCCGACGTGGCGCACACCTTCGCCATCGCCAAAGCCGACCAGACCCTGAACGTCGCCACCGTGCCCGACGCCACCTTCGGCGACGCTCCCATCACCGTCTCCGCCACCGCGAGCTCCGCCCTGCCCCCGGCACTCACGGTGTCGGGCCAGTGCTCCATCGCCGGCACCACCGTCACCATCACCGGCGCCGGCACCTGCACCGTCACCGCCAACCAGGCCGGCAACGACGACTACAACGCCGCCCCGCAGGTCCAGCGCACCTTCACCATCAACAAGGCCGCCCAGACGGTCACCCTCGACCCGATCGCCGACCGGGTGCTGGGCGCCGGTCCCTTCGACGTCACCGCCGCCGCAAGCTCCCCACTGGCTGTCGCCCTCTCCGCATCGGGCACCTGCACGATCGCCGGCAGCACCGTGACACCCAGCGCAGTGGGCACCTGCACCATCACCGCCAACCAAGCCGGCAACGACAACTGGCTCGCCGCCACCCCCGCCCAACGGTCGTTCGCCATCAACCCCACCCCGCAGGTGATCACCTTCGCACCCCTGGTCGAAAGGACCTGGCTCGACGCCCCGTTCACCGTCGCCGCCACCGCCGACTCCGGGCTCGCCGTCGGCTTCG
>Ga0315287_10003725_pt1 | contig 14739 bp, 16 predicted proteins | sample YL17G11_0_MG_FD_205037 | JGI IMG/M metagenome (GOLD analysis project Ga0315287, IMG submission 205037) | Sediment microbial communities from Yellowstone Lake, YNP, Wyoming, USA - YL17G11_0 | ecosystem: Environmental > Aquatic > Freshwater > Lake > Sediment | place: USA: Wyoming | collected... | reverse complement strand
ACCTGCGCCGCGATGACCTCCTGCGCCTTGGTCGTCACGATCTTTTCTAGGATGTCGCTCCTGGCCATGCCGCCGCTCTTTCGTATTGGTCGTTGTCGTTGCGCCGGACGCGGCCGGTCACCGTGCGGCGGGAGTGCCGGAGCGCCCGCTCACGCCCGCGCCGCGGCGAGCGTCTGCGTGGCCGCGACGAACTCGTCCAGCTTGCGCCGCGCGGCGCCGCTCGCGATCGCGATGCGGGCCTGCGCGATGCCTTCCTCGATCGACGCGGCGACATCGGCCGCGTAGAGCGCGGCGCCGGCGTTCAGCGCGACGATCTCGCGGGGCGTGCCGTCGACGTCGGCGAGCGCCTCGAGCAGCATCTCCTTGGACTCCGCCGAGTCGGCCACCTTGAGACCGCGGTTGGACTTCATCGACAGCCCGAAGTCCTCCGGATGGATCTCGTACTCGCGGACCTCGCCGTCCTTCAACTCGCCGACCATCGTCGCGGCACCCAGCGACACCTCGTCCATGCCGTCCTTGCCGTACACGACGAGAGCGTGCTGCGCGCCCAGCCGCTGCAGCACGCGGACGTGGATGCCGACGAGGTCCGGATGGAACACGCCGATCAGCTGGTTGGGCGCTCCGGCCGGGTTCGTCAACGGGCCGAGGATGTTGAAGATCGTGCGCACGCCGAGCTCGCGCCGGACGGGGGCCGCGTGCTTCATCGCCGCATGATGGCTGGGCGCGAACATGAAGCCGACGCCGGTCTCCGCGATGCAGGCGGCAACCTCCTCGGGCTTCAGCATGATGTTGGCGCCCAGGGCCTCCAGCACGTCGGCGCTGCCGGACTTCGACGAGACGGAGCGGTTGCCGTGCTTGGCCACGCGCGCGCCGGCCGCGGCCGCCACGAACATCGACGCCGTCGAGATGTTGAACGTGTGCGACGCGTCGCCGCCCGTGCCGACGATGTCGACCAGGTGCTCGCGGTCGGCGACGTCGACCTTCGTCGACAGCTCGCGCATCACCTGCGCCGCCGCGGCGATCTCGCCGATGGTCTCCTTCTTCACCCGGAGCCCTACGGTCAGCGCGGCGATCATCACCGGCGACACTTCGCCGCTCATGATCTGGCGCATCAGCGACAGCATCTCGTCGTGGAAGATCTCGCGGTGCTCGATCGTGCGCTGCAGCGCGTCATGCGCGGTGATGGTCATGGTCGGTGCAACTCCACCTGAACGCTTTCGGAATGTGTGGCGGCGTCACCCTGTCCTCGTCGTCCCCGCGAAGGCGGGGACCCAGTGGCGAATGCCGAACGACGCTGGGTCCCCGCCTTCGCGGGGACGACAAAGAACCGGTCGCGCATATCGGCCAACGTCGGAAGGCGCGCTAGTTCTGGACGTCGCGTACGCGGCGCCGGGTCATGTCGACCATGCAGCCGTGCATCGCCTGCTCGGCGCCGCTGCCGCTGGCGTACATGGCCTTGACGAATTCGCACTGCGCCTTGCGGTAGTCGACGAACGCGCGCATCGACTTCGCGAACGCCGCACCGGCGACCGGGCGCCCGGTCGCCGTGTCGAGGTCGCGCGCCAGCTTGGCGGCCGCCCCCTCTGCCTTGACGAGGGCCGCCTGCGCCTCGGCGTCCGCGTCGGCCAGGCAGCGGGCGACGGTCGCGCGGTCGCCGCGGATGTTGCATTCGTCCAGCGCGCCCGCGCCGGCCGACATCGCCAAGGCACAGGCGCAGGCGCCGACCATCGGTCCGATCCATTTCATCGCCGGTTCTCCAGAAAATTCGCGAGGAGCCGCTTGCCGTGCTCGGTCAGGATCGCTTCCGGATGGAACTGCACACCCTCCACCGCAACGCGCCGGTGGCGCACGCCCATGATCTCGCCGTCGTCGGCGGTCGCCGTGACTTCGAGCTCGTCCGGAAGGCTTTCCCGCTCGATTGCCAGCGAATGGTACCGCGTGACCGCGAACGGCGTGGGCAATCCTGCAAAGACGCCGCGCCCGTCGTGCGTGACGGGCGACAGCTTGCCGTGCATCACCCGCTGCGCGCGCACGATCCGCCCGCCGAACGCCTGGCCGATCGCCTGGTGGCCGAGGCACACGCCGAGGATCGGAATCGCGCCGGCGAAGCGCCGGATCAGCGACACCGAGACGCCCGCCTCGTTCGGCGTGCAGGGGCCGGGCGACACGACGATCTGCGCGGGCGCGAGCGCCGCCACTTCGTCGAGCGTGATCGCGTCGTTGCGGTAGACGCGCACGTCGGCGCCGAGCTCGCCCAGGTACTGGACGAGGTTGTAGGTGAAGCTGTCGTAGTTGTCGATCATCAGCAGCATGTCAGTGCCCGCCCGGCCGCCCGAAGGGCACTGTGCGCCCCCTCCTGGGGGCAGCGAACGAAGTGAGCGTGGGGGTCGTCATCGCCGCGCCCGCGCGGCCGCCCGAAGGGCGCGGCGCTCCCCCTCCGGGGGCAGCGAACGAAGTGAGCGTGGGGGTCGTCACCTATGCCTCCTCGTCCAGGCCCTGCTGCACCATTTCGGCGGCGCGCAGGACCGCGCGCAGCTTGTTGAGCGTCTCCTGCCACTCGCCGTCCGGCGACGAGTCGTGGACGATGCCGCCGCCCGCCTGCGCGTAGAGGACGCCGTCCTTCAGGATCGCCGTGCGCAGCACGATCGCGGTGTCCATGTCGTCCTGGAAGCTGATGTACCCTGCCGCGCCGGAATAGATGCCGCGCTTCGTCGGCTCCAGCTCGTCGATGATCTCCATCGCGCGCACCTTGGGTGCGCCGCTCACGGTGCCCGCGGGAAACGCCGCGCGCAGCACGTCCATGCTGGAGAGGCCCGGCTTCAGCGTTCCCTCGACGTTCGACACGATGTGCATTACGTGCGAGTAGCGCTCGATGATCATCCGGTCGGCCACGCGCACCGAGCCGGTCTGCGCGACGCGGCCGACGTCGTTGCGGCCGAGGTCGAGCAGCATCACGTGCTCGGCGATCTCCTTGGGATCGTTCGCGAGCTCCAGCGCGAGCGCCTCGTCCGCGTCGCGCGTCGCGCCGCGCGGCCGGGTGCCGGCGATCGGCCGCAGCGTGATCGTCGTGCCCTCCTTGCGCACGAGGATCTCCGGCGACGCGCCGACGACGTGGAAGTCACCGAAGTCGTAATAGAACATGTACGGCGACGGATTGAGCGAGCGCAGCGCGCGGTACAGCGACAGCGGGGACTCCGCGAACGGCATCGACATCCGCTGCGAAATCACGACCTGCATGATGTCGCCCGCGGCGATGTATTCCTTCGCGCGCGCGACCGCCGCCTTGTACCCGGCCTCGCCGAACTCGCTTTGCGGGCGCGACGTCGTCGTGCCGGTCTGGTACGGAATCACGACCGGCTCGCGCAGCCTGCGCCGCAGCGCCGACAGGCGGTCGCGCGCACGCGCGTATGCGTCGGGCAGCGCCGGATCCGCGTAGACGATCAGCGAGATCTTGCCCTTCAGGTTGTCGACGACCGCGAGTTCCTCGGTGAGCAACAGCAGCAGATCCGGGACGTCGGCAAGTCCGGGCGTGGGCGTCTTCGCCGTGCGCGCGAGCTTCCCCTCGATGTGCCGCACGACGTCGTACCCGAAGATGCCCGCGAGCCCGCCGCAGAAACGGGGAAGCCCGGGCAGCGGCGCCGCGTGGAACCGCGCGCGGTACGCTTCGACGAATGCCAGCGGGTCGCCGTCGAACGACTCGCGCACGCCCGTGTCGTCCTCCACGTCGATGTGGCGGCCGCGCGCGCGCAGCCGGACCTTGGCCGGGAGGCCGATGAACGAATAGCGGCCGAACCGCTCGCCGCCGACGACCGACTCGAGCAGGAAGGAGTAGCGGGTGTTGGCGAGCTTGACGTAGAGCGACAGCGGCGTGTCGAGGTCCGCGTACGACTCCAGGACGAGCGGAATGCGGTTGTAGCCTTCCGCGGCCAGCGCGCGGAACTGCTCTTCGGTGATCATGCTGCGACCCTTTTCGTGTTGCTTGACCGGTGTTTCTCGAGGCGTCGCTTGGGTGGTGTGCGCGCGACGCGGGGCGCGGGCTGTCAGGAGGGGCGCTGCCAGCGCCACTCGCCCGCGCGCCGCCACGCCGCGGATGCGGGCGCGAAGGCGAGGTCGGAAACGTCGAAGGTCATTTTCTGGGTCGGTCTCGAGTCGGTGGAGCGGTCGAACTGCTCACGCACGCCGCACGCAATCGGCGACGGCGGCGATGGAATCGACTATACCATCGGCCGCGAGATCCTGCACGGCGAGGCCCTCGCGGTAGCCGTACGGCACGACGACGACCGGGCAGCCCGCGGCGCGCGCCGCGGCGACATCGTTGCCCGAATCGCCCACGACGAGCAGGCGGCCGGGCGCCACGCCGAGCCGCTGCGCGGCGAGCAGCACCGGCGCCGCGTCAGGCTTCTTGCGCGGCGCATCGTCCCCTCCGATCACGACGTCGAAGTACGCGTCGATCTCCGCGGCCTCGAGATGCGGGCGCACGAACCGCGTGGCCTTGTTCGTGATGACCGCGAGCCCGAAGCCCGCCTTCCGCATCCGCGCGAGCCCTTCCCGCGTGCCCGGAAACGGCCGCGTGTGCCGGCCGAGGAGCCCGCCATAGATCTGCTGGTAGCGCGCGAGGATCGCCTCGCCTTCCGCCGCCGCGGGCGGCGGCGCGCCCGCCAACGCCAGCGCGCGGGCGAGAAGATTCGGCATCCCCTTGCCGACCAGGTCCTGGATCGTCGGCTGAGGCAGCGATGGCAGGCGCAGGTCGAGCAGCAGTGCGTTCACCGCCGCGGCGAGGTCGCCGATCGTATCGAGCAGCGTGCCGTCCAGGTCGAAGGCGATCGCGTCGACGGCGAAGACGCGCGCAGGAGCGGCGTCACGCAACGCGGGCGAGCTCCGCGCGCATCTGCGCGACCACCGCCGCATAGTCCGGCGCGTCGAAGATCGCGCTGCCGGCGACGAACGTGTCCGCGCCCGCTTCCGCGATCGCGCGGATGTTGTCGACCTTGACGCCGCCGTCGACTTCGAGCCGGATCTCGCGGCCGGTACGCTGCATCGATGCGTCGATGAGCCGGCGCGCGGCCTTGATCTTCTCGAGCGCGTGCGGGATGAACTTCTGGCCGCCGAACCCGGGATTTACCGACATGATGAGGATGAGGTCGAGCTTGTCGATCACGTGCATCAGCCAGTCGAGCGGCGTGGCCGGGTTGAACACGAGGCCGGCCGTGCAGCCCGATTCGTGGATGAGGCCGATCGTGCGGTCGACGTGCTCCGACGCCTCGGGATGGAAGCTGATCATCGCGGCGCCGGCGCGCGCGAAGTCCGGCACGATGCGGTCCACCGGCTTGACCATCAGGTGCACGTCGATCGGCACCGTCGCGTGCGGCTTGACCGCCGCGCATACCAGCGGCCCGATCGTGAGGTTCGGAACGTAATGGTTGTCCATCACGTCGAAGTGGATGAGGTCGGCGCCGGCCGCGATCACGGCGCGGACCTCCTCGCCCAGGTTCGCGAAGTCGGCGGAAAGGAGCGACGGGGCAATCCGGAAGGTCGTGGGCATCGGGCTATAATCCCTTGAACGAACACGGGTCGGTGCGATGGGGCAGGGCAAGCGCTACGAAATCACGGTGGTCCCGAAGGCATCCTACGTCGCCGACCAGTCGGACCCGGCGAAGAGCCGGTACGTGTTCTCGTACACGATCACGATCACGAACACCGGCGACATCCCGGCGCAGCTCGTCGGCCGGCACTGGATCATCACCGACGCCGACCACAAGGTCCAGGAAGTCCGCGGCCTCGGCGTGGTCGGCCAGCAGCCGTTGCTCAAGCCCGGCGAGAGCTTCGAGTATACAAGCGGGGCGTCGATTCCGACGGCCGTGGGCACGATGCGCGGCACCTACCAGATGCGCGCGGACGACGGGCAGACGTTCGACGCGCCGATCCCGCTCTTCACGCTGTCCGTGCCGCGCACGCTTCACTGACGGTCGTCGGGGGGCGGCGTGCGCGAACCGGTGCCGGGCGGCTTGCGGCGGGCGCTCGTCGTCCACCACACGATGGCCACCGCAATGACCAGCGCCACGAACGCTTCGAGCAGGATCCACCCCATGGCCTTGCCTCATCGTCACTTCAGGCGCGCGATGTCCGCGGCTGCGTTATGCGTGGCGCTGGCCGGCTGCCAGACGGTCGCACCGCCGCCGCCAACCGCGCCTGCGCCGCCCGTCGCCGCGCCGCGCGCGGTGTTCACGCCGGCGGCGTGGTCCGACCTTCCGGGCTGGAACGACGACAGCGTGGCCGCCGCGTGGCCCGCGTTCGTCGTCGGCTGCCGCGCATTGCTCGCCGACCCGAAGAAGCGCGCGGTGTGGCAGGCGCCGTGCACCGCGGGCGCGAAGATCGACGGTGCGGATGCCGGCGCCGTGCGCGCGTTCTTCCCCGAGCATTTTAGTCCATACCGAGTCGCCGCCGCGGACGGCGGCGACTCGGGTCTCGTGACCGGCTACTACGAGCCGCTGCTCGCCGGATCGCGCACGCGCACCGATGCGCTCGCCGTGCCGCTGTACGCGCCGCCGGACGACCTGCTGACGGTCGACCTTTCGTCGCTGTTCCCCGAACTGAAGGACAAGCGCGTGCGTGGGCGCGTCGAGGGCCGCAAGGTGGTGCCCTACTGGTCGCGCGCGGATCTCGAGGCGGACCCGGCGCGGCTTGCGGGCAAGGCGCTCGTCTACGTCGCCGATCCGGTCGAGGCGTTCTTCTTCGAGATCCAGGGTTCGGGCCGCATCGAACTCGCCGACGGCGCCGTGCTGCGCCTCAACTACGCCGACCAGAACGGCCATCCCTACAAGTCGATCGGGCGCGTGCTCATCGACCGGGGCGAACTCACGCCGGAACGCTCGTCGATGCAGGCGATCCGCGCGTGGGCGCAGGCGCACCCGGACAAGACGCGCGCGCTGCTCGACGAAAATCCGAGCTACGTGTTCTTCCGCGAAGTCGCCGCGCCCGCGCCGGGAACGCTCGACGCGCGCATCGACGGACCGCAGGGCGCGCTTGGCGTGCCCCTGCTCGCGGAGCGCACGATCGCCGTCGATCCGCGCGCGATTCCGCTGGGTGCCCCGGTCTACCTCGCGACGACGATGCCGAACTCGCCGATCCCGCTGCAGCGGCTCGTCCTCGCGCAGGACACCGGCGGCGCGATCCGCGGTGTCGTGCGGGCCGACTTCTTCTGGGGGTTCGGCCCGCGCGCCGGCCAGTACGCCGGCCGCATGCGCCAGCAGGGGCGCATGTGGCTGCTGTGGCCCAAGGGCGTACCCTTGCCGGGAGGATGACATCGGGACGACATGTCAGGACGTCGTCATGGTAAGGGTCAGACCCTTGGCATGACGGTGTCGTGCTGCACCGAACCGGACTGCGCATGGCCCCCCTCGCCCCCAAACCCAAGTCTTCGCGCGCCGCGCAGAAGGCGCTCGAGCGTCTCTCGCCGTTCGAGCTGAAGGACAACCTGATCGCGCTCGCGAAGGGGCACGCAAAGTCCTCGGCCGCGCAGATGCTCAATGCGGGCCGAGGGAACCCCAACTGGATTGCCACGCGGCCGCGCGAGGCATTCTTCCTGCTGGGCGAGTTCGCGCTCGGCGAAGGCAAGCGCGCTTGGGAGGAAGAAGGGCTCATCGGCGGTATGCCCGACCCATCCGACATCGCGCGGCGGCTCGAGGCGTTTCTGGCCGCGCGCCCCGATGCACCGGGCGCGGCATTCCTGCGCGACGCGCTCGCGTACGGCGTGGCGCAATGCGGATTCGACGCCGACGCGTGGATCCATGAGCTCGTCGACGCGATCGTCGGCGGACACTATCCGGAACCCGGCCGGATGCTCGCGCACGTCGAGCGCGTCGTGCACGACTACCTGATGAAGGCGCTGTGCGACGGCCGGCCGCCCGAGGGCGGGTTCGACCTCTTCGCGGTGGAAGGCGGCACGGCAGCGATGTGCTACATCTTCGACACGCTGGTGCACAACGGCCTTCTGAAGCGCGGCGACACGATCGCGCTGCTGGTACCGACATTCACGCCGTACATCGAGATTCCGGAGCTCGATCGCTACGCGTTCCGCGTCGTGCGCGTCGAGGCGTCGGCGACGACGCCGGACCGCACCGGAGGAAGCTGGCGGTACCCGCAAGAGGAGCTCGCGAAGCTCGCGGACCCGAACGTGAAGATGGCGTTCGTCGTGAACCCGAGCAACCCGCCTTCCGTGGCGCTGGGGCCCGCCGAGATGAAGCAGATCGTCGGCATCGTGAGGCGCAAGAACCCCGGCCTGATGCTCGTCACCGACGACGTGTACGGCACGTTCGTGCCGAACTTCCGCTCGCTGATGGCCGAAGTGCCGCGCAACACGATCTGCGTCTACTCGTTCTCGAAGTACTTCGGTTCCACCGGATGGCGGCTGGGCGTGATCGCCGTCCACCGGAACAACGTCTTCGACCGGAAGATCGCGGCGCTCCCGGCCACGCGCAAGTCGGCGCTGCGCAAGCGCTACGGCAGGCTGACACTGGCGCCGGAGAAGCTCCGGTTCATCGACCGGCTGGTCGCCGACAGCCGCAGCGTCGCGCTCAATCACACGGCGGGTCTTTCGACGCCCCAACAGGCGATGATGGCGCTCTTCGCGCTGGCGCATCTCCTCGACCCCGACGACGCGTACCAGCGGCTCACCGTGCGAATCGTGCACGAGCGGCGCAACGCGCTGTTCGCAGGTCTCGGTCTGCCGCTGCCGCCGGAGGACCCGCTCTGTGCGAGCTACTACGTCGACATCGACTTCATGGCCTGGGCGCGCGCGCAGCACGGCGAGGCGTTCTGCGCGCACATGCGCGCGCACTACGAGCCGATCGACTTCCTGTTCCGGCTCGCCGAGCGTTCGGGCGTCGTGCTGCTGGACGGCGGCGGCTTCGGCGGGCGGCGCTGGTCGATCCGCGTGTCGCTCGCGAACCTGCGGCAGAACGACTATCGGGACATCGGCGCGCACATGCGCGAAATCGTCGATCTGTACGTCGACGCGTGGAAGGCGGACCGCACGCTCCCGCCGCATCCGGGCACCGTACGTCCCGCCGCGCGAACGAAGCGCTGACGGCGGCGCGCGAGACGGCACCCTTCGCTGCGCCACGGCCGGCAATCCGGCCGCGCGCAATGGCCGCGCGCTACGGCTGCGCGCACATCACCACACCTTCCTCGATCCAGCCCTTGTTGCGCATTTCCGCCGCAACCGCCGCGCTCGTCACGTAACGGTGGTTCATGTCCGCGCCCGCCGCCGGATTGTTGTAGAACCGGCGCACGGGCACGAGGCCCGCCGCGCACGCGCCCGCCGTCGCCGGCGTCGTCGCGAACGCGTGCGCCTCGAACGTCCACGCCTGCCACTGCGCCATCACGAACGCGCACTCGGACGCGTCGACGGTGAAGAAGTGCGAGTCCGGGCCTTTCGGCGGCATGCCGTAGAACCGGCAGACGGCCGCGGCGCCGCCCGTGCGGAAACTCTCGCCGGTGCGCTTCCACGCGCCGCCGAACGCGCCGCCGTCGAGCACGGCGATCTCGGCCGGGAAGGCCGTCAGGAAGTAGTGGCCGAGCGCGGCGTTCACGTACTCGACCGCGAGCGGCCCCTGTCCTGCCAGGCTGCCGATCGTCGTGCGCGTCTCGATTTCCTGCGCTTCGACCGTGCCATCCGCCTGCGGCCATCCGTCCACCTCGACGATCGCGCCGACGACGATCGGCCCGTTGTTGACGCGCAGCACCGTGGACGGGCTCACGTTCACGTTGCGCGCGGAGACCTTCCACACGCCGATGAACCCGGCGCCCGCCGGAAGCGCCTCGATCGTGCCCCAGAACTTGAGCGCGGGCACCGCCGCGCCATTGCCCGCGATGCGCTCGATGCGCGAGGCGACCAGCGCGCCGGCGGCGTCCGGCGTGCCGTGCGCCTGCGCCATCGCCCCGACGGCGAATGCGCCGTGCTCGCTGTCGAGCACCGTCGCCGCGGTCACGACGACGCTGCGTCCCGCGATGCGCCACGTGCCGGTCAGGCCCGTAGCCGGCAGCGCTTCGATCGCGCCGGTCACTTCGAGCGAATTGCCCACCGGCAACGGGTTGGCCCCGCCTCCCGACTTCACTTCGATCACGCTGGCCGTGACGACACCGCCCGTGCCCACCGTCCCGTGCACCTCGACCGTCGCGCCGACCGCGAACCCGCCGAGCTCCTGCTTCAGCACGGTCGTGCTCAGCACCTGCACCGCGCGGCCCGCGATCGTCCACGTGCCGACGAGCGAACCCGCGGGCAGCGTCTGGATCGCGCCGGTGAAATCGCCCGCGCTTGCGCCGCCCGGAGGAGCGGCGGCGGCCTGCTTCACCTCGATCGTCGTCGCGAGCGTGACGCCGTTGGCTTCGGCCACGCCCTTCACCTCGACCAGCGCGCCCACGCCGATCGCGCCCAGTTGCTGCTTGATGACCGTCGCGGTGTCCGTGCGCACGGCCCGTCCTGCGATCGTCCACGCGCCCAGCAGGCCCGACGCGGGCATCGCCTGCACGACGCCGTTGATCTCGACGACATCGTCCTTGGCCAGCGCGGCGGTTGGCAGCGCGAGCGAAACCACGAACGTCAACAGCGCGGCGAACGCGCGCAGCATTCTTGCACTCATCGAAGGAACTCCGTTGCGAATTTGCGAATGCGCCACGCGCGGGCGCGCCGGCCTTCCTGCGACAAACAACGCTGCGCGCTGATTATTCCAACATCATGGTGCGGCCACTCATTGCGCCGGCCTGGGCGCGCGCAGGGCGCGCGCCGATCTTCAGCTCGGTGACGGCTCGGCGAGCACGTCCTCGGCCTGCTTGTCCGCGTGGTACGACGAGCGAACGAGCGCGCCGACCGCCGCGTGGCGGAAGCCCATCGCGTACGCGTCGCGCTCGAACGCCGCGAACGTGTCCGGATGCACGTAGCGCTGCACCGGCAGGTGGCCCGCGGACGGCTGCAGGTACTGGCCGAGCGTCAGCATGTCGATGTCGTGCGCGCGCATGTCGCGCATCGTCGCGCGGATCTCGTCGTCCGTTTCGCCCAGGCCCACCATGATCCCCGACTTGGTCGGGACGCCGGGCACGCGCTGCTTGAACTCCTGCAGCAGCAGGAGCGAATGCGCGTAGTCCGAGCCGGGACGCACCTGCCTGTAGAGGCGCGGCACGGTCTCCAGGTTGTGGTTCATCACGTCGGGCGGCGCGGCCTCGAGAATCGCGAGCGCGCGGTCGAGGCGGCCGCGGAAGTCGGGCACCAGCACCTCGATCTGCGTGGCGGGCGAGTGTTCGCGGACCGCGCGGATGCAGTCGACGAAGTGCTGCGCGCCGCCGTCGCGCAGATCGTCGCGGTCGACGCTCGTGACGACGACGTAGCGCAGCTTCAGCGCCGCGATCGTGCGCGCGAGGTTGGCGGGCTCGTCGGCGTCGAGCGGCAGCGGCCGGCCGTGGCCGACGTCGCAGAACGGGCAGCGCCGCGTGCAGATGTCGCCCATGATCATGAACGTCGCGGTGCCCTTGCCGAAGCACTCGCCGATGTTCGGGCACGACGCTTCCTCGCACACCGTATGGAGCTTGTGCTCGCGCAGGATCTTCTTGATCTCGAGGAAGCGCGGCGACGACGCCGCGCGCACGCGGATCCACGCGGGCTTCTTGAGCGTCTCGGCCGCGACGACCTTGATCGGAATGCGGGACGTCTTCGCGTCGCCTTTGTGCTTGACGCCGGCGGCGTTGGCCGGAACCGCGGGAGGGATGACGTCGGTGATCATGGCGTGGTCAGGTGTGCCGCAAGGATCGGCGCCAGCTCGCGGCCTGCGGCGGCGACCGTGCGCGTGACGCGGAGGTCCGCGAGCTGCGTCACCGCGAGGTCCGGGTAGCCGCAGGGATCGATGTCCGCGAACGGCGCCAGGTCCATCGCGACGTTCACCGCGAGTCCGTGATACGTGCAGCCTCCGCGCACCTTGAGCCCGAGCGCGGCGATCTTCGCTTCGCCCGCGTTCGTCGCGACGTACACGCCAGGCGCGGAGGGCTTTCCGTATGCAGAGATGCCGAGCGACGCGAGCCAGTTTACCACCGACGCCTCGAGGCGCCGGACCATGTCGCGGATGGACAGGCGCGACCTGCGCAGGTCGACCAGCGTGTACGCGACGAGCTGGCCGGGCCCATGGTAGGTGACCTGCCCGCCGCGGTCGACGTGCAGGACGGGAATGCCGTTGTCGCGCTTCAGGTGCTCGCGCCGGCCCGCGAGGCCCAGCGTGTACACGGGAGGATGCTCGGTGAGCCAGAGCTCGTCGGGCGTATCGGCATTGCGCGCGGCGGTGAACGCCTGCATCGCGCGCCACGCGACCGCGTAGTCGGTGCGGCCGAGTTCGCGAATCGCGATGGCCGCAGTGGTGTCCGCGCTCGCCGGCATGGCGCGCCTCAATGCCGCCACAGGCCGTCGACGACGAACTCGTGCTCCTGCGGCAACACCGAGTCCGTGCGCTGCCACGTCACGCGCGTCGTCGTCACGGTCAGCGCCCACGTCTGCGCCTCCGCGGGCGAAGGCCGCGCGAACGCCCGCCACGACAGCACCGCGCAGCACCCCCCTTTGCCGGGATCGCGGGCCGACTCGTAGCGGATCGCGCCGACGCCGGCCTCGCGCGCCGTCACGCCGAAGCGCTGGCAGCCCGCGTAATCGTCCGGGTCGGTCCACGTCGCGCGATGCTGCGCGAACGGCGCGGCGCGCAGGTCGACCACGCTGGTGTCGAGCCGCGCGCGAAACACCGTCTGCGGCCGCGTCGGCATCGCTCGCAAGTCCGGAGTGTCGAGAAGATGCCGCCACCGCCAATAGCCGAGTTCCGCGCAGGCGGTGCGCACTTCGTCGGCGCCGTAGAACACCCCCGGGTCGTTGGGTCCGCGAAAGCGCGAGCCGCCCGGAGGCGGCCGGTACCGGAACGGCGTGAAGAGCAGGTAGTGCAGCCGGGCTGCGCCGTCGGGCAGCGGCGGCTTGCCTTCGTCGAGCAGGCGTTCCAGTGCGTGCTGCTCCTCGAGGGAATCGACCAGCGCGATCGTGGCCGCGACGTGCTGGCCCTCGACGGCGCGCCAGACGGCGAAGCGAAGTCCGCTCGCCTCAGAGGCGACCGCGCGCGGCGTCCAGGTATGCGACGACACGGACCATCCCTTCCACCGTTCGCACGAGGTCGGCCGGGCGGCCACCCAGCGCGAGATTCTCGCTCGTGAGCCAGGTACGCGCGGACGCCTCGTGGCCCCAGAGCGCGTCCAGCGATCGAAACAGCCGGACGAGCAGTACCGCGAGCTCCCACTCCTTGGCGCGCTCCCTGGAGAGCAGGTACTTGCCCGCGAACATTCTGGAGGTCGTGGCCTCGGAAATGCCGAGCGCGGCGGCCACGTCGCGCTGCGTGAGGCCGAGCAGCCGCGCGGCACGGACGACCGCCTTGCTGAGCACGGCGGCGTCCGAGACGGGCAAGGGCACCGTCGCCGAGTGCGGAGCTGCCGTCGAAGGAAGCGTGTTCATGAGGAAATCATACGCGATCCGACTTGCTGAGGAAATACCCGTTCCGGCGCCCGCTCCCGGCCTGCTGCAGCGCGGCGCGGACAGGCCCGGGTCTTGGTGGAGGCGTCTCCGCGCTCAACGGCGAGCGCTCACACGCAGCACGCTGCGCACTTTGCCCGGTCCCGGCAACGCAACGCTGGAACGGGTCGCGCCTCTCGAGATCACAGAACCATCTTCACCATCGGGTGCGCGACGAGTTCGCGATACAGGTCGTCGAGCTGCTCGCGGGAGTTGGCATTGACGGTCGCCGTGACGGACAGCCAGTTGCCCTCCTTCGATGCCCGCATCTCCAACGAGGCGGGGTCGAAGTCAGGCGCGTGCCTGCGCACGACGTCCGTCACCGATTGCGCGAAGCCGTCCTGCGTGCGGCCCATGATCTTGATCGGGAAGACGCACGGAAAAGTAAGCGCTGACTCCCGCCCTTCGTTTTGCAGGGCGCCGAGCATAGGTTCTGGCTTCGTCATGGCGTCTCCGGTGGGCGGGCGGCGTGCATCCGTTGAATATGACGGCGTCGCGGGCAGGATGCAACCGCAGCGTGGGCAGCGCGGACTCCGGGCTGGCCGGCTTCGCGCCCGGCGGGCAACCGGGAACCAACGCGCAAGACCCGGCAGGGCCGCGGCTCGCCTGTCGCTGCCTTCCAGCCGCCTCGGCAGGCAATAGGGGTCAGACCCCTATTGCCCCGGCGCGCCGTACATGTAGTCGCGCGTCAGCGGATGCGGCAGCCGGCCGTCGGGCATCGCCTTGCCGGCGAGCAGCTGCCACAGCGACAGCCAGCCGCGGTCGAACGCGTGCGCCGAACCGGCCATGTAGATGCGCCAGATGCGGTAGCGCTCGTCGCCGACCTCGTGCCGCGCCTCGTCCTCGCGCGCCTCCAGCCGGTCCACCCACGACCACAGCGTCTTCGCATAGTGCTCGCGCAGCGCTTCGGCATCGACGAGCTCGAGCCCCTGCCTTGCCATGCCCTCGATCACGCGCGCGACGTGCGTCAGCTCGCCGCCGGGAAACACGTATTCGTCGACGAAGTCGCCGATGCCGCTGCCCAGGCTGTCGGCGTCGAGCGAGTTGTGCGTGATGCCGTGGTTCAGCACCATGCCGCCCGGCGCGAGCAGCCGGAAGATCTTGCCGAAGTACCTGTCGAAGCGGCGCACGCCCACGTGCTCGAACATGCCGATGCTTGC
>Ga0315287_10003722_pt1 | contig 14746 bp, 7 predicted proteins | sample YL17G11_0_MG_FD_205037 | JGI IMG/M metagenome (GOLD analysis project Ga0315287, IMG submission 205037) | Sediment microbial communities from Yellowstone Lake, YNP, Wyoming, USA - YL17G11_0 | ecosystem: Environmental > Aquatic > Freshwater > Lake > Sediment | place: USA: Wyoming | collected... | reverse complement strand
TGACCATCGAACAGTTGGTGCGCTCGGAGAGCCAGCGCCAGGCTGCCGACCAGGTCTCGATGAGCACCAGCATCGGCAGCCTGCGCTTCCTGGGGGCGATGGACTGGCGCAAGTTCGTCGAGACGTTGAGCGTCGTCGAGCAGATCCTGTATGAAGACCCCGGCGATGTCTACAGCATGATGGACTTTGCGACACGTGATAGCTACCGCCACGCCGTGGAGGAAGCTGCCAAGGACGGTACGCGCTCCGAGCGCGAGGTGGCGCGTATAGCTATCCAGCTCGCCCAGGATGGCGCAGCTCGGAAGGGCGGCGACGACCGTGAGGCGCACGTCGGCTACTACCTGATCGACGACGGACTGCGACAGCTCGAAGAATTGGTGCAGCTGCGTTTATCGCCTGCCGGAGTTCTGCGCAAAGCTGGTCGGCGGTTTCACATGCTGCTGTATAGCGGCGCGATCCTGCTACTGACGGTTGTCCTTACTTGTGGTCTGCTGGCGAGAGCTTATTACGACGGTTCGCCCGGCTGGGCTGTCTGGCTGGTCGGCCTGCTCTCACTCCTGTGCACAAGTTATCTCGCGCTAGCCATTGTGAACTGGCTGGCTACTTTGCTGGTGTCTCCGCGCCCGCTGCCGCGCATGGACTTCTCCAAAGGGATTCCGCAGGAGCTGCGGACTCTGGTCGTGGTTCCCACAATGCTCACGAGCACGCAGAATATCGAGGACCTGATCAAGGCGCTGGAAGTCCGTTTTCTGGCAAACCAGGATGACCACCTTCACTTCGGTCTGCTGACCGATTTTCGCGACGCCGGCGAAGAAAACCAGCCTGAGGACGCACTGCTGTTACAGCTGGCGCAGCAGAGGATCGAGGAGCTGAATGAGAAGTACCGTAGTCCGGCAGGCGACACCTTCTTCCTGTTTCATCGTCCTCGCAGATGGAATCCGCGGGATCGGACATGGATGGGCTACGAACGCAAGCGCGGCAAGCTGGCGGATTTGAATGCTCTGCTGCGCGGCGCAGCAAGTGATCGCTTCGCTCTTGTCGTCGGCGGAATCGAAGTCTTATCGAACGTGAAGTACGTGATCACGCTGGACACCGATACGCAGCTCGCACGCGAGACTGCGTGTCAGTTTGTGGGCGCTATGGCGCACCCACTCAATCGTCCGCGCTACGACGAAGCCCAGCAGCGTGTTGTTGCGGGGTACGGCATTCTGCAGCCACGGGTCGCGGAAAGTTTGTCAGGCGCGGACAGGTCGTGGTATGCGCGGATGTGCGCCAGTGAGCTTGGGATCGACCCGTACACGCGAGCCATATCTGACGTTTACCAGGACCTGTTCGGTGAGGGCTCGTTCATCGGCAAGGGCATCTATGAAGTTGATACGTTTGAGCGGGCCCTGGCCGGACGTTTCCCCGACAACCAGATCCTAAGCCACGACCTGTTGGAAGGGTGCTACGCCCGCTCCGGGCTGTTAAGCGATGTACATTTATACGAGGTATCGCCAGCTCGCTACAGCGCGGATGTGAGCCGCCGCCATCGCTGGATCCGTGGCGATTGGCAGATCGCGCAATGGGTGCTGCCGCGTATTCCCGGGCCCGACGGGCTCCTGCGGAAAAACCCGCTGACGATGCTGTCCCGCTGGAAGATCTTCGATAACTTGCGGCGAAGTCTGGTGCCCGCAGCGTTAACACTACTGCTGCTATTAGGCTGGACCACGCCAGCGGCGGCTTGGTTCTGGACCTTGTCAGTGATCGGCATCATCATCATTCCGGCTCTGATAACCGCAGCTCACAATGCGCTGCAGAAGCCAGTCGATGTGACTGTTCGACAGCACCTGCTTGCAGCGGTACGAACTGCTCGACGCCGGCTGACGCAGGCAGTGTTCACTCTGGCCTGCCTGCCGTACGAAGCGCATTTCAGTCTGGATGCGATATCGCGCGCTACCTGGCGGATGCTGATCATTCGAAAGCAGCTGCTCCAGTGGAATCCGTCAGGCGAATCGGATCGCCATAGCCGCACGGACCTTGCCGGTTCATTTCGCACCATGTGGATTGGCCAATTCGTAGCCGCTGCCGCAGTGTGCACGCTCGCCTTTCTGAATCCATCCGCCTTGGCAGCAGCGGCGCCCGTGCTGGGGCTCTGGTTTGCCTCGCCCGCGATCGCCTGGTGGATCAGTCGGCCGTTTCCTCAGCGCCAAACCAAGCTTACAGCTGATCAAGTTCTTTATCTTCGCAAGTTGGCCCGGAAGAACTGGGTCTTCTTCGAGACTTTCGTTGGTCCGGAAGATAACTGGCTGCCGCCCGATAACTATCAGGAGCATCCCGCTGCCGTTGTCGCGCATCGCACATCGCCGACAAACATGGGTCTTGCGCTGCTGGCAAGTCTGTCCGCGTACGACTTTGGCTATCTTGCGGCCGGACAACTGATCGATCGCACAGCGCAGGCGCTGAGTTCCATGGAAACTCTGGAGCGGTACCAGGGCCACTTCTACAACTGGTACGACACCCAGTCTCTGAAACCGCTGCTGCCACTTTACATTTCGTCCGTGGACAGCGGGAACCTCGCAGGCCATCTGCTGACATTGCGAGCGGGTCTGCTCGGAATTGCCGACCACAAGATCCTGGGACAGCGGTTCTTTGAGGGTTTAAACGACACCTGCAGGATTGTCATAGACGCCGCAGCCCAAGATTCCGCAGCCGCAGCCCTGGAATCACAACTCCCGTCTCAGCTTGCTCAGCTTCAGCGGGATTTTGAGGCCGCGGCTCTGAACCAACCTTCCACGCTCGTAGCTGCAAAGGTACTTCTGGATAAGCTGGCAAAGTCATCAGCGGCAATAACCGCCAGCGTGGAAGCGCTCGATGCCGGCCCCGAGAGCCAACTGACATGGTGGGCCCGCGCTTTGGCTCATCAATGCCAACAAGCTATTGCTGAGCTGGCAGTTGTCGCTCCGTGGATAGAGCTATTGAAGTCTCCGAATTGCCTCGGAGACTTCCCCGGCATTAGCGAGATTCCAGCACTGAGCGAAATCGCAGCACTAGAGACAGGGCTCCTGCCGGCGATCTCCCAGCGGCTTAGCGCTGCGGCCAAGCCGGCGGAACGCGCTTGGCTTGGCGAACTGCAACATGCCATTCTGATAGCCAGCCAGCAGGCTAGAAAGAGAATCGCGGCATTCGAGGAGCTGGGTCGGCAATGCGACACGCTTGCGCAAATGGAATATGGTTTCCTGTATGACGAGATGCGCCACCTGCTGGCCATCGGCTACAACGTCAGCGAATCGCGGCGGGACTCCAGCTACTACGACCTGTTGGCTTCGGAAGCAAGGTTCGCCACCTTCGTCGCGATTGCGCAGGGAAAGCTACCGCAAGAGAGCTGGTTCGCGATGGGGCGTCTGCTCACTACTGCCGGTGGGGAGCCGATCCTCCTTTCGTGGAGCGGTTCCATGTTTGAGTATCTGATGCCGCTACTGGTGATGCCCACGTACGAGCATACATTGCTCGACCAGACATATCGGGCGGCGGTAGCCAGGCAGATCGAGTATGGAACAAGGCGCGCGGTGCCCTGGGGCATCTCAGAATGTGGTTACAACGCCATCGACGTACATCTCAATTATCAGTACCGCGCCTTTGGTGTGCCCGGCCTGGGGCTCAAGCGCGGGCTTGCCGATGATCTGGTGATTGCGCCGTATGCCTCGGCGCTGGCACTGATGGTGGCGCCGGAGGAGGCGTGCCTGAACCTTCAGCGCCTGGCTGCCGAAGGCTATGAAACTCGCTATGGCTTCTACGAAGCAATCGACTACACGCCGTCGCGCTTGCCGCGCGGAAAATCGAGTGCTGCGGTGCGTTCGTTTATGGCTCATCATCAGGGCATGAGCCTCATCTCCTTGGCCCAGTTGCTCTTGGGCCGCCCTATGCAGAAACGATTCGAGTCGGAGCCATTGTTCCAGGCGACAATGCTGTTGCTCCAGGAGCGCGTACCCCGGGCGACGGCTTTCTATGCGCACACAACGGAACTATCTGAGAGCTTTGTCGCAGCAAACGCTCCAGACAAGCCGATTCGCGTCTGTACCAGCCCCGCCACGCCCATCCCGGAAGTGCAGTTGCTCTCGAACGGCCGGTACCACGTGATGATCACCAATGCAGGCGGCGGTTACAGCCACTGGAAGGACCTTGCCGTTACCCGTTGGCGTGAAGACCGCACCTGTGACAACTGGGGTACGTTTTGCTATATCCGCGACGCAGCCAGCGGTGAATACTGGTCAGCCGCACATCAACCTACCCTGAAACGGTCCAAGCAGTATGAGGCTATCTTCTCTGAAGGCCGGGCCGAGTTTCGCAGCCGCATTGGTGATTATGAAACGCATACCGAGATCGCCGTTTCGCCCGAGGATGACATCGAACTGCGCCGCGTCCGTATCACCAACCGCGCGCGGACGCGCCGGGTGATCGACATTACCAGCTACGCGGAAGTGGTGTTGGCGCCGCCTGCCGCGGACGCACTGCATCCGGCGTTCAGCAATCTCTTTATGCAGACCGAGATTATCAGCCGGCAGCAAGCCATCCTCTGCACACGCCGGCCCCGCTCCGAGGGCGAGCAGACGCCCAGCATGCTGCACCTGATGGCCGTGCATGGGGTGGCAGTTAGCCAGGTTTCCTATGAAACTGATCGTATGAAGTTCATCGGCCGCGGAAGAACTGTCGCCGATCCTCAAGCAATGAGCGAGAGCGCTGGCTTTTCCGCTGGCGCGCTCTCGGGCAGCGAGGGCTCTGTGCTGGATCCCATCGTTTCCATCCGTTGCCGGATCGTCTTGGACCCGAACGAAGCAGCCACGATCGACATCGTGTCGGGCATCGGTGAGACCCGGGATGCGGCTTTAAGCCTGGCGCGGAAATACCAGGACCGGCGTATCGCGGATCGCGTATTTGACTTGGCTTGGACGCATGGCCAGGTGCTGCTGCGCCTGTTCAACGCCTCCGAATCCGATGCGCAGCTCTATGGGCGTCTTGCCGGATCGATTCTGTATGCCAATGCTTCGCTGCGAGCGGACCCCAGCGTGCTGTTAAAGAACCGCCGCGGACAACCCGGTCTCTGGGGCTATGCCATCTCCGGCGACTTGCCGATTGTGCTGCTGCGAATTGAGGATCCGGAAAACATCGAACTGGTGCGCCAACTGATTCAGGCTCACGCATACTGGCGGCTAAAAGGACTCGCGGTGGACCTGGTGATCTGGAACGAAGACCACGCTGGTTACCGGCAACTCCTCCACGACCGGATCATGGGGTTGATTGCCGCAGGGATCGAAGCCAACCTTGCCGACCGACCCGGCGGCATTTATGTCAGACCGGCGGATCAGATCGCTGAGGAGGATCGCATCCTGATCCAGGCGGCTGCTCGCGTCATCATCACGGATAGCCGGGGATCGCTGACTCGCCAGGTCGACGGCCGCAGTCTGCGGGAAGTACAGCTGCCCTTGCTTACGCCGACTCGCACCACGCGCCCTGAACCTCCGGCGGTCGCCCCGGCGCCCCGACTGGATTTAGCTTTCTACAACGGACTGGGTGGATTCACTCCGGATGGGCGCGAATATGTCATTACGACGGCTCGCCGGCAGCTGACTCCCGCGCCATGGGCGAATGTGCTGGCCAACTCGCAGTTCGGCAGCGTTATTTCAGAAAGCGGCCTGGCCTACACCTGGGGCGAGAATGCCCATGAGTTCCGCCTTACTCCATGGGGGAATGACCCGGTGAGCGACTCCGCAGGGGAGGCGTTCTATATCCGTGATGAAGAGCGCGGGCACTTTTGGTCGCCCACACCGCTGCCCTGCTGCGGGGCGACGCCATACGTCACGCGGCATGGATTCGGCTACAGCGTCTTCGAGCACTCCGAGCGCGGTATCCATTCCGAGCTGTGGGTATACGTGGCTTTGGACGCCGCGATCAAGTTTGCCGTGCTCAAGGTGCGTAACGAGTCTGGCCGCTCCCGCCGGCTTTCAGCTACCGGCTATGCGGAGTGGGTGCTTGGTGACCTGCGACCGAAGTCGGCCATGCACGTAATCACCGAGACCGACCCGCAAACCGGCGCGCTCTTCGCGCGGAATCCATATAACACAGAGTTCCGTGACCGGACTGCGTTCTTTGATGTTGACGATACCGCCCGTACTGTCAGCGGCGACCGGACGGAGTTCCTGGGGCGCAACGGCACGCTGCGCGCCCCTGCCGCCATGATGCGCACGCGCCTGTCAGGCAAGGTAGGAGCTGCTCTGGATCCCTGCGCCGCGATCCAGGTGAGCTTTGAACTAGCCGCTGGAGAAGAGCGTGAGATCGTCTTCAAGCTCGGCCTGGGGCAGGACGCCGAAGATGCCAGAAGTCTGGTTAACCGCTTTCGCGGATCAGGCGCTGCGCGCAGCGCACTCGACGTGGTCTGGCAGCACTGGACGTATACCCTCGGCGCGGTGAATGTGCAAACACCCGATCAGGCTCTCAACTTGCTGGCTAACGGTTGGCTGCTGTATCAGACAATAGCCTGCCGTCTCTGGGCACGCAGCGCGACTTACCAGTCAGGTGGTGCCTTTGGCTTCCGCGACCAGTTGCAGGATGTGCTGGCGCTCATCCACGCCAGACCTCTCCTGGGCCGCGAGCACCTGCTGCTGTGCGCTTCGCGCCAATTCGTGGAAGGAGATGTGCAACACTGGTGGCATCCACCGACCGGGCGGGGTGTGCGCACTTACTGCGCGGACGACTATCTCTGGCTGCCGCTCGCTACTTGCCGCTATGTCCAAACCACTGGAGACAGTGGCGTACTGAACGAGCCTGTCCATTTTCTCCGGGGCCGCCCGGTAAAAGCGGATGAAGACTCTTATTACGATTTGCCCGTGCGCTCTGAAAAGGCGGCGACACTTTACGAACACTGTGTCCGCGCCATCCAGAACGGCCTCAAATTCGGGGAACACGGCCTGCCACTCATCGGCTCCGGCGACTGGAACGACGGCATGAACCTGGTGGGCGAACATGGCAAAGGCGAAAGCGTTTGGCTGGGGTTCTTCCTTTACGAAGTGCTCAGTCGCTTCGCTGAGCTTGCCCGCGCACATGGCGACGCGGCGTTCGCCGAGCGATGCGTAACGGAGGCCGCGGGGCTGCAGCGCAGTCTCGAGCAGCACGGTTGGGATGGCAAGTGGTACCGTCGCGCCTACTTCGACGATGGCTCGCCGCTTGGATCGTCCGGCAATCCCGAATGCCAGATCGATTCGATCGCACAGAGCTGGTCTGTGCTCTCTGGTGCGGGAAGTACCGAGCGCTCGCGCATGGCGATGGAAGCGCTGGATGGGCGCCTCGTTCGCCGCGAGAATAGGCTGGTCCAGCTGCTTGATCCGCCGTTCGACAAATCTGCGTTGAACCCCGGATACATCAAAGGCTATGTCCCCGGCGTCAGAGAGAACGGCGGCCAATACACGCATGCCGCAGTCTGGGCGGCGATGGCATTCGCTCGCCTTGGGGACAGCCGGCGCGCGTGGGAGCTGTTTGACATGATTAATCCCGTGAACCATGCCAGGTCGGCCGGCGAGGTTGCCACCTACAAAGTGGAACCTTACGTCGTTGCAGCTGATGTCTATGCGGCGGCGCCGCATACGGGCCGCGGCGGCTGGACCTGGTACACAGGCTCGGCGGCCTGGATGTACCGGCTGATTGTGGAATCGCTGCTGGGGCTCCAGCTTGACGTTGACAGGCTGCGCTTTGCGCCGTGCCTCCCTGCAGCCTGGGAGGGATTCAAGATGCATTACCGCTATCGGGAGACGGTCTACCACATCACTGTCCTGCAAACGCCTGCCGGGAATGGTGAAATGCACGTGACCGTGGATGGTATTGAGCAAGGTGACAAGACCATACCGCTTGTGGATGACCGCCACGACCACTGGGTCGAAGTCAGGATATCGGCCATGGACGGCTAGCTGCTCTTCTGCGGTCAACAAAGAAATGGAGCGCAGCAACAAAGCGATCTCCGAGTTGGCGACGCGTCTGGCCGCCCTCGGCGCGGCCCACGAAGGCATGGCTTTGCACAGCTCATTTCTGCCTTAGCCGATGTCTCACCAGGTACACCATCTTGTTGATGAATGCCGGGATCGGATGTGTCCAGGTCCCTTCAATCCGGCTGTCCGCCAAGGCTGCCAGCAGATCCGCCGGGCCGGTGATGGGGCGATAGGGCGCGATGCTCGCCGCACAGCCGATGTCATGCCAGGTGTGAGCATCCGTGCCGCAGCCGATCATCAGGCGATGATCCGCAGCGAACTGGGCTGCGGCCTCATTCCAGCGCCGGTCGCTGATGCGGGCGTTGAAACCTTCGATGATGTCGAATTGAGCTGCGATCCGCGCGAGTGCTGCAGGTCGCAAGCGGTGGAGCTTGAGCGGATCGAACCCGTGAGGCAGGCTGACCAGGCCGCCCTGCGCCTTGATCCTGGCCACCGTCTCTTCCGGCGTCAGTCCGGCGGGGATTTGCTTAGTCAGGAACAGGCCGATGATCTCGCCTTCGCGCGTGCTGACCTCTTCGCCGACGATGACCGTAATGCGCTCGCGCCATTGCGGCTGGCTGGCGATCAGCTCCTTGAGTCTGACAGCTCCCCAGAGCTGGTCATGATCGGTGATGGCCTGGACGTTGATACCGCGATCCAGCAAGCGCTGCGGGAACTGCTCGATCGGGGTAACGCAGTCGGGCGATGCCTCGGTGTGGCAGTGCAGGTCAATGCGCATCGTGTCGGGCTGCGCCCGGGTGCCGGGCTGCTCTGTCACGTTGATGGCGGGCGGGGCTGACGGAGCAGTTGGTTTATAAACGTCCATCTGTGGGAACAACCTCCGGCTTCGCGGAGCGCTGCTGCTCGGCTGCGCCTGCTGGCACGCGGATCGTCAGCGCGCCCGGCAGCACGTCGATCGTCAGCGGCTGCGCAGGCAGTGGCAGGTCGGTGGTTTGCACCCGCACATCGGCGTCAAGATGCAGCGGAAAGCCATCCCAGCGCAGGCGCAGGCGCCGGCAGCGCCTGGTAAGCACATTTGGCATATCGCCGAGTTCCTCCCGCAGCAGCTTCTGCGCGTATTCCAGCAAGCCGTGGCGCTGGCTGTCGAGGACGCCCACGACATCCAATAGCCCGTCGCTGGGATCGGCGTCGGGCGCGAATGTCAGGCGCGGTCCGGTGCGGGCGGTATTGAGCACTTCCAGCAGCAGGAAGTGGCCGGTGAGGTATTTCCCATCCAGCCAAGCCCGCAGCTTATGCGGCTCATAGCTTGGCAGGACCTGCAGCAGAGCCTTGGCTGCACGGGTAATACTCTTGCCTGCCTCAGGGTCGTAGCGCGCCAGCAGGTCGGCGAAAACTCCGCAGCCGAAACTCTCCAGGAAATACTCGGTGCCCGGCAGTCCGCGTATGCGGCCTACATCAAACGGCTGTGACACGCCGGCGGGCAGCCCGGCAATGATCTGTGGAACAGAGAATCCTTTAAGTCCGAAGGTGTGGCCGATGTTGTTGGCAGTGCCCAGTGGCAGCACCGCCAGCGTCACTCCGCGGCGGCGGATCAGGTGCAATGCTGCCGCGCGGATAGTGCCATCGCCGCCCGCGACTACGATCAACCCCTTGGCGCTCTTAAGTGCTGCATGCAGGTCAGTCTCGCTGTCGGTCGCCTTATAGACCGGGTGGTAGCCGGCTGCGAAGAGCAGCTCTTGCAGTTCGTCGGGCTTGGTATCATTGGCACTGCCCGCGTGCGCGTTGTAGATCAGTGTGGCCTGCATCTGTGTTTGCTACATTACAGCATGCGGACTTGCTCTGGTTGATCCACCCAGCCCTGGCCCACCAGGCTTGGCGGACTGCTCACGCCGCGGCTAGCGAGGAGCTTCATAAATGAGACTGTGTCTCACTGGCACCCCTACCGGGAAGTGGTTTCAACCATATAGTTTCGCCCGTGATCCACTTTGAATGGCGCAAGGTAGCGTGAGTAGCGCAGGATTGCCCGCCGAAACTGCATAGCGTGCCCGTACACGCAATTAGTACATTAGGGTAGAGGAGAAAAGCTCTCAATGCAGAATCTGACGATTTGCCCTTTCGGAAACCAGACCTCAGAGCATTCGCTGTACAAGGCCCTGGGACCCGCGCGGGTATGGATATTCATTACAGCCTGCGTCAGGCCAGCAGGCGCTGGCACAAAAGCCTCCAAGCTGGGCCTGCAGGTCCTACAGAAACGGGATGAGGCTCAAAAGCTCGAACCGCGCTGGTTGCTTACTTGAAACGGTAGACGGATAGCGAGACTGCTCCCTCACCCGGCGGTGCTTGACCAAGGGAATTTGTGTTGCTTAGTCCAACCAAGTACTCCGCACCGCTCTTAACGTACGTTCGCATCGAACTATAGACCGCTGCGACCCTTTGGTCGCTCGCATTTATGATTTTGGGTAGTAGCTCCACCTCTGCATAGCCCTGGCTTTTCAGACAGCCGTCAATATGGAACTGACAGCCCGCCTGCCCGCCGGGCAGTCGCAGCTGACCGACAGCAGCTTGCCCACTGGCTGCGCCAGGTACTGGCCATGGACTTATAAGCGGTCTCGCGCAATTAGGCTGCATTGGTATCGCTGACGGCGCTCTCCTCCTTGCCGACGATAGTGCTGCCGCTGGGCAAAGTCAGTCCTGCGACCCAATACTTGCCCCCGAGTTCGGCCCCCGGCTTCTTGCAGCCAGTCATGGCAAGCAGTAATGGCAGTAGCACTAGCTTGGACATGTAACACATAACTACCTCCAAGTCCGTTACGCTGTAATTGTCACCCCATGCTACTGGATCAGCGGTGACGCCCAGTTCCCGGCGTCGCAGACTATGGCGGGTGCGAAATGCCAGCAGAGTGTTGGCACCTGCAGAAAAGAGCAGCGGGTGAGAGTTAAGGATTGCTGCGTACTAACGTGCGACGATGGGGCTGATGTACAGTGCTGCTAGGCTTTCTAGCAGCGAATGAAAGGTTCGATTCGCTAACGGGCTCAGCCCGCTTATGGGCGCTTCTGCGGATGCAGCACTGGCACGAACAACTCGTAGAACCTGAGTGCATCTTCCAGCGTACCTTGCAGGCTGATCCGGCCCTGTGCGATCAGCTCCGCCGGCGTAGCTTCCATGAGTACCATGGCCTTGTAGGTTTCCAGATCCATGTGTGCCACGACGGATGGAGTCTTGGCCGGGCCGATGCCAGGCTTGAGTATCCCGTTAGCCACCCTGACGTGCACAATCTCCTCATCTACGTGCAGCTCCAGGGTGCCGCGCAGATTTGCCGCCACCTCTTCATTGTAGATGTGCTTCATGCCCAGCAAGCCCCACGGCGCTTTGAAGTACTTGGCTTCCCGTGCGTCGGGCTTCAGCGTAATGGCTTTCATGCCCCATTCAGCGATGGCGCTGACCACCGGCTCCAGGGCATGGCCAAGCGCGGTCAGCTCATACACGTTTGATGCCGCTGGCGGTGGTAGACGGTGGCGCTTGGCCAGGTCGTAGTGCTCCAGTTCTTTCAGCCGCTTGGATAGCAGGTTGGATCCGATGCCTGGCAGACCCTCCTGAAGGTCGGTGAAGCGCTGCGGGCCTGTGAGCAGGTCACGCACGATGAGCAACGTCCAGCGTTCGCCGATAATATCCAGCGCCAGCGCAAGAGTGCAGAACTGATCGTAGCTCCTTCTCTTTGCCATACTTAAGATTATATAACACAGAAGTATGTGGACTGGATAACTTCAGCAGCTACTTGCATATCATATAGTATGTGCTATAATCGGGATAGTTATACGTTCCAAAATGGATAGTCTCATTGAGGCTGCTAATGCGGGATTCGGATGGTAGTGCTGCATGCCGCGACGGACCGGTGGTGGGTATACCCCGCGCGCTGACTTTTTACAAGCACGCTGCGCAATGGGTGACGTTCTTCAAGGAACTTGGCGCGCGAGTAGTGGTCTCGCCAGGCACCAGCCGGGAGATTTTGGAGGGAGGCATCGCCCTGGCCGTCGACGAGTCGTGCCTGCCGGTGAAGATCTTCCTCGGACATGTCGAGCAGCTGATTCGCCAGCAGGTGGATTACATCTTCGTCTGCCGGCAGCAGGACTTCAGCGCCAGCGAGGTGTTGTGCACGAAGCTGTGGGGACTGCCGGACGTCTGCCGCAACACCTTTCGGTTGCCCAGTCACACCAGCTGGCTAGAACTGAACATCAGCCCGTCAGTCGATGGCATCACGGCATGGCAGGCCTGGCGGACAACCGGACGCAAGCTGTGCCGCAACCCTTTGACGATCCGCTCGGCCTACCGCAAGGCACTGCTGGTTCAGCGGCAGTACGAAGCGTGGCTGCGATCCGGCAAGCTGCCTGACGAGGCGCTGCGCTTGGCTTGCGGCGCTCAGTCGGCCCACGAAAGGACTGAGCGCGTGGCAGAGCTCCAACCACCGGGCCCGGCGATTGCCCTGCTAGGGCACCCATACCTTGTTTATGATACGCATTTCGGCAGGCCGTTGATCGAGCTGCTGAGCAGCCTGGGTGTCAGGATGCTGCTCGCCGAAGGGCTGGATCACGAAGAATGCCGGACGCTCGGGCGCGAGGTCTCCCCAGCACTCTACTGGACGTATAACCGCGAGATCATCGGGGCCGCTGAGCAGTATCTGCGCCAGGGAGTGGACGGGATTATCCTGCTCGAGGCGTTTCCTTGCGGACCGGATGCGCTGGCGATGGACTATGCCTCGCGTAAGCTGCGCGGGCGGGCGCCGCTGATGCGGCTGGTGCTGGATGAGCTGCAGTCGCTGTCCGGCATGCAGACGCGGCTGGAGAGTTTCGTCGACGTGATCCAGCTCAGACGGGGGGAGGCGGAGTGTGCACACAGCTAATTTAAAGCAACTGCGCATCTCGTTCCCGCATATTGGCGACTACCATATCTTTTTCCGCAGCTTGGTAGAAATGACCGGCTGCGAGGTCGTTCCGCCGCCAACGATCACGCGGCGCACTCTGGAGCTGGGCTCGCGCTATGCGCCGGATACTGCCTGCGTGCCGTTCAAGTACAACCTCGGCAACTATCTGGAAGCTTTAGAGCTGGGGGCCAACGCCTTTTGCACTGCGGTCGGCGGCTGCCGCGCCGAGTACTACTTCGAGGTGCACCGGCAGATCCTCGCTGATCTCGGGCATGACGTCACGTTTCTGCGCCTCAGCCAGCAGGGGCTGTATGCCGATCTGCGGCGCTTCAACCCACGGCTGGCGTACGTTGAGTTCGTCCGCCGCTACTGGCTCGAACTGAGAAAGCTGCATTTGCTGGACAGCCTGGCGGACGAGCTGCGCAAGCGCCGCGGTTTCGAGTTGGTTGCTGGAGCATTTAGCGACTTCTGGCAGCACTTCCTGGCGCGGCTGTCACGCGTGCGCACGCACGGCGCGATGGGCGGCTTCGCGCGGGCAGCTCGCTGCGAACTGCTCGCTATCCCGATTGACAGGCCACCGCAGCGGCTGCGCGTGGGCATCATCGGCGAGCTATTCGTCGTCATGGAGCCCTTTAGCAATTTCCGTATTGAGGAGCAGCTGGCGCGCATGGGCGTCGAGGTGCACCGCTGGGTCACTGCGAGTTCCATCCTGCATCATGGTGTCAATGGTGCTAGGGCGGGTAAGCAGCTGCAGAGAATGGCTGCGCCGTACGCTCGTTACCATGTTGGCGCGCACGGAACTGAGAGCATCGCGCGGCTGCAGCAGATGATCCGTCAAGGTTTTGATGGGGCCATTCACCTTAAGCCCTTCGCCTGCATGCCGGAAATCAATGCCATGCCGGCGCTGCGGCGGATGAGCCAGGAGCACCGTTTTCCGCTGATCACACTCAGCTTTGATTCGCACACGGCGGAGGCTGGAGTTCTGACGAGGCTGGAGGCGTTCTACGACATGATTTCGCAGAAGCGACAGGGCGGCGTGCCATGCGGCAGTGCTATCTAGGCGTGGACATTGGCTCTATCTCTACCAAGGCGGTCGTGGTGGATGCGCAGGCGGAAGTCGTTGCCAGCACCTACCAATGGACGGAAGGGGATCCGATCGCAGCCGTACGACGCGTCGTACGCGAGATCGAGTGCCAGCTGCGGGATACCGGCGTGGAAGTGGTGGCTTGTGGCGCAACCGGGTCGGCGCGCCAGCTTTGCGGTCTGATTCTGAACGCCACGTTTGTCAGGAACGAGATCACGGCACATGCCACCGGCACCTTGTCGCGCCAGCCACAGGTCCGCACGATTATGGAGATCGGCGGCCAGGATTCAAAGATCATCATCCTGCAGGACGGCGTGGTCGTGGACTATGCCATGAACACGTTGTGCGCCGCGGGCACCGGCGCGTTTCTCTCCTCTCAGGCACGACGCCTGGGCATTGCCATCGAGCAGTTGGGAGAGCTGGCACTGTCCTCCAGGTCGCCGGCGCGCATCGCCGGGCGCTGCACGGTATTCTCAGAAAGCGACCTGATCCATAAAGCCAACATGGGCTATTCGCGGGAGGACCTTGTGGCAGGCCTATGCCGGGCTATCGTCCATAACTACCTGAACAACGTGGGGAAGGGCAAAGACATCCAGGCCCCGCTGGCCTTTCAGGGCGGCGTCAGCCTGAATGCAGGCGTGGTCCAAGCGCTGAGAGAGATCACCGGACTCGATGTGCAGGTACCGGAGCACGCGCACCTGATGGGCGCGATCGGCATCGCGCTGCTTGCGGCTCCGCCCCCTCGGGGCCGGGGGCGCGCTGCGAATGGCAATTTCAGCTTTGCCGTT
>Ga0315287_10003720_pt1 | contig 14746 bp, 6 predicted proteins | sample YL17G11_0_MG_FD_205037 | JGI IMG/M metagenome (GOLD analysis project Ga0315287, IMG submission 205037) | Sediment microbial communities from Yellowstone Lake, YNP, Wyoming, USA - YL17G11_0 | ecosystem: Environmental > Aquatic > Freshwater > Lake > Sediment | place: USA: Wyoming | collected... | reverse complement strand
CGTTCGTCACCGGTGCGATCGCCGGCTTCGGCAGCGTCATCGTCAATGGCGTGCATTACGAGACGGACTCGGCGCAGGTCAGCATCGAGGACAAGCCGGCCACGGCGGGCCAGCTCAGGGTTGGTGAAGTCATTCACCTGACGGCCGAAGTGGATGCGCAGGGCGTCGCCCGCGCGAAAACGATCACGCAGGATCACCTGATCCAGGGGGCCGTGCAGGCAGTCGACACGGTGGCCGGCACGCTCACGATCGCCGGCCAGGTGATCACGGTCGACAACGAGACGATGTTCGACGATTCCATCCCGACACGAACGCTGACGGGAATCGCCGTAGGCAACCTGATCGAGGTGCACGGCTTCGCGGCCGCGGGTGGCACGGCGCGCGCGACGCGCATCGAAAAAGCCAGCGTGGGCGATACGGAAGTCGAAGTGACCGGTGTCGTCACGAACCACAATGCCAGCCTGAAGCGCTTCAACGTCGGGACGCTGGTCGTCGACTATTCGACGGCGACGCTCGCCGACTTCGGCACGACGGGCATCACGGACGGTGCGCTCGTCGAGGTGAAAGGTACTACGTTCCTGGCCGACGGTGCGCTGGTCGCGACGCGAGTCAACCGCGAGGATCGCGATTTCGACGGCCACAGTGGCGACGACAGCGAAGTCGAGGGCCTGGTGACGCGCTTCGGTTCCGCGGCGGACTTCGACGTCGACGGCCAGAAGGTCGCGACCAATGCCTCGACGGTCTTCGTCAATGGCACGGCGGCGGACCTGGTCCTCAACGTCAAGGTGGAAGTCGAAGGCAAGCTCGATTCGACCGACACGCTGGTGGCCACCAAGGTCGTGTTCAAGCGGCAGTCGTCGCTGAAGCTCGCGGGCCTGGTCGACAACGTCGACACCGTGGCGGGCACGATCCGCGCGCTGGGCATCACGATCGTGGTCTCGAACACGACGTTCAAGGAAGACCACCAGAGCGATGATCACTTCTTCAACCTCGGCGACCTGCGTGTCGGCGACTGGGTCAAAGTCGGCGGCTATGCCGACCCGGCGGGCACCGGCAAGCTGATCGCAACCCGGCTCGAGCGTGACGACCCGCAGAACGAGGTCGAACTGCGCGGCCCGGCGAGCGACATCGCGGCGACGAGCCTCAAGGTGTTCGGCGTCAGCGTCGAATTGCTGCCGGGTGCGGAATACGAAGCTGACGGTGGCTCGATCAGTGCGGCGGAGTTCCTCGCCCGCGCAGTGGGCCAGGTCGTCGACGTCGAAGGCACCTGGAACGGCACCTCGCTGCTCGCCGACAAGGCCGAGATCGAGCACGCAGGCAGCGGCACAGTGACGCCGCCAGTGACGCCGCCAGTGACGCCTCCGGTCACGCCCCCGGTGACGCCGCCAGTGACACCGCCGGTAACGCCGCCGGTCGTGGGCAACCAGCCGCCGGTCGCCAATGCCGGCACGCCGCGCAGCGTGACGACGGGTACCACGGTTGCGCTCAACGGCACCGGCAGCACCGATCCGGAAGGCGCCGCACTCTCGTATGCATGGGTGCTGCAGGTTCCGGGTGGCAGCAGCGCGAGCTTGTCAAGCGCCACCAGCAGCCAGCCGAGCTTCCTTGCCGACATCGCCGGGTCCTATACCGCGACGTTGACCGTGAGCGATGGTGCGCTCACGTCCTCGGCCAGCGTGGTGATCACGGCGCAGGCGCCGCCGCCACCCCCGCCGCCGTCCATCGACGGTGCGGCGCTCTACACGGCGAAGTGCCAGGTCTGTCACGGCGCGATCAAGCCGATCTTCAAGGCCAGCGCCAAGGACGCGACAAAGATCCAGGCCGCGATCAACAACAACAGGGGCGGCATGGGCTCGCTGTCGTCGCTGACCACGGCTGAAGTCCAGGCGATCGCAGCAGCCATCACGGCCGCTAATCCGTGAGCACAGGCACTCAATTTATCCGAATGAACTGATTCGAACCCCGGACCTCTCGGTCCACCCCTCGGGCGGGACGGCGCAAGCCTCCCGCCCTATTTTTTGGTTGCGTGCACTCGCAGGTAACGGGAGGGGAGGTGACCGAGCGGGTTCGCCGCGATGCCTTCGATGCCGGGTTTCACCAGCCGCTTGGAGACCCGATGGAAGATCGGAATGACGACGGCGTCCTGCAGCAGGATTCGTTCCGCGCTCGCGAGTAGCTCCGCGCGTTGGTCGGCGTCTGCGGCCATGGCTGCCTGCGACAACAACGCGTCGTAAGCCCGGTTTGAATACCCAGCCACGTTCTGCGCGTGGCCGGATGCGAAGAGCGCGAGGAATGCCGCCGGGTCGACAAAGTCTGCCGACCAGCCGAAACGAACCAGGTCGCATTCGCCGGGCTGCTCGCGCATGGCGAGGTAAGCCTTCCATTCCATCTCGATGATTGTCACTTCGACACCGAGCGTGCGGTGCCATTGATCGACCAGCGCGACTGCGGTTCGGCGGTGATTGGCGCTCGCGTCGGTGCACAGCGTCAGTTGGGCCAGCGTTGCGCCACGTTCCGATGCGGCCTGCCACAGGGCGCGCGCGTGCTCCGACCGCTTCTCAGTGGGCAGGTCCGCCCACTCGAACCGGCTCGGGGCGTAGCCGGGAATTCCCGGCGGAACCCAGCTCGTGGCCGCAATCTCGCCGGCGCCCGTCACCCGCGCGGTGATCTGTTGCCGATCGATCGCCATTGCCAGTGCCATGCGCGCATCCCGGTCACGGACGCGCGCAAGGTTGACCGCGTAGGCATACGTGCTCAGGTAGGGTGCGATATGCAGTTCACCTGGAAGGTTCTGGCGCAGCCACTCGATCTGGCTGTTTGGCACTTCGCTCGTGACGTCGAGGTGTCCGGACCGATACAGGTTCAACTCGGTATTGATGTCGTCCAGCGTCAGGTACGTCACGTGTTCGATGGCAACTGCATCGGCCGCATGGAACCGGTCGTTGCGAACCAGTTCGATGTTTTCGCCCGGGCGTCGCGCGAGCACGCGGTATGGACCATTGGTGATCGTGCCGTCGACGGCGTCCTGCGGGGAGTGCACTGGTCCTGCTAACGGCAGGGCGAGCACGGCCGCGAGGTGCGGCATGGGTCGTGATAATTCGATGACGAGGGTACGTGCGTCCGGCGCTCGCACCGCGTGGATCGGTGCGAGCAGTTCGGCGTAAGGTGCCTTCGAGGCTGGATCGCGTGCGCGCTCGAGGCCCGCAACGAAGTGGGCCGCCGTGAGCGGGTCGTCGTTCGACCAGTGCAGGTCAGGTCGCAGGTGGAAGGTCCAGCGCAGGGAATCCGGGCTGATCGTCCAGCTGCCGGCTGCGCCGGGGACCAGGCTGCCGTCGGCGGCCTCCGTCGTCAGGCCATCGAATAGGTCCTGCAGCAGGGTGAGCGCCGCATTGTCGTCGGCGAGTACGGGATTTAGTGTTTCGGGTTCGCCGCCCAGCCCGCGAACGATCGTTTCACCAGCGGTGGAATAGTGGTCCGCGCCATCCGAGTTGCCTGCCGGCCTTCCACAGCCGGCGACAAGCGCCGGAATCCCCGCGACGAAAAACGCGATGAGCCGTTTTCGAACAGTCACTTGCACGTGCTTGTTAGCGTGAAGATGGAAGTAAGCATGTTGGCTCAGATGGCTGATGCCGGGTCGTTAAACTGAATTTGACGGACACACGTTATGACAAGCGAGGCAAGTCGGAATACGTCCGAAATGCAACAACCGTCACAATTTGCATATATAGTCGCGTCAATAAAGTCCTGTGTGGTCGCGCAAGAACACCAATAAGCGACCACGACAGACCTGGGTGGGCTGGAGCTTATAGCTGCGGATCAATCGCAGCGCGAGCAGGAGGAACGGTCATGGATTCGGCGATTCGCAATTATTCCCGTTTGCGTTATGTCTTCGCGGCGCTAGTCGCGCTCAGTGGCGCTGTTGGCGCCTCAATAGCTAATGCTGCAGCTTCGCTTGCTGAGTATTCGGAGCAGCGACTGGATCGCGTCGATGTGATACTCACGACAGGCGCGGACAACATCTACGTCGACACGACTAAATTGGTCGGGTCCGGCCCCGATAGGCCTTGGATCGAGAAGCCCTACACAGCGACGGCTACGAGCCTCTCGGTATGCCAGAACACGGGTACGCGTGGCTTGTACTGTCTGGATGGTAACAAGATAGTAAATTGGCCCAATCCTGAATTGAAGACGACTGGCACCCAGCTCAACACCGGCATCGAACTCTACAACTGCGGCAATACCCTGGTGTTTGGGTTTGATCGCGATAACGTTTGCACCGCCCTGGCCGTCGATCTGGGCGGCAACGTATGGATAGCCGGCAAGAAGAAGAGCAAGTTCAGCCTATTCAAGGTTTCTGAGCGAGCGCCGCCGCCTGCTGTCTGTGCGAACGACAATCCGACCGTGCTTCCAGGGCCCGTCCCATTTACTGGGCTCGACGGTAAGCTTTACTGTGCGCGTGAATATGCCTCTGGCCGGCCACTGCTCGTTGATCTGAATGTGATCGACGGCGACACCGCCGAAGGTTTCCCTTACAGCGAAGGTGGCGTGATCGGCGTCGAAGAGCGAAAGGAAGTGACTTTCTTCCGTGACGTGCCCGGCGCGACGCCATGGGTTGTCGGTGCGGGTCGCGACTGGGGGCTGACATCGGGCGAGCAGTTGCAGGGGGCTTCGATCCTGCAGCGCTACTACCCGGCCGTTACTCCGAGTTACCCGTTGGAGCTCACCCGCAACTGGATTCTGGTTACAACATCGAAAGGTCGTTTGCTGTCGCGCGAGATGCCAGTGACGGCAGGCGCTACCAACACCAACCCGGTGCTCAACCATTCCGCGGGGCAGGTCAATCTCATTGCACCACTTCCCGTCATTGGCCCGGCATCCGTGTACGACGTTCGCACCAGCGTGAAGACGAGGGCGGTTTTTGTCTCAGATCAGCGCGGCGGTCGTGTCCTGTCTTTGAAATCCAATGTCGAGAGTGTGGGCCGTAATCAGCTACTGGCCTTTGTTCCGTCGGAGCAGAAGACCGTCGCCTCGACGGCAGCGCCCGCGAATGATGATTCAGACTTGGTTGCCCGACTGACCGCGTTCCCGCAGTCGATCTCGATTGCGCCGGGTATCGAAGTCAACCTGCGCGACGACTGCGGCGTCGGCAAAGCCTGCCCGATCGTGGGCGACAGCGGGAATGACAGCAATTTGATCCCTGCGGCGCAGCTCAAGAATGTGACGATCGAAGTCGGCACTCCGGCAGGACTGACCGTGTTCCAGATTCAGAACATTCCGGATTGCCGCTATCTGAGCTTCAGTGACCAACCGGCCGAATGCAAGAACGGTGCGATCGTCGCAGATGACGGATCGGCGAACGGCCGTACGATCGACAATCCGTTTGACCCCGCGGAGTACGACACTTCCACCGGCATGCCGCTGAACCCGGAATTGTTGTTCCTGAACGTGACGCCGCTGCTGCCGCCCGAAGTCACCAAGATCAAGACGTTGCCGAGGATGCTGATTTCGCCGCGCTACAAAGCACTCGAGCGCCGGGGCAATTTGTTCGATGCGCTTTTTGGCGTGACGGATGCAGGTGTGCGTTTCCGCAATAATTTCCTTGCGGAGTTTTACCTGGATGACCTGCTCGGCAAAGATTCGGCGGGCAAATTATACAAGCTGGGTTGCGGCGGAAATTCCGAGATCAATCCCTTCCCGGGCACCGTCTGGTCAGCCGATGGTCCGCAGTGGGACGTCCTGCTTACGATTTCCGAGAATTACACGACCGTGGGCGGTCTGCCGGGCGGTGGCTTCCAGCACACGGACATGTTGGTCAACAAAGACACCTGCGTGCCGGACGATCCGCCCGCCGCTGGGACACGTTGGTCGATGTATGCCTACGGCATGCAGCTGGCCAAGGAGCGAGTACCGAGTCGCACGGACGGGGCGATCGGCTCTCGCTATTCCGATTCGATATTTGCCAAGCTCGTGTTGTCGCAGTTCAATGATCTTGGCGCGACCATCGACACGTACCTTTGCGTTGATCGTGACGGCGGAACGGTGTCGCCCGCGACGGCACAGGCATGCGGTGACCTTCAGGGCGCATTCCCCGTCGTTCTCGATAAGCTCGTGAAATGCGTTGAATCGTCGACCGAACCGTTGAACTCAACGGAGATCCGGGCGTGCAATGCCTTCGAGACCCAATACGAGCCGTTCAAGTCGTCGGTCGATGCACTGGTCAAGTCGCCGACTGCCACTGATCCGGCAAACCGAGTCGGTGAGGTCAAGGCACGGCTGGAGGTCTTCCGGTACGTATACGACCGTCAGTTCAAACCCTCGATACCCCCGGGCACCGGTTTCGCGGATCCGTTGTAACCGGCCTGCCCGACGCACCAGGCGAGTTGCAGGCAACGCCTCACGCCATGCGCGGTTGATGAGTATCATCTCCGCGCATGGCGTCGGCCCCCCAGTACACAGCCCCGACTGAAACACCGTTCACCGCCGGTCCCGACCGGCGTTCCGGCGCGCGCAGTTACGCGGTTCCCTTCATTGTCGCCGTCACGGGTCATCGCGATCTCGTGCCCGACGAGATCACGATCCTCCGTTCGCGTGTCCGCGATTGCCTCTTCAGCCTTCGCTACGAATACCCCAGCCGCATCATCGTCGTCATGTCGTCGCTCGCCGACGGTGCCGACCGGCTGGTGGCCGAGGAGGCTCTGCAGCTGGGCATGCCGCTCAGCGTCGTCCTGCCCATGCCGCGGGCACTGTATGAAGAAGATTTCACGGCCGAGTCCCGTGAGCAGTTCGCACAGTTGTGCGACGCGGCGTCCGAAATCTTCGAGTTGCCGTTGCTGCCCGGCAGCACGCCACGGTCAATCGTCGAACCGGGCCCGAACCGCACCCGGCAGTATTGCCAGGTTGGCGTCTTCCTGAGCGCGCACTGCCACGTGCTGCTGGCCGTCTGGGACGGCAAGGAGAGCGAGTTGCTGGGCGGCACGGCGGCCACCATCCGGTTCCATCACCATGACGTGATGCCGGGCTACACGCCGCGCGTGACCTCGAGCAAGCTCAACCTGACCGAGGACGAGAGCGATCTCGTCTATCACATCGTGTGCTCACGGAACCGTCCGGACGGCGAGCCGGCGGCCGGGCTGAAGCCGTATGACACCTATTGGTTCACGACGGACGAGGAGAACCCGCGCACGGCGGATATCCCGGCACGGCACCGCAAGGTGTTCGAGTACACGAACGAATTCAGCCGCGAGGCGCAGAACAATGCCGCCGCCATCGACAAGGAACGCTACTCCCTGCTGACGGGAGAGCAGGCGGTTACATTGCCGGCTGGCCTGTGGGACATCAACCAGGCGTTCTGTGCGGCCGACTGGCTGGCGATCCATTACCAGAAGAAGGTGGTGACGACGCTGAAGGCGGGACACGTCGCCGCCTTCCTGACGGCCGTGGGCTACCTGACGTACACGGACCTGCTGTCCACGCCACTCATGATCGGCGGCATCATCGGCCTGATGCTGTTCGCCGTCGTGAACAACGCTCTTGCTGTGCGCGGCAGCTGGCAGCGCAAGTACCTCGACTACCGCACGTTGGCGGAGGGTCTGCGCGTCCAGTTCTACTGGGCTGCGGCCGGCGTCACCAGCGGCAGCGTGTCGAAGTTCGCGCACGACAATTTCCTGCAGATGCAGGACACCGAACTTGGCTGGATCCGCAACGTCATGCGCGTGGCGGGCATGGAATGCGACGTCGTGCCGAATCTCGATCCCCGCGGCCTGAATTTCGCAGTGCAGGAATGGATCGGCGAGGACAAGACCGGGCAGCTCGGGTACTACCGCAAGAAATCAGCGCAGCGCATCGTCGAGCACGAAGCCACTGAACGCATCGGGCGCATGGGTATCTGGACCACGATCATGGCGTTGACCGCGCTGCTGTTCGTCGGCTCGCAGCTCTCGGACGACGTGCGCACGCCCGTGGTTTACCTGATGGGCATCGTGCTGCTGATGGTCGGCATCCGGCAGTCGTATGCCAAGACCACGGCCGAGGCCGAACTGATCAAGCAGTACGAGTTCATGCACCGCATCTTTCGCAACGCCCGGCACCGCATCGACAATGCCGACAACGACGCCGACAAGCGGCGTATCCTGAAAATTCTCGGCGATTCCGCGCTCGAAGAACACGCGCAGTGGATTCTGATCCACCGCGAACGGTCGATCGACGAGAAGGAAGGCCTGAAGCTCGGCTGACGATGGACCCACACAAACAATACAAGTACCGGGCGTTCATCAGCTACAGCCACTCCGACGAGGAGTGGGCAAAGTGGCTGCACAAGTCGCTCGAGACCTACCGGATGCCGAAGCGGCTCGTCGGCCGCGAGACCGAATTCGGTCCGGTATCCGACAAGATCGCGCCGGTCTTCCGCGACCGCGACGAGCTTGCCACCGCGACGAACCTGGGCGACATCCTGACCCGCGCCCTTGAGGATTCCGCCTGCCAGCTGGTGATCTGCTCGCGCAAGTCGGCGCAGTCGCGCTGGGTCAACGAAGAGATCAAGACGTTCAAGCGGCTGGGCAAGGCGAACCGCATCTTCGCGCTGATCGTCGATGGCGAGCCGGGGGCCTCGGCCAGGCCCGAGATCGCCGACCAGGAGTGCTTCCCGCCTGCGCTCATCTACAAGATGGGTGCGAACGGCGAGCTGACCGACGAGCCCACGGAGCCGATCGCTGCTGACGTGCGTCCGGGCAAGGATAGCAAGCTCGACGGCAAGCTCAAGCTCATCGCCGGCATGTTCGGCGTCGGCCTCGACGAGCTGAAGCAGCGCGAGGCGCACCGTCGCCAGCGACAGCTGATGATGCTGGTGACGGCGTCCCTTGGCGGCATGGCAATCACGTCGACGCTGGCTGGCGCAGCCTGGCTCGCGCGCAACGAGGCCGAGCGCCAGCGCGAGCGCGCTGAAGCCGAGGCGGAAACTGCTCGGCAGACCACGCGATTCATGGTCGACCTCTTCAAGGTGTCCGACCCGAGCGAGGCGCTCGGCAACACGATCACGGCGCGCGAGATTCTCGACAAGGGCGCCAAGCGCATCGACAAGGAACTAACCGACCAGCCGGCGATCCAGGCCACGCTCATGGACACCATGGGCACGGTCTACTTCAGTCTGGGTCTATATGAGTCGGCTGTGCCACTCGTGCGTAAGGCGTATGAGCGACGATTGAAACTCTGGGGTTCTCTGAATGCCGAGACTGCTTCGAGTCTCAATCATCTCGGGGTGTTGTTGACGCAACGATCGGATTACGACGAGGCAGAAAAGAGTCTGCGCGACGCGCTGCAGATTCGACGAAAATTGTTCGGTACTTCAAGCTTGGAGGTTGCGGAGACGCTTACCTCATTGTCGGAACTTCTCGGTGAGAAGGGCGAGTACACGCAGGGCGAGCCGCTGGTCAAGGAGGCGCTGGAAATCCGTCGCAAGGCTTTCGGAGCGAAGCCGCATCCAGACGTTGCCCAGACGCTCGAACTGCTCGGGCTCAATTACTATCGGCGCGGCGAGAACGAGGCCGCCGTGAAGTACCTGCGTCAGGCGGCGCAGATGCAGAAGGAACTGCATCCGACGGCGCATCCCGCACTCGCCCAGGCGATGGACAGTTTGGCTTTCGCTCTCATGGAAATGGGCAAGCCAGAGGAGGCAGAGCCGATTTCACGTCTGGCGCTGTCGATGAAGCGACAGCTCTATGGTGAGGATCATCCATCGACAGCGACCGGTCTCAATAACCTCGCGTTCGTACTGGAAGCTCGTGGTCGATACGACGACGCCGAAGCGGCCTATAGGGCCTCGATGGCGATCAATAGAAAACTGCTGGGCGCGAGTCACCCGGCGATCGCGAACAACCTGAGCAACATCGCCTACGTCGAATACGCCAAGGGTGAGACGAAGTCTGCCATCAAGACACTGCGCCAGTCGCTCGAAATGTCGCGCAAGGAACTGGGCCCTGACCACCCCGAGGTCGGCGGTCGTGCGGCTGGGCTCGCGTACTGGTTGATCGAGGAGGGCGAATTTGCGGAGGCGGAAGAGCTGGTCGACGAGGCCATCTCCATCCGCCGCAAGGCGCTCGGGCCGCAGCATCCGCAAGTCGCCGGGACGATCACCATCAAGGCGACGTTGATGTATGCGACCAGCCGCTTTAACGAGGCGTACGAGCTCGCCGCGATGGCGCACAAGTCGCTCGCCGGCAGCTTGCCTGCCGACAGCTGGCAGGTGGCGGCGGCATCGAATGTCGAGGGCGCGGCGCTGATGCGCATGGGTCGGTTTGCCGAGGCGGAGCCTCTGCTGGTCGGCAGCCAGAAAGGCCTCAAGAGCGCACCGATCCCGAACCTTGCCGATCGAGGCCGCCTGCGTCTGATCGAGCTCTACCAGCGCTGGGGCAAGCCGGACCAAGTGAAGAAGTTGCGAGCAGGCGGTTGAGCTTGCCGAAGCGCGACAGCCGTCTTTTCGGCGCCATGTTCCTGATGGCGACCAGCGCCATCGGCCCCGGCTTCATCACGCAGACCACGCAGTTCACCGCGCAACTAGGCGCGGCCTTCGCCTTCGCGATCCTCGTCTCCGTGCTGGTCGACGTCGCGCTGCAACTCAACGTATGGCGCGTCATCGGCGTTTCGGGCCTGCGTGCGCAGGAACTCGGCAACCGGGTGCTGCCGGGCGTCGGTCACATGCTGGCCTTCTGCGTCGTGATGGGCGGTTTCGTCTTCAACGTCGGCAATGTCGGGGGCGCCGGGCTCGGTCTCGACGCGTTACTCGGGTTGGACCCGAAGTGGGGCGGGGCGCTCTCGGCGCTGATCGCGATCGGTGTGTTCCTCTCGCGACGCGCGGGTGTGGCGATGGACCGCATCGTCGTCGTGCTCGGCTTCGTCATGATCGCGATGACGGGTTACGTGGCCGTCATCTCGCACCCACCGGTCGGGCTCGCGTTGAAAAATGCCGTGCTGCCGGACCAGGTCGATTTCCTGGCGATCACGACGCTCGTCGGTGGCACGGTCGGTGGCTACATCACTTATGCGGGCGCTCACCGCCTGATCGATGCCGGCGTGCATGGCCGGGCGAACGTCGCGGAGATTTCACGTGCGTCTGTCATTGGTGTGCTGGTGACGGGCCTGATGCGAGTGCTGCTGTTCCTGGCCGTGCTCGGCGTCGTCGCGACGGGCGTGAAGCTCGACCCGGCAAACCCCGCCGCATCTGCGTTCTCGGCCGCCGCTGGCGAAATCGGCCTGCGCGTGTTCGGGCTGATCCTGTGGGCCGCGGCGATCACGTCGGTGATCGGCGCGTCATACACGTCGGTGAGCTTTCTCGTCGGGCAGGGCGCTCACCTGGACCAGCGGCGCAACCTGCTCGTCGTCGTCTTCATCGCGCTCTCGACGGTGGTGTTCCTGCTGGCGGGCGCCGCTCCCGTTCCGCTGCTGATCTTCGCGGGTGCATTCAACGGGCTGATCCTGCCGATCGGCGTCGCTGCGATGCTGTGGGTGGCGCTGCGACGGAGCGACCTGATGCAGGGCTATGCGTACCCGCGCTCGCTCGCGCTGGCGGGCCTGCTGGCGTGGTTCATCACGCTGTATCTCGGGTGGGTCTCGCTCGGCAAGCTCGCGCCGCTGCTGCGCTGATCAGTCCTTCTTCGGCGGCACCTTTGAATACTCGCCGCGTCCTTCCAGCACCGGATCCGTCGACAGGTTCCAGCCCAGGTTGACCGCCTCGTTCGGGTCCACGGGTTGGCTCGATATCCAGACGACCAGGCGATTGCCGTCGGTGATGTAGGGGTCGTCCGTGAGGTTGTGGCGCGGGGCGTCTTTCGTGGCCTCGCCGACGCCGCGCACGAACGCGAACCGGCTCACCGCGTCGTGGTGCAGCAGGCTGTGCAGCAGGTATTCGCGCGACTCGTCGACGACCGGGTCGATCACGTGCGTCGTCAGCGTGGGTGACTTCGTCGTGCCCTTGACGCCGATGTCGCGGCTCACCTGGCCGATCCATACCGGCCGTCCTTCGCAACGAAACGGCGCCAGCCAGATGCGCATGTGGTTGCGCTGGGATATCGTGCTGCGGCCGCGCTGGAGGGCAACGTCCTGCTTGCGGCCGAAGGCCTGCAGCGAACTGACCGGTGCCGTCAGGAAGGATTTTTCCGCGATCGCCGCACCGACCATGCGCCGCACGCTGTCCGCGGTGATTGCCTCGGTGAAACTCCAGCCGCTCGCCGCCAGTGCCGAGATGGCTTCCTCGCCCGAGCCGACGATGACGACGTTGAGCGGATCGCCTTCGCCGGTGCCGTCCGTGTTGGTCGCACAGCACGGCAGTTCCCGCAGGCGCGCGCGAAACGCGTCGAGTTCGAGATCCGGGTACTCATTGACCTTTTCGTAGAGCGCCTTGAGCGCGGAGCGCTCGTAGTCGAAACCTTCCGTGGGCAGCATCACGGCGAACCGCATGCGGACGCCGCGCTGGCTCCCGGTCATGCGGATATCGACGAAGCGGCCGCCGCGCACGTAAGTCGCATAGACGTAACCTTCGTTGGTCGAGTGCGCTTTGGAAAAGAATGGCAGGGCGTTCTTCTGGAACATCTCCGCGTGTGCGTCCCGCTGCTGCTTCGGCACCTTCTTCAGCGTAACGAGGGCCACTTCGTCGGCCGAGTAGTAATCGGGATCGATCGAGATCGGCAGCAGCCAGTAATCGTGGTCGCTGGTGTTCTCGATGCGCAGCCAGATCGGCTGGATGCCAGCCTCAGCCAGCGGCACGCCGAAGTACCTGGCCGCCTGCTCCTCGGTGGGGATCGCGAGGTGCACGATCACGCCGTCCTGTTGCAGCGTGCGCAGGCGTCCAAGATGGAGCGGCAGCCCTGCTGCCTCAGCTTGATTCTGGGCGGCCGCCTCGGCCTGGACCGTCGCCTGCGCGCCAGCGCCCGCCGCTGCGGGCGGGACCTGCACGGCAGCGCTCACCACGTGCGGCGCGAATGCCGACAGCAGCAGCGCGAGCACGCTGAACCTGGCGCTCGCTGCGGGCCGTGGCCAGAACCGGAATGTCATGCGTCGTCTCTCCGGGGCGCTGACGATCTTTGCTGCCGGGGTATCCGACCCCGTGCCCGTCGCTCGCGCAAGATGCCGACTGTAACTTATATTCCGCGGATCGCGGTCGCGGCCCAGTATCCAGAATGCGTCTCTCATCCATGCTGCCATCCAGGCTGCTGATCCTTGCAGCAACGGCGCTTGCCACCGGCTGCGCCGCAACTACTCCGGCCAGCGCGCCGGCGGCAATAGGCAGCCCCAGGACGTTCATCGACGCAACCAGTGCCACCTCGGTGCTCGGGCCGGACAGCGTCTTCGTCGGCAGCCCGTACGAGGACGTCGGATCGTCCGGACTCTTTCCGCCGCACCGGCCCGCCGATTGCCGTCTCGCCGTCCTGGCCAATGGCGAGGACTCGCTCGCCGTGCGCCTCGCGGTGCTGAAGGCTGCGCAGAAGTCGATCCGCATCCAGGCGCTGGTGTTCAAGGGCGACGAGTCGGGCCTGCGCGTCGCCGAGATCCTCAAGCCGAAGAAAGCCGAGGGACTCGATGTGCGCGTCATCGTCGATGCGTTCTCGAACCCCTGGCTGCAGACGCAGTGGATGTATTTCGACCTGAAGCAGCACGGCATCGAGGTCGAAGGGTATGAGGCCATGGCGCTGCAGTGGCTCAACGAGGTGCCCGTACCGCACCTCACCCCGCACTACGACCCGCAGCAGCCCGACAAGCGATTCCACGAAAAAATGTGGATCATCGACGGGGAGACGGATGCCGCGGTCGCCGTCACTGGCGGCCTCAATATCGGCAACGAATATTTTCGCGCCAATCCGGCCGATCCCGACTCCACGTGGCGCGACCAGGACGTCGTCGTGCGCGGCGCCGTCGTCCACGATCTCGTCACGGCATTCGACCGCAACTTCGAGTATTTCGTCGGCGTGAAGAAGAGTCGCGGCGTCTTCAATACCAACCTCTACTGGGACGCGACCCGCAACGTGCTCGACAAGACCGGCAAGGTGCCGATGAAATTCACGACAAACCCGGACGTCGTGGCGCACGTGGCTGAGATCGAGGCGCGCCAGCCGGAACTCGCGTACCTGGGTGCTACTTGCCGGTTCTTCCAGAGCCGCCCGCGATTCAAGGAAAGCTACATCCAGCAGGCCTACGTCAAGCTCATCGAACGTGCCCGGTCCGAGGTGCTGATCGCGAACGCCTACTTCGTGCCGACGCCTTCGATCATGCTCGCGCTGCAGGACGCGGCGAAGCGCTGCGTGGCCGTGCGGTTGATCTCGAACAGCCCCGAGACGAACGACCTGCCCGAGATCAGCCTCGTCGGACGCGGGTATTACAAGGACCTGCTGGCCGTCAACGAGACGCCGGAGGTGACCGCGTGCAACAACGCCGAGAAGGGGCTGCGGATCTGGGAATGGATCGGGCAGTCCGCGACCGAAGCCGAGCGGCGGCAGGGCACGATGCATTCCAAGTATGCGGTGGTCGACGGGCGTCGCAGCCTGGTGGGCTCGTACAATCTCGACCCGCGCAGCGAAAAGCTGAACAGCGAGACCGCCATGGTGTTCGACCAGCCCGAACTGTCGGGCCGGTTGCGCAAAGCGTTTTTCGACAACGACCTCAGTTACAGTCGCGAAGTGACGCCAGCGCAGGCGGCGGAGTTCGAAGCGCCGGAAGACGTCATCGAGCGCTTCCGCAAGTCGATCGGCCACCTGTTCGAGCA
>Ga0315287_10003718_pt1 | contig 14749 bp, 11 predicted proteins | sample YL17G11_0_MG_FD_205037 | JGI IMG/M metagenome (GOLD analysis project Ga0315287, IMG submission 205037) | Sediment microbial communities from Yellowstone Lake, YNP, Wyoming, USA - YL17G11_0 | ecosystem: Environmental > Aquatic > Freshwater > Lake > Sediment | place: USA: Wyoming | collected... | reverse complement strand
TCCGTACCGGGCAACAACAAGATCGGTGCGGCTGAACGCATCCTTGTCGCTGGTGAGCCATCCCCACCAGGCGCCGTTGACCGAAACGCGGGGCTGGTCGTTGAACGTTCCCGATGTCCAGACCGGGGTCGCGGCTGTCGGGGTTGTGGGGATGCTCGCACCGTAGTGCGCCTTGAGACTGTCGGCCCACGCGGCATACGCGGCGTCGAGCGGGAATTTTGCATTCTGCTCAAAGAGACGACGAAAGTTCTTTCCGGCAAACGTCATGGTACGCGAGCTGTTCCAGATCGAAGCCATGGTCTGCTCGCCAAACCGGGATTCGAGAAACTTCACAAAGGAGAATCCCTGGTTGTACACCATCTCGTCGCCCAACCCATCGTGGTAGAAACTGGACATCGCGTCGAGTGACAGCATGGTTCCGTCGAGAGTCGCACACCGCAGCACCATGTCGCGCCGTGCATCCCAGCAGTCATCGCCGGCCCGCTCCGACTCGCGCTGCGCTGTCCCCTCGGCAAACCAGTCGGGCACGAACTGGGCAAGAGCCAGCGGAGACTGGGTCTGGACAGCCACCGAGGGCGACGTATACGAGGTGCTTAGAGAGAAGTCGAAAAGCTGGGGCCCCTTCTTGCTCAGGGACATGATGTGTGCGAGCTCATGGGTGATCACATCGCGCAGCCAGGTGGTGTTGCTGCGCAGGTCGAACCGCGAGTCGGGCACCCAGATGGTGATGTTGTCTTCGGTCCAGGCGGCAAAGCCATTGCTGAAGTCGTCGTAGTCGACCAGCGAGATGTTGATTTTGCTCTTGGGGCGATACGTGTAGATGGCCGAGAGCGCCGCGTACTCTTCTTCGGCAATTTTGTAGGTTGCATACACCGCAGGCTCGGTGCGGTCGTAGTAGTGGATCAGGAAGTTAGCGGTAGAGACGGTGCGCCAGTCGATCTCGGGGTGGTTGAAGGCGAATGATTGACATGTGGCGACAAAGGCCACTATCGCAGCGACGCGCAGGAAGTGAGAACGCATAAAGATCCTTTCGCCGTACGTGGGGCAACGTCAATGGGTTGACGGGGTGTGAGGAAAATAGATGATGCTGTGTGTGGGGGCGAGAGATGGTGGTGACGCCATCAAGGCACGACGCCCTCCATGCCGCGTGCGAGCGGCTGGAGGGTTTCTGGTGGCGAATTGCTCAGAAGTAGAAGTTGACCCCGACGCCGGGCACGAAGAGCGGGAACTGCAGGACGCGTTTGTCTTCGCGGGAGTAGTAGAACACCCTCGAGACATTCCGGGTGTCAGTCTCAGTCCACAATCGCGAGCTGGCTCTGAGGTACCGGATCATGAGGTCTGCGTTGATACCGATGTGCTTGCCGATCATGAACTCCACGCCTGCCCGAACCGCGCCGGAGATGGCGAAGAGCCTGTTGACCATCTCCATGGTGTCAAGTGGAGTCTGCACATCCCAATAGGAGTCGTCCTCCGTCCAGATGACAGTCTCGGTGTGTTTGAGCATGTTGAAACCGGCCTGGACCCCGATATTCATCTTGATCGGATACCACCGTTTCACGAACGTGGGCCCAAGCGTGAAGCCGAATATGTTCGTGTTGTGGCTCCAAGTGACGATCGTGTCGGTGCCTGTGTTATACGGGCTGGTGTTCCACTCCATGGAAATGCTATTGCCCGCCTCCACGTTGAACCCAATGTCGATTGTGAGGAACGGCCCCGTCTTCAGCATGAACTTCAGGTCAGCGCCCAACCCCGGCGTTGCCGTGTAGGTACCAGTGTACGAGCTGTCGAGGTAGTTTAGCTTGCCGTAGCGGTTGAAGTACCAGGGCCAACCCTGGGTTGCATACACCTGAGTCCCAAACTCGTCGTAGAACTTCATGCCGGAATGCTCGTTGAGTTCTCCCGGGTTCAGATTGAACCCCAGATGAATCCCAAACCGATTCTTATTCTTCTCCTTCCTCGAATCCTTCCCCGCCGAAGCGCTCTCCACCGGCTTCTCCTCCTCAGCAGCAGGCTGCTCGACTGCGGGCTTCTCCTGGGGCTCCTCCACCTTCGGCTCCTCCGAGGAGGGCCCCGGCGTCACTTCCTGCTTTTCGGGCTCCGTCTGCACCGCAGTCGCATCCGCCGCAGGCCCTGTTGTCACCAGCTCCTTGGCAATGCCCCTGAGATACACAACCACTTCCTCGATGCCACCATTGATATCCCGCGACACAGCCTTGGCAATGCGGCCGGTTGACACATCGATAGCCCGCAGATTCACCATGAACATGCTGCCGAGTTTGCCGATCGATCCGGTGATGAGTCGCTCCACACCCAGCATCTGTCCCATTTGTACCAGACACGCTTCGTCGGTGCAGGCGCCGGATGCCTGGAACCCCTGTTCCTTGAGGATCTCCTGCATCTGATCGCGCTCCATGACATTGACTTTGCCGGTATTGAACAGTTCAGCACGCAGCCGGTCGGAGAGGATCTCCGACTCGCCGCCACTCACGCCGGCAGCGTTCTTCAGCGTGATGACAGCGATGTTCATCTTCGTGTCTGTGGTCGCTACCTTCCCGGCTGGGGCAGGGGCGGCCCAAAGCGGAGCACAGACGCTGAGTCCGACAATGGCGGAGAAAACCGCGGCAAACCGGTTGGTCGAGCGGAAACGCATGAACATCCGTCCTTTCGGGGGGATTGGGAGTACGCGAGGTCCCGAGTCCATATGTGGATTACTCACCAGTATACAGCACGGCACGACCGGTTGTCCAGTTCAAGGGAAGTGCGGAATGCGGAATGGGGAGTGCGGAGTTGCGGAACCATCACTCCACCTCTCCCCCACCTCATCTGACGAACTGCGCACCCAGCGAATCGGCGTACGCCTCCACTGCCGCCCGGTACTCCCGGGGATAGTTGCCCTCGAACATCCTCTGACGCATGCGATAGTACGAGTCGGCAGCCGATCCCCCTGTGCCAGGCGTCTGCGACAATTCACGTGAGAACACCTCACGCGCTGATTGCGACGTGCGGTCCTCCTTGCCCTCGCCCTGCTTGTGCATGGACAGCGATGACTGCAGCATGCGCATGAGGAACCGGTCTTGCCGGTCGCGCACTTCGGGCGTCGGGTTCGCGAGCATGCGAGCCAACTGCTGGGCCTCACGCTCCAACTCCCGGGCCCTCTCCCCCATGCCGCCTCCGGCCTCCGAACCGTACTTGTCGGCAAGTTCGCGGAGCTTCTGGGCAACGCCCTCCTGCGCGGCCTGCGCCTCCGCGCGCGCTTCGGCGGATGCTCCGTCACCTTGCCCTGAGCCGCCAGGTTTCTGACCTTGAGAGAGCATCGACTGCAGCAGTTGACTAGTGAGCGAGTTGACAGCCGACTGTTTGCCCGAGAGCTGCCGCAACCCCGACATCATGCCACCTTCACCACCCTGCCCCTGCGACTGGCCCTGCATCATGCCGTCCATGTCGGAGGAGGCATCAAGTAGTGTCTGCGCCAGACTGCTGAGCGCGGCGCCGCTGGAGCCCATCTGCGGCACGCCGGAGCCGGCCTCAAGTGCCTCGACAGCATCCCTGCCCTGCTGGCAAGCCGAGGCGTATGCCGAGGAGATCTTCGCCATGGAGGCCGGTGGAACCATGCCGAGACTGTCCTTCTGCGAGGCACTCTGCCCCAATCCCTGCACCAGTTCCTGCTGAGGGCCGATCACGGTGTTGCGTGCTTTGTCGTCGGCCCGGTCGGGCAGCTTCCCGGCTTGGTCGCGTATCTCCTTCTGCCATTCAGACAGCGAGATGGCATCGTGCGCCATGTCAAGGAGCCGGTCGCGCTCGCGCATGAGCTTGCGCATCATGCCCGAACTCATCTGGCTCTTGAGCTGTTCGGAGAGCGCCGACATGGAGGCGCTCATCTGTGATTGACTTGTGGAAGACGGCATCCGGTTGCGACTCAACTGCGACCGCATCTGCTGTGCGGCCCGCTCAGCCGACGACCGCGCGGGAAGGCTCTGCTCGGAGAGCGCACCGGAACTGTCGGCCTGCATCTCCTGTCGCACTTCGCCAAGAAGTTCGTCTTCGCGCGCGGCGAGATCCTTCTGCCGGGCAAGGCTCTGGCCGGGGCTCTCCTTTGAGTCGGCAAGTCGAGCCTGCTCCTGCGCCTGCTGCCCGGCGCGTGAGGCAAGCGCGGCCAGCCGCTGATCTTTGCGCAACGCGTCAAGAAACCGGAGAGCCTCGTCGAGACGCTGTTCGAGGTTGGGCATCAGCTTCTCAAGGGTTGAGAGTGCCTGCTGCACGTCCTTCCAGGTGGCGTCGTCATTTGTCTGTGGCGGCTTGAAGAGCAGACTGTCGCCGTACTGGCGAACCAGATCTTCCACTGCCTTGCTGATCTGTTCCATCTTCTTGACGATACTCTCGCTGGACAAACCTTCGTTGCGCAATTTCTCCACGGTCTTCCGGAGTGCATCGACCGCATGCTGCAGGGTATCGCGCTGAGCCTCGACGTCGCGTGCAATTTCTCTCACCGACTCCTTCTGCTCCCACGACAGAGGCTTTCCGGCCTTTGTCGATTTAGCAAGCTGACTCACCTCGCTACGCATCTTCTCCTGGCGGGAGCGGACATCGGAGAGGTTCTCCTCTGCCTGCGACTGCCCGCGCGCCACCTGTTCGTGTATCTCTCGAAAGCTGGGGATGCGGAACCAGAATGTGTCGGAGTAGGCGCTCTGCCCTCCACCCGGGCGATTGTCGCGTGCACCGGCCCAGTAGAACACGGTATCGCCGGGATAGAGATCCAGGGGCTTGAGATCCCACACGGCCTCGGCACGCGCCACGCGACCGGCTCCCGGCGGCGTCACATCGCGGCTCACCGATGAATCAACGGGAAATCCGCTGCGCCTCCAGCTCAGCGACAGGGCCCGGATGCCCAGATCGTCAACACCCTCAACCCACAGGGTTTCCACCTGTTCGACGGCAAGCGCCTTGTTGGTTCCCGGACGCAGCACGTGCACCGTGGGTGGCTTGTCGGCAAGCAGGTCAACGGAGTACGACGGCGTTGCGTTGCTGGTCTGACCCATGCTGTCAACCAGCGCAAACGTGTACGACAACGGCGCGGTCACCTGCAGCTCGCAGGCGGCAACCCCCGAGTCAACGTCCATGCGCACCGTGTCGCAGCCGGCCAGCAGGCATGCCCTGCTCAGGCCATGCGTGGACGCAACGCGAATGCGGGCGCGCGTACCGGCGTAGGCCTCGAAGCTCCCCTGTCCCTCCCGAAGCGTGTGCGTGGCGCTGTGCGTGTACGCGGGCGGGGTGAGCGAAACCCGTAGCGAGTACAGCGAAGGCCTGGGCACCATGCGAATGGTGTCGGTATTGAGTTGGATGCCCGCGTAGGAGAATCGATACACAAACGATGATCGCACACTGTCAACTCGCAACGCGCACACGCCCCGGGAATCGGCCCGAACCGCGTGGCGCTGTCCGGCGTGAGACGGCAGCCACTCCAGGCTCAGGCCGCACGAAGGGAGGCGGTCGGCCGGCGGAACAAGGCGCAGATCCACGCCACTGCCGTACGCAATGCTCACGGTTCCCGGCTCCACGCGCACGCTCCGGGAGGCGGTGGCAGAGAGCAGCAGGCGCCAGTACGCAGGGAGGTCGGGGCCGGGCAGCGCGATCGTGCCGACAAAGGCCGCAACGCAGGCGCCCGAGAATGCCAGCGGCGTGCGCAAACGGATGCGTGTGCGACGCGGATACCGATGCAGGTCCGCATGCGCCCGGGCAGCCACCTCGGCGGACAGACTCGTCGAGCATCCGGTATCGGCAGGGGGCGGCTCCAGAGCCAGTGAGAGAAGATGGTGGCCGGGACCGGCAATCGATTCCATGCGACGGGCGGTCTCCACCAGAGTCGGGCGGCGCAACAGCAGCACGTCAACCATTGACGCAATCGCGTACACTCCGGCCGCGACGACAGCGACATCCCACAACAGCGGCAACAGGGTCCAGGGGAAGAGTGCGAACGCCACCTGAAGCGCCGCGGATGTCGCTGCCAGGGCCGCCACGGTCCAGAGCCACCGCAGCGCGATGCGCCGGGCGGCTGTGGATCGACCGAAGCGGGCCACGTGCGCGGCAATCGCCGATTGCTGTGTGTTGGTGCGTGCCATGGACTCATCTTCTTGTGCAGATTCCGGGACGTGCGCGAAGGATATCGGCGACATGTCGTGCCGCAGACGACGGCTCGCGCATCGCTCAACCAGCAGGGGTTGGCTGCGCCAACGCCTATTGGTTGAGAAACCACACCACCACATTCACTCCCATGCGCAACGCCAGCTCATGGAGCTGGGGGCCGTCGCCATGCACGGGAATGTCTTCCATCCCATCTCCGATGTCGGAGCTGAACGTGTAGAACACGACCAGCCGCTTCTCGAAGAAGATCCCATAGCCCTGCGCGGGCTTGCCGTCGTGCTCGTGAATCTTGGGCAGCCCGGGCAACTCGTACACGCTTCTGTAGATCGGGTGATTGCTCGGAATGTCAACCAGGGGATTTTCCGGGAAGAGAGACCGCAGCTCGCGCCGCAGCGACTCGTCCATGCCGTAGTTGTCGTCGGCCCACAACATGCCCCCACCAATGAGGTACTCGCGCAGGCGCAATCGCTCGCGCGTGGTGAAGCTGACGTTGCCGTGTCCGGTCATGTACAGCAGCGGATAGTGACACAGCGTCTGCTCGCCAATGTCGACGGTGGCGGGCGTGTCGCACACGGCAACGCCCGTCCGGCTCTTGACTGCCGCAATGAGATTGGGCAGCGATGAGGGATTGGCGTACCAGTCGCCACCACCGCCGTACTTGAGGCGGGCGATGGTGAGTTCGCAGCCATTCTGCGCGCGCAGCGGGAGTGTGCAGAGCAGGCACAGCGCCACGGTTGCCGGCACAGGGATTGGGGGACGGGAGAGAGACGTGCGGTTCACATCGCCAAAATACATCGGACGCCCGCAACTCAGCCGGCCACAACCGAGGCGTCAGGCGCGGCCGGCGCAGCCGGCGACATGGTCAGCATCACGCGTTTTTCCATTTCGCGCAGGTCGAAGCCATGGCGCAGGTAGGTAACGTTCTTCAGTTGGGCGGAATCGGGCAGCCGCGAGTCATGGTGGACAAGCGCCAGCACCGGAGCGAATTCCGGGACTGCGGCAGAGGTCAGATCTGCACCGTTCTTGATGATCTCGGTGAACGGTCGGATGACGTCTTCGGTTGCGGAGAGATCGGTCCACACCACGCTCATATCGTACTGCGAGTTGATCTGCGCTGGCGGGGCCTTTGGCTGCACCGCCTCCACCTCAAAGCCCTGTTCCTTGAGATAGAAGACCGGCGGCACAAAGATGTGGTTGGCCGAGTTGACGAAGTAGATCTTGCGGCTCTTCTCCGCTCCTTCGGTCTCCTTGGCGGCGGCTCTGCGATCGTCGAGGCCGAGGAACTGCCTGAACATGTTGATGTCGTGATACACCGCATCGAGGAACGCGGGCGTGAAGCCCGTGGGAAGCTTGACTGTTTCGAACACCCAGTTCTCGATGGGCGTAACAAACTGGTCGCACTCCTTGCCCAGGTGCACCGACTTGGAGAGTGCATCGGCCAATGCCACGCAAAGCGCAATTCTCTTCCCCGGCGTGTCGCATGCATCTTTGTAGGTATGAAACTGGTACTGACCCACCACGCCTTCGGTGATGGCATCGGGCATCTTCCAGGCCTTGAAGAGCTCGGCAATCACATCGTTGTGATTGACCCCCAGCATGGCAGTCTCTTTATCGATGAACCGGGAGCCCTCGTCGGTGGTGCGTTCCAGCACCTTGCCGAAGATGGTGGGGAAGAACTCGTCGAGAACTATGATTCCGAAGTCGTGCAGCAGGCCTGCCAGGAACGCCTCTTCGGGAGAGACCGAGCCCATGCGGCGCCCGATGTTCTCTGCAATGACGGCGCAGGCCAGTGAATGGTACCAGAAGTCGGCTCTGTCGAATCCGAAGCTGTTGGTCTCGTCCTTGAACATTTTCATCACGGTCATGCCCATCACAATACGCTTGGTCTCGCGAAAGCCAATGCGAACAATGGCATCTTTGATGGAGTTGATTTTGCGGTTGAGCGCGGCAAAGAATACCGTGTTTGACACTTTGAGAATGCTTGCGGTGATGACCGGGTCAGACTCCACGGCCTTCGACAAATCATTGGCGCCGGACTTGGAGTTCTCCGACAACTGCATAACCTTTGCCACGGTGAAAGGGAAGGCCATCAGGTTGCTCACGTGCTTCACCATGAGCTCGATCTTCTTCAGCGGCAGCGTTTCGGTACTCAGAATCGCCGAAATGTCGGCGTCTTTCTCGTTGGCAACGGTCTTAACCTCGATGGTCTTCTTCTTCTGCTGTGCAATCGACTGGATCTCCAGCAGCAGGTTGGAGAACTTCAGCGGTCGGGTGTAGTAGTTGCGGGCGCCCTTCTCGATGAGGCCCTTCTTGACAGGCTCGGGCCGGTCTTCGCCATAGCCCAGGATGGGTATGCCCTTGGTCTTCTTATGCTTGCGGATGAGCCCGGTGAAGTGCATCTGATCGACGCACTCATGGGGATACTCCATAATGATCGCGTCTGGAGCGTACTGGAGCGATTTGAGAAAATTGGCGTAGTTGGGTTCCGACACCAGTACTTTGATTCCGCGCTGCTCAAGGGCCAGCTTGAGCACCTGCTTCTCGCGGGGATTTGACACAATGAGCATCAAACCGAACATACGGTCTCCACTACCGAGGGGAGGGTGAGAGCGGGGGACGGCCCCTACGGGTTGTTGTTGATCCTCTGATCCTGGCCAATTATACCGACCGACCTGCTCGATTTCAAGGGTCATCGCGCGCCAGTCGCTGAGGTGCTCCGAGTGTGGAACCGGTCGACGCGCGGACCAAGTATCCCATTTTCGTATATTTGGTTGCGACAACCGGCACTGCGCCCGCCTTCGTTGGCATCACTGCGATGCATCCGGAGTCCGGCATCATCCCAACAGCAGTTGATCATGACCTCGTGGCGACAACCCGACCGACCGCTCGTCCTCGCATCCTGCTCGCCGCGCCGCAGCCAGATACTCCGGCAGTTGGGCCTCAGCTTCGAGGTTGTCCCTCCACGCATCCACGATGAGGAGTCGTTCCTCCGAGGCGATGACATCGAGGACTCGGTCAAGGAGCTGGCTGCGGCCAAGGCGCAGGAGGTTGCGCTGCGCCGACCGGATGCACTGGTGCTGGGCGCCGACACCATTGTTGTGGCCGACGGGCGGATCCTCGGTAAGCCCACGGGCAACGACGACGCACGTGCAATGCTGCGGGCTCTTTCCGGTCGAACCCACCAGGTGTGCTCGGGGGTAGCATTGCTGTGCGGGTCGGCGAACTTCCGGGCTGCGGGCGTGGCCTGCACGCGCGTCGTGTTTCGCGCCTTGCACTCTCAGGAGATCAACGAGTATATTGACACGAAAGAACATGTCGACAAGGCCGGCGCCTACGGCATTCAGGGCGCGGCTGCGGCGTTTGTCGAACGGATTGAGGGCTGCTACTACAACGTTGTCGGGCTCCCGGTCTCCGCAACACTGACTCTTCTGGCGAACTACTCGGACCGAAAGGACACTGCGCATGTCGGAACACACTGAGGCGGGACAAGGCGTCCCGGCGGCGGATCGACCTCCTCCCAATGTCGGGGATCTGCTGCGTCAGGCGCGCGAGTCGCGGCACCTGAGCGTGAACGTGGTTGCCCGCGATCTGAAGCTCAACGGCAAGTACATCGAGTCGCTGGAGGCGAATCAGTTCGACGCACTCCCTGCCGACCCCTATGTGCGCGTGTACATCCGCTCCCTTGCCCGGTATCTGATGCTCGACCCCGAGGCGGTCCTCAAGAGGTACCAGGAGACGCGCGGGATCTCGTCACTTGCGCCCGTGCACGAGACCTCCACAAAGATAGACGTCTCCAAGGTTGACGGCGACAAGACCTACGGGCCCTGGATTGTGATCTTCGTGGTCATTGCGCTGCTTGCGGGCATCAGCTTCATCGCGTCGAAGCGGGGGTGGACGGGTAGCTCCCAGACGTCAACAACGTCCACGTCAACGGCGGCCGCCGCAGACTCGACTCACGACTCCACAGCGGCTGCCCCGGCAGTTGCAGACTCGACGCCGCAGGACTCCACGGGCGCCGAGAGCGCGCCCGTGCAGGCGCCCATCGAGAACGACACCATTCTCGATTCGTCGATAGCAGTGCACGACAGCGTACCTCCCGCAGCCGGTTCGCGTCTATCAATGACCATACGCGCGGTCAAGGATTCCTCGTGGGTGCAGGTCTTCTCCGATGGCGTTTCGTGGAAGAACACGCTCAAGCAAGGCAACTACAAGAGCTTCTCAGCCAAAGACAGCCTCAACGTTCACGTGGGCAATTGCTCGGCGCTGGAGTTCACCGTCAACCGCAAACTTGTCAAGAAGTTCAGTGAGACAGGCGTTGCGGCATTCATGGTGAACAAGGCGGGGCTGATCTTCACCTGGTCGCTGGCCAGATACCAATCGGTCTTCTCCATGCGCATGTAGCGCGAAAGACCGCACATGTGGATCGACTCTCACGCGCACCTGTACAACCTGGGGCCCGAGGCGCTGGCTGCGGCGCTCTGCCGGGCAGCGGGCAGCAGCGTGACAGAGGTGCTCAATTGCGGAACCTCGCTTGCCACCAGTCAACGCGTGGCTGAGCAGTGCTCCGACCATCCGGCACTGCTTCGAGCGGCCGTGGGCATCTCGCCCTTCGACGTGGTGGGACTCCCATCCGACTGGCTCGACCAGATCCGCGTACTGGCATCCGCGCCCGGTGTGGTGGCCATCGGGGAGGCCGGTCTGGACACGAGCAACCCCCGCTACCCCGACCTTGCCGAGCAGATCCCGGTCTTCGAGGCGCAGCTCGATCTTTCGGAACAGCTGCGATTGCCGATCGTCGTCCATTCGCGGGGCTGCGAGGTCGATACCGCGAGGCGCTGCCGCGCCCATCGCAAAGTCCGGGCGGTCTTCCACTGCTTCACCGGCACAGCCGATGCCCTGCACGCGATCCTTGACGCAGGCTACACCGTGTCGTACTCGGGTATTGTCACGTTCAAGAAGTCGCCGCTCCCCGCACTGGTTGCCCATACTCCGGTGGACCGAATCCTCGTGGAGACCGACTCGCCCTACCTGGCGCCCGAGCCGCACCGTGGCCACCGCAACGAGCCGGCATGGGTCGCGCTCACGGGTGAGTGCATCGCGCGCATCAAGGGCAGCTCCGCGCAGGAGTGCGCATCTGCACTCCGCGCGAACTTCGACGCACTCTTCGGGGGGGCGCCCGGCCCCGGTCTGCATCCCTGACGCAAACGTATATTTCCCGTAGCGACCGACCGCTTCGCAGGAGGGCATCGAGCCAATGGGAATCCTCACCGTCTTCATGATCCTGGCACTCCTGGCGCTTATGGTCATGTGCGTGCATGTCAACCTCGAACTCAACGCAGTCGAAAAGAATCTCAACCGCATTGTCGAAGGCATCAAGAACTACTATGAACCTGGCCGAATCGATACGTCTGGTAAACCCGGCGGTGCGTAGTCTCAAAGCGTATCATCTGACCCCCGAAGATACTGCCGTCAAGCTCAACCAGAACGAAAGCCCCTACGATTGGCCCGCGCCCATCAAGCAGCAGGTGGCCGACTTCGTATTGGAGCGGCCGTGGAACCGATACCCCGAGTTCATCCCGCAGAAGCTCCGTGAGTCTCTGGCACGCCATGTGGGCGTCGAGGCGTCCAATGTCATTGTCGGCAACGGGTCCAACGAGATGCTGCTGGTCCTGCTGCTTTCTCTTGTCAATCCCGGCAAACGCGTGATAGTCGTGCAGCCCACGTTCACGGTGTACCGGCTGCTCGTCACGGGAATGGGTGCCGTTGAAGAAAGCGTCCTTCTCAACAACGACCTCACGTTCAACATGGACGCGATACTGGCGGCGGTGCGCGCCAATCCCGGCGCCCTGCTGATCATCTGTTCGCCCAACAACCCCACCGGCTGCGCTCTCACCCAGGACCAGACGCAGCAGATCCTTGCAGCACACACGGGTTTCTTCATCCTCGACCAGGCATACGTGGAGTTTGGCGGATACAACGCCGTGGAGCTGATCGCCGGGCACCCCAACCTGATTGTCACGCGCACATTCTCCAAGGCATTTGCCGGAGCAGGGCTGCGGTTGGGGTACATGATTGGCGCTGCTCAGGTCATCGCCGAGATCATGAAGATCAAGTTGCCCTACAACATCAACTTCTTCACCGACTACGTAGGGCAGACGCTTGCGGCCAACTACTCGGTCGCCAAAGAGCGGGTGGCGCAGATCTGCCGCGACCGCGACGAGCTGTACGCGTTTCTGCGCACGCTTCCATTTGACAACTGCTATCCCACGGCGGCCAACTTCATGATTGTGCGCACGGGCCGCAAGCAGCGGCTCTTCGAGCATCTGCGCGAAAACGGGATTCTGGTGCGCGACGTGTCGGGCTACCAGATGCTGGAGAATTGCCTGCGCATCAACACTGGTTCTCCCGACGAGAATGCACGGCTCAAACTCGCATTGAGTTCGTTCTTTGCCGGATAGCGCCGCAATCGACCGACATCCGCCACGAGAGGAGACCTCTGTGTCACGAACGGCCAAAGTCGCCCGCAAAACCAAAGAGACCGACATTGCCCTGGAGCTCAACCTCGACGGTCGCGGTGAATCGAGCGTTGCCAGCGGCAATGGCTTCATGGATCACATGCTCACCTTGTGGGCCAAGCACGGGCTGATCGACCTGAAGCTGACGTGCACGGGCGATACCGACGTTGACTTCCATCACAGCGCAGAGGACATCGGCATCTGCCTGGGCCAGGCGCTGAAGCAGGCTCTGGGAGACATGCGGGGCATCACGCGGTATGCCACTGCACACGTACCCATGGACACGTGCTTGGCGCGCGTGTGCCTCGACATTTGCGGCAGACCCAATCTTGTCTATGATGTCAAACTGGGCGACCGCACCATCAACGGCTTCGAATGCGACCTGGCCGAAGACTTTTTCAAGGCCTGCACCGACCACGCGCAAGTCACCGTTCATGTCGACCTTCTTCGAGGGCGCAACCCGCATCACGGACTCGAAGCCGCGTTCAAGGCATTCGGGCAAGCCCTGGCAATGGCCTGCGCAATCAACCCGAGGGCTCGCGGCGATCTGCCCACCACCAAGGACCTGCTGTGAGAGCGCCCCCGGCACTGCGTCGGCACGAACGGGTGGGAGCCCTTGTTGCAGCCCTCGTCCTGACGGGCATGGCAGCTCAGCCCCCGGTACACAACGATTTCTCGGTGCTCGCGCGCATCCCTGCCATGCAGCAGATTCTCTCTCGTGGCTTTCCCACAAGCTACCGCGTGCCCGTTCTGGTGACAGGTCCCATGGTCGACGAGATGGCCGCATCGCTGGGCAAGATGGCCTACGCGCCGCCCCGGTTTGAAGAACGCTTCAACAGGGCGAATGGCTTCCAATTGGTGTTGGCCAACGATGACTACCCGCTGGAGACTCGATCCCTTGTTTCGGGCATCCTCAACCCTACCGAAATGATCACCACGCTGCTCTCGTCGGTGCTCAAATACCGCGACAAACAGACCTTCGCCGCGTTGAAAAACGAAACGACCATCCAGGTTCGGTCTGAGACGCTTGGCGGGCGCGCGGTCTATCGCGTCAGTCTCCGGCCCAGAGGAGATCGGTTCGGCTACGTGTACGATGACGTGGGCTCCTTCGTGACCGAGACATGGCTCTCGGCGATCGTGGTTGTCATGGACACAAACTCCTACCCGGTACACGAGCTGACCATCACAAAACACTCGCGCACGGTGGCAGCCGATCAGGCGAAACCACCCATGTCTGATACCACCATCTATGCATACACGATCGGGTACGACTCGGTGGCCGGGGCGCTGCTGCCCTCGCGCATGGCGCTCTCGGTGAACGCCAGTCCAGCACTTGAGCTGAGCGTGACCTACCGCACGTCCGGGCAGTACACGGTATTCGACACGCGCACGATCTGCTACTTGCGCCCCGGACAGGCGAAGAGCTGCCTCTCCATGAAATACGGCGAGTATGAGTTTACCTCGTCGTGGCCGTCAAGAGTTCGGACCGGAGTCGAATCCACCAAATACGCCAAACGCCTGTCCAAAGCGGCCACACTTTCGCGCAAGTCCCTCAAACAGCTCAAGGACGGCAACATCGCAGGAGCGGTGCGCACGCTACATGCACTGGTGTCCGACTACGCAGAGACGCCCCAGGGCATCGAGGCTCGCCGACTCCTCGACGGACTGCCCGAATAGCATGCTTCTTGACCCGAATGCGGGGAACCCGCGGCCTTGATGCGAGGGTTCAGATGATTCCTATAAGAGGTTACTGGGGAAAGAGATAGATTTCCCCCTTGCCGCAATTGTAGATTTGATGATACAATCTTCAAGTATGTCACTACTCCCCACATCGCTCACAACATCACCTCAAGGAGGACGCATGTCTCCTGCCAAACTGCTCGTGGCAGCAATAGTCATGTCTGCTCTGCTACTGTCTGGCTGCGGAAAGAAGAAGGCTGAATCGGCGCCTGGGAAGGCAGCTCCTCAGGCATCAACCACGCAGGGCTCAGCCAATAAAGACGTATTCGACGAGTTCTACGACGAAGGCGGCTCCAAGCAGACGACGGGCAAAAAGGCCGCCAAAGACGACAAGACGTTCTCCACCAAGCCCAAAG
>Ga0315287_10003717_pt1 | contig 14750 bp, 12 predicted proteins | sample YL17G11_0_MG_FD_205037 | JGI IMG/M metagenome (GOLD analysis project Ga0315287, IMG submission 205037) | Sediment microbial communities from Yellowstone Lake, YNP, Wyoming, USA - YL17G11_0 | ecosystem: Environmental > Aquatic > Freshwater > Lake > Sediment | place: USA: Wyoming | collected... | reverse complement strand
AGTACTACTGGCACCGTTTCTTCCACCACCAGCCCGACCTCAACTACCGCAACCCCGATGTCCAGGACGCCATGATCGACGTGGTGCAGCACTGGCTGGCGATCGGCCTCGACGGGTTCCGCCTCGACGCCGTGCCCTACCTGTTCGAGGCCGACGGCACCGACGGCGAGAACCTGCCCGAGACCCATGACTTCCTGCGGCGCCTGCGCAAGGAGGTCGACGCCCGCCACCCCGGCAAGGTGCTGTTGGCCGAGGCCAACCAGTGGCCCCAGGACGTGGTGGAGTACTTCGGCCAGGGCGACGAGTGCCACATGTGCTTCCACTTCCCCCTGATGCCCCGCATGTTCATGTCGCTGCGGCGCGAGGAGGCCACGCCGGTCGAGGAGATCCTGGCGAACATCCCCGAGATCCCCGACGGGTGCCAGTGGGGCATCTTCCTGCGCAACCACGACGAGCTGACCCTGGAGATGGTCACCGACGAGGAGCGCGACTACATGTACTCCGAGTACGCACAGGACCCGCGCGTGCGCCGGAACGTGGGCATCAGCCGCCGCCTGTTCCCGCTGATCGACAACGACCGCCGCCAGGCCGAGCTGCTGCACTCGCTGCTGTTCAGCCTTCCGGGCACGCCGATCCTGTACTACGGCGACGAGATCGGCATGGGCGACAACATCTACCTCGGCGACCGCGACGGCGTGCGCACGCCCATGCAGTGGAACCCCGACCGCAACGGCGGCTTCTCCACCGCCGACTTCGCCACCCTCTACCTGCCCCCGCTCATGGACCCGGTGCACGGCTTCGCCGCCACCAACGTCGAGGCCGAGCGACGCGACGGCGCGTCGTTCCTCAACTGGCTGCGCAACATGGTGCACGTGCGCCAGCAGCACCGGGTGTTCGGCGTGGGCGGCTTCGAGATCCTCGAGGTGTCGACCCCGTCGGTGTTCGCCTACCTGCGCACCCCGGCCGACACCGGCGACCCGTTCGTGCTGTGCGTGACCAACTTCTCGGGCAAGTCCCAGCCCGCCGAGCTGCACCTGCAGCACCATGCGGGCAAGGCGCCGGTGGAGATGCTCGGCGGGGTGCAGTTCCCCGACATCGGCGAGCTCCCCTACTTCGTTACGCTGCCGCCCTACGGTTTCATGTGGTTCGAGCTGTTCGGCCCCGCGTGAGCGGCGCCGGCACACCCGCGCCAGCGGCATCAGAAAGGGAGCTCCGGTCGACCCCGTCGCATTCACCAACGAACTGAGCGTGCTGCTGGCCCCGTTCCTCGCGGCCCAGCGGTGGTACGCGGCGGTGCCGCAGCCGGAGCTCACGGTGCGCCGGGTCGACACCCTGATCGACGGCTGGCCGAGCCTGTTGTGGGTGCTGCTCGAGGTGCGTGGCGAGGGGTCGGTCGACGCCGACTGGTACCAGCTGCTGCTCGGCGCCACCGCGGACGAGCCCCTCGACCTGCCCCCGGCCTCGCGCCTCGGCTCGATGCCCACCCCCCGGGGCCGGGCCTGGCTCTTCGACGCGCTGGCGGACGAGGAGCTGGCCCTGGAGTTCTGCCGGCTCATCGCCCCCATGCTCGACCCGTCCGCCGTGCGGGCCCAACCGGGGGAGCAGTCCAACACGTCGCTGGTGATCAACGAGAGCCACATCGTGAAGGTGTTCCGCCGGGTGCAGCAGGGGCCCAACCCCGACGTGGAGGTCACCGAGGCGCTCGGCCGGGTGGGCTACGGCGGGGTGCCGGTGCCGGTGACGGTGTGGCGGCGGGGCACCACCGACCTCGCCGTGGTGCGACGCTACGAGCGCAGCCGGGGCGTGGGGATCGACCTGGCGATGGACTCGCTGCGCGAGATGTTCAACCTCGAGCGCCCGCCCCGCGACTGCAAGCTCGACTTCGCCGACGAGGCCCACGACCTGGGCGCCGAGGTGGCCCGCATGCACGTGGCCCTGGCCGAGGCCTTCGGGGCCGAGCCCGCCTGGGGCCGCGACTGGGCCGACGACATGTCCGCCCAGCTGCACCGTGTCGCCGCCGGGCACCTCGACACCCACCGCATCGAGCAGGTGTACCGCCGCCTCGACGTGGCCGACGACCTGGGCGCCGCCATCCGCATCCACGGCGACCTCCACCTGGCCCAGGTGCTGCGGCTGCCCCGGTCGTGGATGATGCTCGACTTCGAGGGTGAGCCGGCCCGGCCGGTGGACGAGCGGCGGCGGCCGTCGTCGCCCCTGCGCGACGTGGCCGGGATGACCCGCTCGTTCCACTACGCCGCGGGCATGGCCCTGCGCGAGGTCGAGCTCCCCACCACCGAGCACCGCGTGCTGGCCGACGCCTGGTCGGAGCGCAACGTCAACTCCTTCCTGTCCGGCTACGCCAGCGTCGACGAGGGCCACCGCCTGCTGCCCCGCTCCCGGGCGAGCCGCGACGCCCTGCTGAGCGTGTTCGAGCTCGACAAGGCCGTGTACGAGGTGGCCTACGAGCTGGCCCACCGCCCCGACCTGGTCGATCTTCCGGCCCGCGCCGTGGAGCGGCTGCTGGCCGAGGACGGCGAGCAGCCCGACGGCCTGTTCGGCCCGGGGGACTGACCATGGCGGCGAGGCGGTCCGAAGGTGGCCAGGCGAAGGGTGACGGCGTGAAGGGTGATGGCGTGAAGAGCGAGAAGTCGAAGGGCGAGAAGTCGAAGGCGAAGCACGGCCGATCCGCGGGCGCCAAGGCTGCCAGAAACGCGGGTCCGGAGGTGACGGCGCCCGGCGAGATCGACCTGCACCTGTTCAACGAGGGCCGGCACCGGCGACTGTGGGAGGTGCTGGGCGGCCGGCTCCTGCCCGACCCCGGGGGTACGGGCACCGCCGGCGCCGAGTTCGCCGTGTGGGCCCCCAACGCCCGTCGGGTCCTGGTTCGGGGCGACTGGGACCACTGGACCGGCGGCACCGACCTGTCGCCGGTGCGCAGCAGCGGGATCTGGTGGGGCGTGCAGCCCGACGCGGCCGAGGGACATGCCTACAAGTTCGAGGTGCACACCCAGCATGCCGTGACCCTGCGCGCCGACCCGATGGCCCAACAGGCCGAGGTGCCACCGCTGACGGCGTCGGTGCTGGGCCGTTCCCGCTTCGGGTGGCGCGAGGACGATGCGGCCTTCCGCGCGGCGCGGGCCGGGCGCAGCGCCGGGCGCATCTCGGTCTACGAGGTGCACCTCGGCTCGTGGCGCCACCACCCGGGGGTGGGGGCGTGGTCGGCGCTCGAATTGGCCGATGCCCTGCCCGACTGGGTGGCCGAGCACGGGTTCACCCACGTGGAGCTCATGCCCCCGGCCACCCATCCGTTCGGAGGCTCGTGGGGCTACCAGGTCACCGGCTACTACGCCCCCGACGCCCGCCTCGGCAGCCCCGACGACCTGCGTGCCCTCATCGAGGCCTTCCACGACCGTGGCATCGGGGTGCTCGTGGACTGGGTGCCGGCGCACTTCCCCCGCGACGACTTCGCCCTCGCCCACTTCGACGGCACCGCCCTCTACGAGCACGCCGATCCCCGCCGGGGCGCGCATCCCGACTGGGGCACGCTGGTGTTCAACCACGACCGCCACGAGGTGCGCAGCTTCCTCCTGGCCAACGCCTGCTACTGGCTCGAGGAGTTCCGCGTCGACGGCCTGCGGGTGGACGCCGTGGCCTCGATGCTCTACCGCGACTACTCGCGCGAGCCGGGGGAGTGGGTGCCCAATGAGCATGGCGGACGTGAGGACCTCGGGGCCATGAGCTTCCTTCAGGAGCTCAACACCATCGTGGCCGACGAGCACCCGGGCGCGCTGGTGGTGGCGGAGGAGTCCACCTCGTGGGCGGGGGTCACCGCCCCGGTCGACCACGGCGGGCTCGGGTTCTCCCAGAAGTGGAACCTGGGATGGATGCACGACACGCTCGGCTACTTCGAGTTCGACCCCGTGCACCGCTCGCACCACCACTGGGAGCTGACCTTCCCCATGGTCTACGCCGCCCACGAGCGGTGGATCCTGCCCCTGTCGCACGACGAGGTGGTGCACGGCAAGGGCTCCCTGCTGGCCAAGCAGCCCGGCGACGACTGGCAGCGCTTCGCGAACCTGCGGGCCCTGCTCGGGTGGCAGTGGTGCCATCCCGGCCGCCAGCTGCTGTTCATGGGCGCCGAGCTGGCCCAGGAGCGCGAGTGGACCCACGAGCGCGAGCTCGACTGGAGCCTGCTGGCCGACCCCCGCCACGAGGGGGTCCGCCGGCTCGTGGCCGACCTGAACACGGTGCAGGCCGCGCACCCGGCGCTGTGGCGCGGTGACGACCTGCCCCCCGACACCTTCGGCTGGCTGGAGGCCGACGACCGGGCCAACTCGGTGTTCGCGTTCTGGCGCCGCGATCCCGACACGGGCCGCCCGGCGGTGGTCGTGGCCAACCTCACGCCGGTGCCCCGCCACGGCTACCGCGTGGGGGTGCCCGGGGCCGGCCCATGGGAGCTGGCGCTCGACACCGACGACGAACGCTACGGCGGCAGCGGCCACGACGTCGCCCCCGACGGCGCCACCTCGGCCCATGCGGATCCCTCCACCCCCTGGCAGGGCCAGGCCCAGTCGCTGTTGGTCACCCTGCCGCCCTTGTCGGTGGTGGTGTGGGCGCCCGGCGAATGACCGAACCTGCGGCCGCTCTCAGTTGCTGAGCCTCCCGACAGAACGCCGGCCGGTACCGTTTTCGCCGTGGACCCGATGACGACGCAGACCACCTGCTACCGCCACCCCGACCGCTCGGCCGGGGTGAGCTGCCAGCGCTGTGACCGGCCGATCTGCCCGTCGTGCATGGTGCAGGCCTCGGTGGGGTTCCAGTGCCCCGAGTGTGCGGGCGCCCACAAGACCAAGGTGGTCACCGGCAAGGCCGCGTTCGGCGGCGGGGCCGCCGACCCGATCCTCACCAAGGTGCTCATCGGGATCAACGCGGCCGTGTACCTGTTGATGGTCGGCCTCAGTGGCAGTGCGGGCCGCGCGTCGGGGCCCGTGTTCGAGTGGGGGGCCACCTTCGGCCCCCTCATCGCCGAGGGTGAGTGGTACCGGCTGGTCTCGGGAGCGTTCCTGCACTCGGGCTTCATCCACCTGGGCATGAACATGTACCTGCTGTGGCTGCTGGGCTCCGTGCTCGAGCCCACCCTCGGCCGGGCCCGCTTCGGGCTGCTCTACGCCGCATCGCTGCTCGGTGGGGCGCTGGGGATCATGTTGCTGTCACCCGATGTGGCGGCGGTCGGTGCCTCCGGGGCGGTGTTCGGCCTCATGGGCGCCATGGTCGTCCTGCAGTACCGCGCCGGGCAGAACCCCTTCCGCTCCGGGATCGGCACGCTGGTGGTGCTCAACCTGGTGATCACCTTCGCCATCCCCGGCATCGCCATCGGCGCCCATGTGGGTGGCCTGGCCGTCGGTGCGCTCGCCGCCTTCGCCATTTCCCTCAGCCCTGCGGTGGACTCACGTGGCGCCCGCACGCCGGTGCCCACCATCGCCCACATCACCGGCCTCACCGTGTTGTGCGCGGTGCTGGCCATCATGTCGGTCGTCGCCGTCAACCAGCACTACGTCTGACCGGCACTGCACTCACCCTCTGACCGGCCCTGCACTCACCGCAGCTCGCCCGCCTCCACCAGCTCGGCCAGGCGTCGCAGGTTGCTCCGCCAGATCACCACGAAGACCGGCACCGCCAGCCACGCCCCGACCGGCCCGCCCATCCACCACGGGAACCGCAGCTGCTCGGCCCACACGAACTTCGTGCGCCTGCGCCGGCCGCGGCCCTTGGCCCTCAGGTGGAAGGCGCCCGAGCCGGTGACGAACCCCTGGTGGCGCACACCCATGGTGCGGCCCGGCTCCCACGCCGTGATCTCCATGCGGTCGACGAGGCGGAACGGCCCGACGCGGGTGAGGCAGTCGAAGGTGGTGCCCACCCCCGAGGTGTGCTCGGAGGTGAAGGTGATCGACTCGGCGTCGCCCATCCACCGCACGTGGGTGGAGATGTCCTCGACGGCCCTCCACAGCTCGGCGGGGGGCACGTCGATCACCCTCGACACCCGCACGCGTGACATGCGGCCACGCTATCGGCTTGGTGCTGGGCCGCCCCGTCGGGGATCGTGGTCGCCGTGAGCAGTCCCCCCTCGTCCCCCTTCACCGCCCCGGCGTTCGACCCGACGTCGCTCGACGACATCGAGCCCGGTGACATCCTCCGCGACACCACCCCCCACCCGGTGAGCGGCCTCCCGGGCCGCTACACGGGCGTGATACCGGAGGCGTGGCGGGTGATGTACGCCTTCGGTGGCACGACGATGGCCACCGCGATCCGGGCGGCGGCGGTGGAGATCGGCCGCGACGACCTCGTGGCGGTGGGCGCCGAGGCCACGTTCTGCCAGGCCGTGCCCTGCGGACCGGTGGCGGTTCACGTGGAGGTGCTGCGCTCGGGGCGCTCCGGCGCCCAGGCCCTCGTGCGACTCTGGGGCCTCGACCCTGCCGATCCCCGTCCGGACGGCCCGGTCGGCAACGACGTGGTGGTGGCGGTGGTGCTCGGCGAGCGCCGGCAGAGCCATCTGGGCTTCGCCGGCGCCGAGGCCCCCGACGTGCCCGACCCGCTCGAGTGCCCCGGCCGCGAGACCGCCCTCGACAGCCCGTTCACCAGGATCCCGTATCACCGCCAGACCGACTTCCGCATCGCCCAGGGCAACATCCGCTGGGGTGAGCCGGTCGACCCCGGCGAGCCCCGCACAGCCTCGTGGTTCCGCTTCAACACCTCGCCCCGCCGCGGCGACGGCCTGTGGGAGCCGGCAGCGCTGGCCGTGCCCGGCGACATCCTCGGCCCGGCGGTACACGCCGGCCTCGGTGGCAAGGTCGGCTTCTTCTTCGTGATCTCCCTGCAGATCGGCCTCAAGTTCATCGCGGACGTGTCCTCGGAGTGGATCCTGCAGCACACCCGGGCCCATTCGGCCTCCGACGGGTTCGCCAGCGGCACCGCCGAGCTGTTCGACCTCGACCGGCGGCTCGTCGCGATCGCCACCCAGACCGCAGTGCTCCGACCCGTCACCGCCGATCCCGGCGCCACCGACGCGTGAGCGGCGGCGGGTGACCGACGCGTGAGCGGCGGCGGGTGAACCCCCTCGTTCGGTGTGCTGGTTGCCTTCAGGTGTCGATTGGAGGCAACCAGCGCGTCCTGTGACGCTGTGTGCCTCCAATCCGGTCCTGAAGGCGTACAGCACGACGGGTGGGGGGGGGAATCGGGGCGGGGGGGGCGGGTCTCAGGGCCTTCGGAACACCGATACGGTGACGGGGTCGTCGCCGGTGGCCGGGGATCCCGTCCAGTCGGCGTGGCGTTCGACGAGGTCGAGGCCGGCGGCCGCACACCAACAGTCGAGCTCGCCGAGGGCGAGCATGCGGATCGACCATGGCCGCAGCACCACCGGCTCGCCCTGGCGCAGCTCGATGTGGTTGCCCTGCACGACCCCGGTGGCGGGGTCGGTGTCGGTGGCGATCAGCACCACCCGGTCGGCCTCGACCGACTTCACCTCCATCTGGCGGTGGTCGCCGTCGGGCGGGGCCAGGTGGGCGAGCTCCACCACGAGCACCCCGCCGTGGTCGAGCGCGGCCGCGGCCCCCGACACGCACCGTTGCTGGGCGTCGGCCGAGGCGAGGTTCAACAGCAGGTTGCAGGCGGCCAGCACGCAGCGGAAGGGGCCGGCGGGCCATCCGGTCGGGTCGCCGGCGTCGGCGAGCACACGGCTCACCCGGTCGTCGGGGTCCTTGGCCGCCAGGCGGGCCAGCATCTCCGCGGAGACGTCCATCCCGGTGACCGTGAGACCGGCATCGGCCAGGGGCAGGGCGACGCGGCCGGTTCCCACGCCGAGCTCGAGGATCCGGCCCGCGGGGCGCACGTGCCGCGCGACGGTCGCCACCACCGCGTCCTCGTCGCCGCCCGGGTACCAGTCGTCGTAGACGTCGGCGAAGCTCCGGCCGTAGCGCGTCGGGTCGGCCGGCATCGGTCGAGGGTCGGGTCCGGGGCCGGGGCCGGCGCCGGATCCGGGGTCGGGCACACGGCCGGGTCGGGCACCGTCGGCGTGATCGGAAGGGGATGGGTGCACCGCCAGAGTCTGCCCGTGCGCGCACACTGTTGGCACGGCGGCCAGAATGGGCCGGTGACGACGACGAGAGAGGGGGACTGGGCGGCGCCCGAGGAGCGGCCGGCCGCGCCGGGGGGCGCGACCGGCGTCGCCGTCGACCCCCCTGGTCCCGCCGGCACGATCGGCCCGGGCGCCGCCGCGGGTGTGGCGGCCGCCCGGGGCGACGCCCCGTGGCCCGCCTCGGCTGACGCCACCGACCTCGGTGACCGCAACCCGCTCGGGGCGGTCGAGCCCGTGGGGGTCGGTGGCGTGCTCGACGGCGGATTCGACCTGCTGCGGGTGGGCTTCGGGCCGCTGGTGGGCATGGCGGCGGCCCTCCTCCTGCCCCTCCAGCTGGTGGAGCTCCTCCTGCGCCTGCAGCAGGGCCTCGACACGGGCGGGTCGACCTCGGCCAACTCCTTCTTCGGCGGTGTGTCCGGGGCCCTCGACGGTCGGTCCACCGCCCTCACGTGGGTACTGGTGCTGTTGCGGGTGATGGTGCTGTCCTTCCTCGGCCTGGCCGCGGGGATCATGGCCCGGGAGCTGCTGGCCGGGCGCCTGCCCACCGGTCGGGCGCTGTGGGCCGCGGCCGGGCGCCGCTGGTGGGTGGCCGCCCTCATCCCGCTGCTGACGGTGCCGGTGAAGTCGCTGGGCGCCTGCCTGCTCTACGTGGGCTTCTTCCTGCTCGACGCGCTCCTGATGTGCGCCTCGGTGGCTGCGGGGGCCGAGGGCCTCGGGCCCCTGGCCGCGTTCGGGCGCAGCTGGCGGCTGGGCGGAGCCAGCTACGGCTCGGCGCTGGGCATCTCGGTCGGCAGCTTCGCGATCTCGACCATCCTCAAGGTGGCGCTCTACCTCGGGCCCGTGGTGCTGGTGGCCGCCTTCAGCCCGTCCGTCGGCGTGGTCGTGGCGGTGCAGCAGGCGGCGTCGCTGACCCTGCTCATCGCCCAGCCCCTCACCGCGTGCATCGCCGCTCGGGCCTACGTGCAGTTCCGATGCAGCTCCGAGGGCCTCGACCTCGAGCGGCGGCGGGTGGCCCAGGGCCTCGTCGGCCCCGCGACCACCGCCGCGTCCGTCGCCGCGGCCCCCGCAGGTGTCCTGTGATCTGGGCCGATGTCCCCGACCGTGACCACGTGCGCGAGGTCATGGCGCGCCGTGAGTTCCAGTACCCCAGGTCGATCATGGAGCGCATCGGCGACTGGATCGCCGACAAGCTCGACCACCTGTTCAACCGCTTGTCCGTTCCCGGCGCGTCGGGCTCGGCCTTCGGCGGCGGGGTGGGCTCGCTCATCGGCTGGCTGATGATCCTCCTGGCCCTGGCCGCGGTGGTGGCGGTGGTCGTGATCGTGGTGCGCCACTGGATGCCCCGCTCCCGAGACGACGGGGAGGCGCTCAGCGCGACCGAGGTGGAGCACCGGCGCAAGGCCCGGGAGTGGGCCTCGGAGGCCGAACGGCTGGAGGCCGACGGCGAATGGAAGCTGGCTGTGCGCGCCCGGCACCGCGAGCTGGTGCGCACCCTCGTCGACCGCCGCCTGGTGGCCGACCTGGCCGGGCGAACCACCGGCGAGCTGCGCGGGGACATCGACGAGACCACACCGTCGGCCGCGGAGGAGTTCGACACCGCCTGCCTGCTGTTCGAGCTGCCCTGGTACGGCCACGTCGCCACCGGCGAGGAGGAGAACCGCCGGTTCAAGGCGGCGGCCGCGGCAGTGCTGGCGGCACCGGTGCTGCGCCAGGTCGGCGACCACCCGGTGGCCGCCGCGGGCGCCGTGGTGGTCATGGGAGCGGAGGTCGACGGAGTGGTGGCGGTCGGTGCCCCCGGGGGACGGTCCGACGAAGGGGTGACACCGTGAGGGGCCGGGGCGGGATCGTGGGCGGCATCGTCGTGCTCGTGGTGATCGCCGTGGCCATCGTGTGGCTGTCGGGCGGGGCGTCCGCGCCGGCGTTCGCCCTCGATTCGTCCGAGCCCGACGGCTACCGCGCGCTGGCCCTGCTGCTCGGCGATGCCGGCGTGCCGGTGCGCACCGCCACGGCCGCCGAGGTGGCCGCGGCCCCTCCCGGCGAAGGCGAGGCCCTGGTGGTGCCGGTGGCGGAGTACTCCTCGGCCCGCCAGCGCGCCGCCTACGACGCGGCGGCCGGGGCCGGAGCGACCGTGGTGCTGAGCGGGACCGACGGATTCTTCCCGATCGATCCCCACGAGCTGGCCCGCACCCCGGCCCAGCCGGTGCCCCGCGGCTTCTGCGACATCGCGGAGCTCGACGGGCTGCGCGAGATCGACGGCGTCGATGGCGTCAGGCTGTTCCCCGAGGCCGGAGCCGAGCAGTGCTTCGGCGACGGCAGGGGGGCGGCGGTCACCCGCACGTCGCGGGGCGGCGGCACCGTGATCGAGTTGTCCACGCCCTACCTGTGGGCCAACGCCCGCCTGCAGCCGAACAAGGAGCAGGGCGGCCAGCCCCTCGACAACGGGCCGATGGGCATCGCCCTGCTGGGCGATGCCTCCGTGGTCACCTTCGTCGACGCCGTGCCGACCGCCGGCGTCACCCCCGAGGGCACGCAGAGCCCCCTCGCCCTCATGCCCCTCGGGGTGAAGCTGGCCCTGGCCGAGGCGGTCGGCGCCTTCGTGCTCTACGCCTGGTGGCGGGCCCGTCGCCTCGGCCGTCCGGTGCGCGAGGAGCTGCCCGTGGAGGTGTCGGGCTCGGAACTGGTGGAGGCCGTCGGCGGGCTGTTGCGCCGCGGGGGCAGCCCGGCGCGAGCGGCGGAGGTGCTGCGCGCCGACCTGCGCCGCACGCTCGGCGCCCGCCTGGGCCTTCCCCCCGACGCCCGGCCCGATGCCCTGGTGTCACTCGTCGCCGCCCGCACGGGCCGCGAGCCCGCCGAGGTGCACGCGGCCCTGGTGGCCGGCCCCGTCGGCTCGGCCGACGACCTGGTGCGGCTCGCCCGCATGCTCGACTCGATACGCACGGAGGTGCTCGATGGAACCGTTCGACCCCGCCAGCCCGTCGGCTGAGGTCCCGCCGCAGTTCACGATGCCGCCGACGCCTGCGGCTCGCGTCGCGCCGGCTGGGGGCGCGCCCGGACGCTCGGCGCTCGGGGCGCGCTCACCCCGTGAAGCGGTGCTGGCCCTGCGTGAGGAGGTGGGCAAGGTGGTCGTGGGCCAGGACGGCACCCTGTCGGGCCTGGTCACCGCCCTGCTCGTTCGGGGCCACGTGCTGCTCGAGGGGGTCCCCGGCGTGGCCAAGACGCTGCTCGTGAAGACCCTGGCCCAGGCCCTCGACGTGAAGTTCGCCCGGGTGCAGTTCACCCCCGACCTCATGCCGTCCGACGTCACCGGCCAGCTCGTGCTCGACCCGTCCGGGGCCTCCGGCTTCCGCTTCCGGGAGGGCCCCGTGTTCGCCAACCTCTTCCTCGCGGACGAGATCAACCGCACGCCGCCGAAGACCCAGGCCGCGTTGCTCGAGGCGATGGAGGAGCGCCAGGTCACCGCCGAGGGGATCTCCCGGCCGCTGCCCGACCCGTTCGTGGTGATCGCCACGGAGAACCCGGTGGAGCACGAGGGCACCTACCCGCTGCCGGAGGCGCAGCTCGACCGCTTCCTGTTCAAGCTCCTCGTCGGCTACCCGAGCTTCGACCAGGAGGTCGAGGTGCTCGCCCGGCACCACCGGGGCATGGACCCCCACGACATCACCGGCGCCGGGGTGCGGCCCGTTGCCACTCCCGCGGACCTCGAGGCCGGCCGGCGCGAGGTCGACGCCATCACGGTGGAGCCCACCGTCATGCAGTACGTCGTGGCGCTGTGCCGGGCCACCCGCGAGTCGCCGTCGGTGGAGCTCGGGGTCTCGCCCCGCGGGGCCGCCTCGCTGCTGCACGCGGCCAAGGCCTGGGCGTGGCTCTCGGGCCGTACGTTCGTGTCACCCGACGAGGTGAAGTCGGTGGCCAAGCCGGCGCTGCGCCACCGCCTCGTGATCCGCCCCGAGCTCGAGCTGGAGGGCGTCACCGCGGACGGCCTGCTCGACTCGATCCTCGCCACCGTCCCCGCCCCGCGCTGACGGCCCCTGCGCGCGTGTCACTGCTGCCCACCCGCCGTGCCGCCCTCGTCGCCCTCGTGGTCGCCGCCGGCCTGCTGATCTACCCGGGCCGGCCCGTGCCCGTCTGGGCCGCGGCGCTGGGGGTGACCGCGGTGATCGCTGCCGTCGCCCTGCTCGACGGGCTGGTCGGCACGTCGCCCGGGCAGGTGGTGGTGCAGCGGCGCCACCCCCCGGTGGTGGTGGCGGGCCGGCGGGCCGAGGTGGAGTGGGAGGTGCGTTCCAGCGCCAAGCGGGCCCTCACCGTGCACGTGGCCGACCAGTTGGCGCCGTCACTGCGCGCCGCGGCCCGGCGCTTCCGGGTGCGGGTACCCCCCGGCGGCGTGGCCCGGGTGTCGACCCACATCACCCCGTTGCGCCGGGGCCGCTTCGAGATCGACCGGGTGGCGCTGCGCATCGAGGGCCGTCTGGGCCTGGGCGCCCGCCAGCGCGAGGTCCCCCTGGGCACCGTGCTGCGGGTGCACCCGCCGTTCCGCTCGGCCGAGGAGGCCGAGCTTCGCATCCGCCGGGCCCGCATCCTCGAGGTGGGCATGCGCTCGGCCCGCGGCCTCGGCGGCGGCACGGAGTTCGAGCAGCTGCGTGAGTACGGCCCCGACGACGAGTTCCGCAAGATCGACTGGACCGCAACCGCGCGCGCCGGCAAGCCGATCGTGCGCACCTACCGGGCCGAGCGCAACCAGAGCGTGATCGTGATGCTCGACAACGGCCGGGTGATGGCGGGCCGGGTGGGGGGTGTGCCGCGGGTGGAGCACGCCATGGACGCGGCCATGATGCTGACCACCGTCGCCACCCGCCTGGGCGACAAGTGCGGCCTCGTGGCCTTCGACCGCGAGGTGCGGGCCATCGTGCCCCCCGCCCGCCATGCCAACCAGTTCGGCCGGGTCACCGAGGCCATGCACGCCCTCGAGCCGGTGCTGTCCGAGTCCGACTACGCGGGCGCCTTCGCCGAGGTGGTGGCCCGGTTCCGCCGGCGCTCGATGCTGGTGCTGCTCACCGACCTGCTCGAGCAGGCCGTGGCCGACTCGCTGATCCCGGCCCTGCCGCTCATCACCCGCACCCACCTGGTGGTGGTGGCCGGCGTGCGCGACCCGGCGGTGGAGGCGTGGGCCCGCGACCCCGTGCACGACGACGACGAGGCCTTCCGGCGGGTCGCCGCGGTGGCCGCCACCGACAACCGGCGGCGGGTGGCGGTGCGGTTGCAGTCACTGGGCGCGATCGTGGTGGACGCCGAGCCCGGCCGCCTCGCCGTGGAGCTGGCCGACACCTACCTGCACGTGAAGTCCACCGGCCGGCTGTAGGCCGGCCGCCCGTTCAGCCCCCGATGACGACGCCCATGGCGGCGCGGGCCTCGGCCTCGGCCATCTCGTCGCGGGTGAGCTCGTTGAGCAGGCCCGACAGGCCCCGGCGCTCGGCCCGCTGGCCCAGCAGCACCACCCAGGTCCAGAACGCCACGAACACCGACACGCCCACGCCGATGCGCAGGGCGGTGGGCATGCCGGACGGGGTCACGAAGCCCTCGATGAAACCGGCGGTGATGAAGCACATCACGAGCCCGAGCACGATCACCACCGACCGCAGACCCTCCTCGGACAGCGCCTCGCCCCGGGTGCGGTCGCCGGGGGCCACGATGGCCCACGAGATCCGCAGCCCGGCCGCGCCGGCGATGATGATCGAGCTGATCTCGAGCAGGCCGTGGGGCACGATCAGGCCCCAGAACTGCGGCCCCTCCCCGGCGTGGTGCATGACGGCGGCCATCACCCCCACGTTGAGCCCGTTGTTGGCCAGCACGAACACCGGCCCCAGCACCGGCACCAGGCCCATGGCGAAGGCGAGGAACGACACCTGGATGTTGTTGACCGTCACCTTGCCGGCGAAGTCCTGGGCGGCCTCGGAGCTGTAGTAGTCGCGGAACTCCGACTGGCTGATCGAGCGCTGGAGCTCGGGCGGCACGGAGGCATCCAGGACGGCGGGGGAGTTCGACAGCCACAGGCCCATGCCCAGCGCCGGCAGCACGAAGCAGCCGAAGGCCACCGCGATGTAGCGGCGCGACACCCACACCGCGGCCGGGAACACCTCGGTGAAGAAACGGGCGACGGCCCGCGCCGGGTTGCCGCGGCGCTCGTAGATCACGATGCGGGCCTCGCCCAACAGGCGTGACAGGCGCAGGTTCAGGCCCGGGTCGGCGTAGGTGGTGCGGGCGTGGGAGAGCTGGGCGGAGGTGCGCTGGTAGAGGGCGGTGAGCTCCTCGATCTCCGCGTCGTCGAGGTTCGAGACCCGCCGGCCGGCGCGGTGGCTCAGCGAGGCGAGCCGTCGCCAGGTGGCGTCGTGGGTCTGGATGTAGCGGTCGAGGTCCATCTCGGCCAGTACGGTATTGCCTCGTGCGAGCCGGTGTGGTCACTCCCGAGGCGGTGGTGCTCGACCTGCCCACGGCGGGTGTCGCCACGCGGGCCTTCTCCCGGGCGATCGACCTCTTCGTGCAGGCCCTGCTGGCCCTGGCCCTGGGCTACGCCGCGGCGTTCAGCGTGGGTTTCGGGGTCAGCCCGGCCCTCGTCTCGCTCGTG
>Ga0315287_10003715_pt1 | contig 14751 bp, 21 predicted proteins | sample YL17G11_0_MG_FD_205037 | JGI IMG/M metagenome (GOLD analysis project Ga0315287, IMG submission 205037) | Sediment microbial communities from Yellowstone Lake, YNP, Wyoming, USA - YL17G11_0 | ecosystem: Environmental > Aquatic > Freshwater > Lake > Sediment | place: USA: Wyoming | collected... | reverse complement strand
ACGTCCTTCGTCACCCTGAACTTGTACCCACGTCACCCTGAACTTGGTTCAGGGCCCATCCCTTCGCCGCCTGGATGCTGAAACGAGTGGATGCTGAAACGAGTTCAGCATGACGTCCTTCGTCACCCTGAACTTGTACCCACGTCACCCTGAACTTGATTCAGGGCCCATCCCTTCGCGGCCCGTACGCAACAACTTGGCCCGACGGAGCGCATCCGCCGGACCAAGCCGATTTTGCATTCGAGTAATTGCAGCGCAATCCTAGCGCTTCGAGAACTGGAATCCTCTTCTTGCTCTCTTGCGTCCGTACTTCTTGCGCTCTTTGACCCTCGGGTCACGAGTCAGAAAGCCGAGTCTCCTCAGCGGAATGCGCATTTCCTCGCTGACAGTGAGCAGCGCCTTGCTGATGCCGTGCCTGATTGCCCCGGCCTGGCCGGCGATTCCGCCGCCCCGGCACTTGGCCATGACATCGAACTTGCCCACCGAGTCCACAGGCTCGAACGGCTGCATAATCAGCAGTTCCAGGGACTTGCGGCCGACATACTGAGCCATGGCAACGCCGTTTATGGTGACGGTCCCGTCGCCAGGGGTCAGCCAGACTCGCGCTGTCGCGTTCTTCCTATGACCCGTAGCATAGTATCTTGCGGTCTGCTCCAATACGTTTCCTCCGGAAAACTAAAACTTAATCTCTTCAGGCTTCTGGGCCTCTTGCTCGTGCTTGGGTCCGGCATAGACTCTGAGCTTCTTGAGCATGGCGTCTCCGAGTTTGTTGTGCGGGAGCATGCCCTTCACGGTTCTCATAATAGCCTTCTCAGGGGTCTTCTCCAGCATCTCGGCGCGTGTAACACTCTTCAAGCCACCGGGGTACCCGGAGTGCCTGTAAATAAGCTCGCCGGGCTTGTTGGCGCCCGTGAGGATGACCTTGCCCGCGTTGACGACTACCACATGATCGCCCGTGTCCACGTGCGGAGTGAAAGTGGGCTTGTTCTTGCCCCTGAGGATCTTGGCGACCTCAACGGCCAGCCTGCCCATCGGCATCCCAGCGGCATCGATCAAATACCACTTCCTGATCTGTTCTTCCCGCTTTGCAAAATATGTACCCATCGAGTATCCTCTTCAGTATTCGACTTCCACAAGGCACAAACCCTGCGGAGGGGCGGTCTTGCCCGCCGCACATCGGGTCCTGGACTGGAGAATCGCTTGCAGCTCAGAGCTTGGGGTCTTGCCCAAGCCCACCTCCACCAGGGTCCCGACTATGTTTCTGACCATCGAGCGCAGGAAGGCATTTGCCCTCAGCTCGATCAATATATGCTCGCCGGACTTTCGCACCTCAACGGACATCATCTCTCGAATCGATGTCTTGTTGTCGCTGCCGGCGCATTCGAACGACGAGAAATCGTGGATTCCGATCAACGAGCCCGCCGAGTCTCTCATCGCGTCGACATCCAGCGGCTTCGCCACATGCCAGCAGAAACGGCCCTCGAGGGCGCTTCTGAGTTTGCTGTTAAGTATATCGTATCTGTAAAGCCTGGACCTGGCCGAGTACCTCGCGTGGAAGTCCTCGTCCACCTCGCAGGCTTCCAGAGCCGCGATACCCTTGGGCAGGAGCGTGTTCATCGCCACACAGACCCGGTCGATCGGAATACCGCACTCGGTCCGAAAGTTTATCGCCTGGCCCGCGGCATGAACTCCGGCATCGGTCCGTCCTGACCCATGAACCGTGACTTGCTCCTTGACGATCTTCGCGAGAACCCTTTCGAGTTCCCCCTGAATCGTCGGCACGCCCGGCTGATACTGAAAGCCGAAGTAGTCAGTGCCGTCGTACTCAACGACGACCTTGACGTTACGCACTAGTCCACCGCGAGTTCCATCTTGACCACAGTCGCGGCATCACCCCTGCGGAAACCGATCTTGGTTATCCGCACGTAGCCGCTCTGCCTGTCGCCAAGCTTCGGCACGATCACATCGAACAGGCGCTTGACGGGGTCCTGCGCGATCAACTGCTCCCGCATCTCCTTCTGCGCCGCGCCCTTGGCCCTCAGCATTCCCTTCGGGGGATGCGGAGGAGGCAGGATCTTGCGCGCCTGTCTGCGGGCGTGCAAGGTATTCTGCCTGGCCGTCGTGATCAGCTTCTCGGCGATCGCCCGAGCCTCTTTAGCCCTGGGCTCGGTAGTTTCTATTTTTTCGTACATTATCAGGGAGCGGACCAGACCATGAAGCAGCGCCATCCTTTGATCGGACGGCAGACCCAGTTTTCTCCCGGCAACACGATGTCGCATTCCTTAGTACCCGCCTTATCCATTACTCAGCCGCTACTCTTCGGACTTCGTTTCGGCCCCAGATCCGACTTCGGCCTCGACCTCTTCGGTTTCCTCGGCTTCACCCGTTTCTTCGGTCCCCTCGGTCTTTTCGACTTCCTGGGCGCCTCCGGGCTCTTCGGTTTCCTCTTCGGCCTCCTCGGCCTCGGACACGATATCCTCTTCGAACTCGTCCTCGTCGTCGTCCGAAGGCGGCAGAATCCTCAGTTCACCGCGTTCGCTGCTCGACCTCAACGACAGGTTCAGCGATTCAAGCTTCTCCTTGACCTCGTTGAGCGATTTTCGGCCGAAGTTCCTGATATTCATCAGGTCCGCCTCGGTAAGCTGCACGAGTTCGTGCATCGTGAGAACGTTCGCCTTCTTGAGGCAGTTGTATGTCCTCACGGAGAAATCGAGTTCCTCAATGCGAGCGTCCGGCGGTCCGGGCACATCGCCCATGCCCAGTTCACCGTACTCCGCGCCCGCGCCTTTCGGTTTGCGCGCGAAGTCGAAGAACAGCCTCAACTGCCTGTCGAGAATCTTCGCCGCTTCGCTGACCGCGTCACTCGGCATAACCGTGCCGTTGGTGGTCACTTCCACTATCAGCCTGTCAAAGTCGGTCTTGTGCCCGACTCTGGTAGGCTCGACAGTATAGCTGACCTTGCGGACCGGCGCGAAGACCGCGCCCACGGGAATGACCCCGATGCTATGCTTGGCCCTCTCCTGCTTTTCGGGCAGAACATAGCCCTTGCCCCGTTCGACCGTCATTTCAGCCCTCAGGGTGGCGGTCTCGTCGTCCAGAGTCGCGATATGCACTTCCGGGTTGACGATCTCCACCTCAGGCGGGCACTGAAAGTCGGCGCCGGTAACCTCACCCGGGCCGTGAACGTCGATGCGGATCACCTTCGGTTCCCCGTCATCGCCCTCTTCGGCATCCATCCGAACGAACAACTCTCTGAGGTTGAGTATGAGTTCGGTGGTATCTTCTTTTGCGCCCGGTATTGTCGAAAACTGGTGCAGCACGCCATCGATCTTGATCGATGTGATGGCCGCACCTGGTATAGACGCCAGCAGCACTCTACGAAGAGCGTTGCCCATCGTATATCCAAATCCCTGTTCAAGTGGCTCCGCGACGAACTTGCCATAAGTTGCTCCGTCTTCGAGAATCTCGATGCGCGGCGCTACCATATCCATGTTTTAGGTCGCCTCCGTTTTACCTCGAATAGAACTCGACTATCAACGACTCCTGTACGTCGGTGTCAATCTCGTCTCTGGTTGGAGCCGAGACCACCTGCCCTCTAAACTGCTTTGCATCGAACTGGAGCCATGTCGGTAGAGCCCGACCGCCCGACGCCTGGATGGCGTAGAGAAGCGGCGGGACCTTGCGCGCGGCCTCGACGACTTCGACAGTGTCGTTCGGGCGCGCCTGGTAGGAGGCGATGTTTACTCGCCTGCCATTGACCGCGATATGCCTGTGCGAGACAAACTGCCGCGCCTGGGCTCTGGAAGTGGCCAGACCCAGCCGATAGACGACGTTGTCCAGACGCATCTCCAGAAGCTGGAGCATGTTCTCGCCCGTAACGCCGGTCCGCCTGGTGGCCTCTTTCATGTAGTTGCGGAACTGGCCTTCTCTAACACCATATATGCGGCGCATTTTCTGCTTCTCGCGAAGCTGCACGCCGTAATCGGAGAGCTTCCTGCGCATCCCCTGGCTTCTCTGCCCTGGTGGGTAAGGTCTCTTCTCCACCGAGCACTTGCGGGAATAGCATTTGTCGCCCTTCAAGTATAGCTTTACGCCTTCTCGCCTGCACAATCTGCAGACCGGGCTTCCCTCGGATGCCATATTGCTAATCGTCTCCTATGATTCGTATTGACAGTTCGAGCGGCGGACCGGCCCCGCCGCGATATCACACTATACCCGCCGTCTCTTGGGCGCCCGGCAGCCATTGTGCGGGATCGGGGTGCAGTCCTTGATAAGGACGACCTCGAGCCCGACGGCCTGCAGCGAACGGATGGCGGTCTCTCTGCCCGAACCCGGGCCCCTGACGTAGACATCCACACGCTTCATGCCGTGATCCATAGCCTTGCGCGCGGCCTGTTCCGCAGCCATCTGCGCGGCGAACGGGGTGCTCTTCTTGTTGCCCTTGAAGCCCACCTGTCCCGCGCTGCACCACGAGATAACGGCGCCGGTCACGTCGGTTATGGAAATGATCGTATTGTTAAATGTGCTCTTGATATGCGCCACGCCCTGCACCACGTTCTTCTTCTCTTTTGGCTTCTGGCGGGTCGCACTCGCTGCTTTTCTAACCAAATCAGCCTCCCGAACTAGAAGTTAGAGGTTAGAGGTTGGAAACCCCTGCCTGCAACCTTAACTCGTAGTCAATCCATCACGATGCTCTATCGAGCTTATTTCTTGCGTCTCGCTCCGACGGTTCTGCGCGGACCCTTGCGCATTCGAGCGTTGGTCTTGGTCCGCTGGCCTCTCACCGGGAGACCGCGTCTGTGGCGCATGCCCCTGTAGGAGCCGATTTCCATCAAACGCCTTATGCTCATCGCAAATTCACGGCGCAGGTCACCTTCAACGATGCAGTCGCTTTCAATGACCCGCCTGAGTTCAGAGATTTCACCTTCCGTCAGGTCGCGCATCTTCGTAGCGGGATCGACTCCGGCCTTGGCCACGACGCTCCTGGCGCTCGAAATGCCTATCCCGTAAATGTAAGTGAGCGCGTATTCGACTTTCTTATCCCTGGGGAGGTCTACACCTGCAATTCTCGCCAAGCTACGTTACCCTCCAGTCAATTTCAACAATCCCGGCCGGATATCCGGCGTATCCGACGCCGGCAACTCGACCCAAGTTCTCTCGATTTTCCATCAGCCCTGTCGCTGCTTGTGCTTGGGATACGTCTTGCAAATCACGCGGATAACACCTTTCCGCTTGATGACCTTGCACTTATCGCACATCGGCTTCACAGAAGCTCTTACTTTCATTTGCCCGTCCTCTCAGATCGCAGGTCTCTCAAGCCCAACCTCATCGCCGATAACGGATGTGGGAGATGAGGCAGCCGCGGGCCGCGAGTCCCTACTTGTAGCGGTATGTAATCCTCCCGCGCGACAGGTCATACGGGCTCAACTCCAGCAGGACCTTGTCTCCGGGTAGTATTTTGATAAAATGCATCCTGATCTTGCCTGACACATGCGCCAGGACCGAATGGCCATTAGGGAGTTCCACACGAAACATAGCGTTCGGCAGCGACTCCGTCACGCGCCCTTCCACTTCTATGGCTTTCTCCTTAGCCATTTGCGAATCACGCTCCCTCATTTGGAACCAGAGTGAGTATATCCGGCCCGTTTCTTCTGATTGCCACCGTATGCTCGAAATGCGCCGACAACGACCTGTCTCTGGTCACCACCGTCCAACTGTCTCCCAGCGTCTCCACTTCGTATCCGCCGACATTGACCATCGGCTCGATGGCCAGCGTCATCCCTTCCTCGAGCCGGACTCCCTTATCGGGCGTACGATAGTTCGGAACATGCGGTTCTTCATGCATCTTCCGACCGATCCCATGCCCGACCAACTCCCGAACCACGGAGTATCCGTATCTCTCCACATGCTTCTGAATGGCCTCCCCTATGTCCGAAAGCCACTTGCCGGGCCGCGCCTGTTCGATGCCTTTGAACAAGGCCTCTTTGGTAACCTTCAGCAGCCGCATCGCCTCAACCGAGGCCATGCCTCCGACCGCCACGGTCACGGCGCTGTCGCCATGCCATCCATCCACAATCACGCCCAGGTCCACGCCGACGATGTCGCCCGAGGCCAGAATCCTGGGCCCTGGAATACCGTGCACGACCTCTTCATTGACGGCCACGCACACGGTGTTCGGGTAACCCCGGTAGTTCTTGAATGAGCTCTTCGCCCCGTATTTGCGAAGAACCTCCTCGGCCATCACGTCGATGTCCAACGTGGTGGTCTTCCCCGGCTCGATATTGTCGACTATCTCCTTGATGCAACGCGCTACCACCGCACCGGCGGCGCGCATCTTCTCGATTTCCGCCGGAGTCTTCTTGATTATCATACTTATCCAAGCGCGTCGGCGATTCGCTTGCCAATCTCATCGATCTCGCCGACTGCCTCGATGTTCTTCAGTATTCCCTTGCGCTCGTAATAGCCCAGCACGGGAGCAGTCTGGTCATTGTAGACTTTCAGCCTGTTCCTGATCGCCTCGGGCTGATCGTCGGCCCTGTGGACCAGATCGCCACCGCACTTGTCACACTTGCCCGCAGTCCGCGGCTTCTTCGTATCGACGTGATACGGCTCCCCACACGCCGGGCACACTCTCCGGCCCGACAGCCGCCTGACCAGTTCTTCATCGTCGACCCTGAGATTGACCACCGCCTCGAGCGGCTTTGCGATTTCATCGAGGGCCGCGTCAAGGGCCTCGGTCTGCGCGATCGTCCTGGGGAATCCGTCGAGGATAAACCCCTGGTCGCCTATCGATGCGAGCTTGTCTTTGGCGATCGCGATCACGACTTCGTCCGGGACCAGCTCGCCCTTTTCCATATAGCTCTGTGCTTTAAGCCCGACTTGGGTCTTGTTGGCCACCGCTTCTCGCAAAATATCGCCGGTCGAGATATGCTCGGCCCCGTATTTCTCCTTAAGCCGGCTCGCCTGAGTGCCCTTGCCCGAGCCGGGAGGACCGAATAGAACTATCCTCAATTGCCCAAATCCCTTTCCGAGCGAAGTGGCGAGTCAGGCGCAACCTCTCATTTTACCACACAACAGGGGTCCCTGCCAATCACTCGCCACGAAAAGTGCGATTCTTCCTATTTTATGAAGCCTTCGTAGTGCCTCATCAACAGGTGAGACTCAATGGCCTGCATGGTCTCCAGCGCGACGCCGACCACGATCAACAGCGACGTGCCACCGACCAGGGTAAAGGTCGTGACGTTAGTGAGCGCAGGCACATAGTATTGCAGCAGCGCGATGATCGCGAGGAATACCGCGCCGGCCAGGGTGATCCTGGTCATAACCCTGTCCAGGTAGTCCTGCGTAGGCTTGCCCGGCCTGATGCCCGGAATAAAGCTCCCCCACTTCTTCAGGTTGTCGGAGACGTCTTTCACGTTGAACGTAACCGCCGTGTAGAAGTAGGTGAACCCTATGATCAACAGCGCATACAGCAGCGAGCCGACCCACGACCCGCCGTTCGAGCCCCACGTTCCGGTGCCAGGCGAAATGAAATTGGCGAAGTGATACCACCAACCGGTCTTGTCCCCCTGGGAGAACATGCTCACGATGGTCATCGGGAACAACTGGATCGAGATGGCAAAGATGATCGGGATAACGCCGGCCGAGTTCACCTTCAAAGGCAGAAAGCTCGACTGCCCCCCATACATCTTGTTGCCCACGACCCTCTTGACGTGCTGAATGGGAATCTTCCTCTGCGCCTGTGTGACCGCGATCATGAAGGCGATCGTGCCCACGAACAGCAGCGCCAGCAGCAGGAGCCCGCCGTAGTTGCGGTTTCCCCACTGGACGACTATCGTGTCAGCTATCTGGCGTGGCAGCATTGCGACAATCCCCGTGAAAATCACGATCGAAACACCGTTACCGATGCCGTGCTCGGTGATCTGCTCGCCAAGCCACATCAGGAACGCCGTGCCCGCAACCAGCGTTATGATAACCTGGGCCATCTGCCAGTTGTTGTGAATCTGAATGGCGCCGTAGCTCTGGATCAGCTTGGTTGTACCTACCGCTTGAACGAACGCCAGAACCATCGTAAGCCACCGCGTCCACAGCTTGATCTTCTTCTGCCCGGCGGCTCCCTCTTTCTGCAACTCCTCCAACTGCGGAACCGCGATCGTCAGAAGCTGCATGATGATCGAGGCGTTGATGTATGGCATGATCCCCAGTGCGAATATGGTGAACTTCTTCAACGCGCCGCCGGTGAATGTATTCAAAATATCGAGCAACCCGCCGCCAAAGTTCTTGTTGAGCGCCTCGAGGTTGACCCCCGGAACGCTTATGTGGAGCCCAATCACATACACAGCGAACATCATGAAAAGAAACGTTATCCTGTTTTTCAGGTCCGGAATCCTGAAGGCCGCCACCAACGATTGAAGCATCTAAATTACCTCCGCCGCGCCACCGGCAGTCTTGAGCTTGGTTTCGGCGCTCTTGGTGAATTTGTGAGCGCGCACCGTCAGAGCTCTGGTTATCTCTCCCTCGCCGAGGATCTTGATGCCATCGAGCATCTTCCTGACCAGACCGCACTCCATGAGAAGCTGAGGAGTAACCTCAGTTCCGGCCTCGAACCTCTCCAGGTCCTCGAGGTTCACAATCGCATACACCTTGCGGCTTATGTTGCGGAACCCCCGCCTGTGAGGAAGCCTGCGATGCAGCGGGGTCTGTCCGCCCTCGAAACCGGGACGAACGCCGCCGCCGGCCCTGGACTTCTGGCCTTTGTGGCCCTTGCCGGCTGTCTTGCCGTGCCCGGAGCCCGTTCCGCGACCGATTCTCTTCTTTGCATGTGTTGAACCGGGAGCCGGACTCAAATCCTCAAGTCTCATTGCCTTACCTCCACGGGATCGCCAAGCTTCTCCACTTCAACGAGATGCCCGACCTTGCGCAGCATCCCCATCACGGAGTCGCTTTCAGCGTGCACAACACACGAGCCGATCTTGCCCAGCCCCAGTGCCTTCACCGTGGCCCGCTGCCGCTGATTGCTTCCAATAACGCTATTCTTTAGAGTAACCTTTAGCATTGTTAGCCTCGTCCACACGGAACACCGAACACGCCGCCATAAGCCGGCCCAAACGGGGCTCCACAATCATGTAATCCTATGCTCCCTGCATCCCTATGCTTCGGGACGCTTGTCCCGAAGCTCACCCGCGAATCAAGCCTCGACCTGCTTCTCTTCTTCGGCCTCGGACTCTTCGTCTGGCTCGACCGGAGTCTCGGGTCCGAGCTCACCGCCAGCCGCCGTATCGAGCTCCGCGCGTTTCTTGACGAGCCACGGGACCAATTCCTCGACGGTCTTGCCACGCAGCTCGGCGACTCTCTCGGCGACTTTCAGCGACTTCAGGCACGCCATGGCGGCCTTCGCGGTATTGATCGCGTTCGGCGAGCCGAGCGACTTGGCGAGAACATCCCTGACGCCCGCAAGTTCCAGGATCGGCCTGACGGCGCCGCCGGCGACGACGCCGGTACCCGGCGAGGCCGGCTTCATCCTGACCTTGGCCGCGCCGAAATCCATCTCGATCTCGTGCGGGATGGTAGTCCCGACCATCGGCACCTCGACGATGTTCTTCTTCGCGTCCTCGATCGACTTGCGAATGGCGTCGGGAATACCGGCAGCCTTACCCAGGCCGATACCCACGTGGCCGTTTCTGTCGCCCACAGCGACCAGGACGCTCCAGCTCAGCGTGCGTCCTCCCTTGTGGGTCTTCTGAACTTTGTTTGTACGGATTACCTGCTCTTCGAGTTCGAGCGCATCCGCGTTAATTCTTGGCATGGTTCCTCCTACGCTTCTAGAACTTCAGCCCTGCCTCGCGAGCACTGCCAGCCAGCGCCGCAACCCGGCCGTGATACTTGAATCCACCGCGGTCGAAGACAACGGTTTCGATACCTTTTTCGACAGCCCGCTTACCGACAAGCTCGCCGACCATCTTCGCGGCCTCGATGTTGCCGCCGCTCTTGAGCTTCGACTTCAGCTCGGCATCCAGAGACGATGCCGCGACCAGCGTCCTGCCCGCGCCGTCATCGATGACCTGCGCATAGATGTTGCATGCGCTTCTGTAGACATTGAGCCTCGGCATATTCGCCGTTCCGACTACTGTTTGTCTCACCCTTCTATGGCGCTTGCGCCGTAGTAGTTGCTTCTTTAGCATCTGAAAACCCCCAGGCATCAGGTTCATTGGTGATATCGCGCCAGGCATGGCCAATCGCCAGCACCAAACCCGCTCTTCGCGGCACCCGCTGCCCTCGAGCGATACGGCACCGGACGCGATTCGTTATTCTTCTCTGTTGGGGCACTCCCCCTGTTGGGGCGGATTTGCAATCCTGCCCCATCTCACGGCCCGGATTTCAAATCCGGCCGAACAAACTACTTCTTGACGCCGGCCTTGCCGGCTTTTCCGACCTTGCGTCTGATCACCTCGCCGGCGTAGCGGATGCCCTTGCCCTTATAGGGCTCCGGCGGCTTGATCCCGCGAATGTTCGCGGCCTGCTGACCTAAGATCTCCTTATCGATACCCCTGATGATCATGAACGGCGTTCTGGTGTTGGTGTCCATGCCGACCTCGAAGGAAATCCCCTCCATCGGCTCGACGAGCACCTGATGGCTAAGCCCCACCGAAAGGTTCAAGTTCTCGCCCTGCAGCTCGGCGCGATAGCCCACGCCCTGCACCTGCATACGCCTCTCATAGCCCTGGCTTACACCGACAACCATGTTGTTGACGAGCGAGCGGACCAGCCCGTGCAGCGAACGATGATCCTTCGAGTCCGACGGCCGGGTGCAGACGATCTGGCCATCCTCGACGTTGACGCTGATCGCCGGATGCAACTTCCGGGAAAGGGCGCCTTTCGGGCCCTTGACCGTCAAGACACCATCTTCCTGGCTCAGTTGCACTTCGTTAGGCAGCGGTATCGGTAATTGTCCAATTCTGCTCATTACAGGTTCTCCTAGTCTACCAAACGTAGCACAGCACTTCGCCGCCGATGCCTGCCTTGCGAGCATCACGATCGGTCATAACGCCCCTGGACGTGCTGATGATGGCGACGCCCAGGCCGCGAAGCACACGCGGCACCCTGTCGCGCCTGGCATAGACCCGAAGTCCGGGCTTGCTCACGCGTTTGAGGTTGCTGATAATCTTTTCCTGTTTCGGCCCATACTTCAACGCAATCTTCGCAGTCGGAAACTTGCGGTCCCGCAGGGTCTCATAGTTTCTGATGAACCCCTCTTCGCGCAGAATGCGAAGTATCTCCATATTCAGCTTCGAGGCCGGAACCTCCACATAGTCGTGGTTCACTGAAGCCGCATTGCGTATTCTGGTCAGCAGGTCGGCCACGGGATCTGTAACGGTCATTCTTGATCCTCCGTTCAATCGGGCCGCCACGAAACGTAATCTTAACATTTCGTGCGTTCCGATGTCAAACAATTTCCAATCCACACGTTGCGCCGGATACCATCATCCGGCCCCCTAACGGCGTCGGGGTCCCAACTACCAACTAGACTTCGTAACGCCGGGAATCAACCCGCCATGCGCCATCTCACGGAAGCAAATTCTGCACAGCCCGAATCGTCTCATATAGCCTCTCGGCCTGCCGCAGATTCCGCATCTGTTATACTGCCGCACCTTGAACCTCTGCGTTCTCTTTTGCTTTTCGATCAGGGATTGCTTTGCCACTTAATCAACTCCTATGCAAATCGAAGTTCGATGTTGGAGGTTCGAGGTTCGAACCTTAGGCTACTTACCTATTCTTCCTTCGCGTGCTTTGCCGACTCGGCAATCACCGTCTGGGCACTGCTTGCGGGCATCTCTTCATAGTGCGAGAACGTCGCGGTGAACCGCCCACGCCCGCGCGCGATGGAACGCAGATCGATCGAATAGCGCAGCATCTCGGACTGAGGCGCCTGCGCCTTGATCTTCTGTCTGCCCGCGCCCATCGGCTCCATACCCGCCACGCGCCCGCGCTTCGAGTTCAGGTCGCCGATCACATCACCCATATACTCCTCGGGCACGATCACTTCGACATCCAGGATCGGCTCCAAGATCACCGGGCGGGCCTTCTCGGCGGCGGCCCTGAATGCAAGCCTTCCGGCCAACTGGAACGCCATGTCCGAGGAGTCCACCGTGTGGAAACTGCCGTCATAAACGGTCGCCTTGAAGTCCACAACGGGACATCCCGCCTGGATGCCCTGGCTTATGGCCTCACGTATGCCTTTGTCGACCGACGATATCCACTGCCTCGGAATCGACCCACCGACGATGGCATCCACGAATTCGTAGCCGGCGCCTCTCTCCTGAGGCTCGATCCTGATCCAGCAGTCGCCGAACTGACCGCGGCCGCCGGTCTGCTTCTTGTGTCTGCCCTGAGCCTCGGCCTTCGCGGCTATGGTCTCGCGATACGCGACCTTCGGAGTCTCGGTCTCGACCTCAACACCGAACTTGCGCTTGAGCCTCTCGACGACGATGTCCAGGTGAGTATCGCCCTGCCCCCCTATCAGCGTCTGGCTGGTGCCTGTGTCGCGAGTGGTCCTGAACGTCGGGTCCTCTTCGCTCAACTTGCCCAGCGCCGGGCCGAGCTTGTCCTCGTCGGCCTTGGTCTTCGCCCTGACGGCCAGGCTGTAAACAGGCCCCGGGAAAGCGATGGCCGGATACTTGATCGGCTTCGCCTTATCGCAGAGAGTGTCGCCAGTGCTGGTATCCTGAAGCTTCGCGACGGCCCCGATGTCACCAGGGCCGATCTCCGGCGTAGCCTCCTGGCTCTTGCCCAGTAGGAAGTAGACCTGGCCAACCCTCTCGTCGTGCTCCTTGGTCGAATTGTAAACGTGCGAATCGGACTTGATCGAACCCGAGAACACGCGGAAATAAGTCAGCTTACCGACATACGGGTCCGCCATCGTCTTGAAAACGAGCGCGCTGAACGGATCGCCGGGCGCGCGAGTCTCCTCGCCTCCGCTCGCGTTATCGCCCTTGGCGGGCGGGACGACCGCGGGAGAAGGCACGCAGGACAACAGAAGATCAAGCAGCGTGTCGATGCCGACCATCTTCATAGCGGAGCCGCACAGCACCGGAACAAGCTGCCCCGTCCTTACGCCGATCTCAAGGCCCTTGGCGATGTCCGCGTCGTCGAGCGTCCCGGCGTCGAAATACTTCTCCATCAGGGCGTCGTCCATCTCCGCGACGCTCTCGATAAGCGCCTCGCGCATCGTCGATATCTGATCCTGCATATCGCCGGGAATATCCGTCGGGGCGACCTTGCCGCCTTCCCACTTGTAAGCATTCTTCGTGAGAAGATCGACCACGCCCACGAACTTGTCCTCGGCGCCAATCGGCAGTTGCAGCGGGGCGACTTTCGTCCCAAACTTGTTGCGCAGCGCTTCTAGCGCGCGGTAAAAGTCCTGATTCTCCTTTTCGAGCTTATTCACGAAGAACAGCCTCGTGATACCGGCCGCCGTGGCCAGGTCCCAGGCCGTCTCCGTGCCGACTTCGATCGAGCCGGTCCCGTCCACCAGCAGCAGAGCAGCCTCGACGGCTCTCATGGCGCCGATCACGTCGCCCACGAAGTCCGGATAGCCCGGCGTGTCGATCAGATTGATCTTCTTGTTCTTCCACTGGCAGGGCAGCACGGACCCGTTGATGCTCATCTTGCGGGCGATCTCATCGGCATCGAAATCCCCAGCCGCTGACCCGTCATCGACACGGCCCATTCTGCTGATCGCGCCCGACGCGTGAAGCATGGCCTCAGCCAGGGAGGTCTTCCCGGTGCCCCCGTGGCCGACCAGCGCGATGTTTCTTATTGCATCAATAGGATATGCTTTCATTGGCTTAAGCCTCTCTGAAAGGCAGTCCCAGGGCTTTCAGAAGCGCTCTGCCTTCCTCGTCAGTCTTTGCCGTGGTACCGATAACGATGTTCATCCCTCTGACCCTGTCGATCTTATCGTAATCGATCTCGGGGAACACCAACTGCTCCTTGAGGCCCATCGCGAAATTGCCGCGGCCGTCAAACGCGTCAGCCGGAACACCGCCGAAGTCACGGACCCTGGGCAGCACGACGTTGAAAAGCCTGTCGACGAACTCATACATCATGGCTCCTCTCATGGTCACCTTGGCGCCAATCCGCATGCCGGCTCTCAACTTGAAGTTAGAGATGGACTTGGTCGCTCGCGTGATCGCCGGCTTCTGGCCCGTGATCTGGGTCATGTCGTTGACGGCGGCATCCAGGAGCTTCGCGTCCTGAATGGAGGCCCCAACGCCCATGCTGACGACGACCTTACTGAGCTGCGGGGCCTGCATGACGTTGCGGTACTCGAACGCCTTCATCAGGGCCGGCAGCACTTCGTTTTTATACTTTTCCTTGAGTCTCGGCATTAGCTTGCTCCCTAGTCAATCAACTGGCCACACTTGCGGCACTTGCGCGTGATCGTTCCGTCTTCGCCTCGCACGCTGCCTACCCGGGCCTCTTTGTTACACTTCGGGCAGATCAGCATCACTTTGCCCACCACAATGCCCATGGGAATCTGCATCTCGCCGAGCTGCTGCTTCACCATTGCTCTCCCGGTCGTGCCACGAGGCTTGCGGTGCCGTGTGGCTATGTTGACACCGTCCACCACCACCTTGCCCTCGGTCGGAATGGTCTGCCGGATGGTACCTCGACTGCCCTTATCCTTGCCTGAAAGAACGATGATCTCATCGCCCTTCTTCAGCCTCATCTTGCCTTCATAAGCGGGTTTCT
>Ga0315287_10003714_pt1 | contig 14752 bp, 14 predicted proteins | sample YL17G11_0_MG_FD_205037 | JGI IMG/M metagenome (GOLD analysis project Ga0315287, IMG submission 205037) | Sediment microbial communities from Yellowstone Lake, YNP, Wyoming, USA - YL17G11_0 | ecosystem: Environmental > Aquatic > Freshwater > Lake > Sediment | place: USA: Wyoming | collected... | reverse complement strand
GATCGTCTCTTCCGCTTTCCTTCGCCGGAATCCCATCACTCCGCCTTTCGTTCCGCCCGGATTAAAATCATCCGGGCGCCGATATTGAAAATCAGGACGATCAGAAGCAGGACAAGGGCAGCCAGCATCAAGGCCCCGTCGTACAAGGGGATGGACATCATCTCCCCGTAATTATTGGCCAAGAGGGCGGGGAGCGGATAGGCTCCGTCGAACAGGGATTTGGGAATGACCGGCATGTTGCCGACGACCATCAGCACGGCCATCGTTTCCCCGAAGGCCCGGGAGAGACCGAGGGCCACGGAAGCGACGATTCCGGACAATCCCTTGCGCAAAACGACGTGCTTGACCGTTTCCCATTTCGTCGCCCCCAGGGACAGGGACGCGTCCCGAAGGGATTGGGGCACGGCGGCAAACACTTCGAGAGCAACGTGGATGATCGTCGGAAAAACCATGATCGCCAGGACGATCGCTCCCGCAAGAACCGAATACCCTGAGGAATAGACGCCGAAGAGAGGCGCGATCTTCGCCACCAAGGGCACGATCATCAAAACGCCCCAGACGCCGAACACGACCGAAGGGATGCCGGCCAGGAGGTCGACCACGGGCCGGATGATTTCGCGGATCCGTTTCGGCGCGTATTCAGAGAGATAGACCGCGCTCAGCAGGGAAATGGGAACGGCGATGATCATGGCCGCCACTGTCACCCACAGGGTGCCCATCAGAAAAGGGAACAGCCCGAACTCGCCCCTGAGCGGATGCCAGGACGTCCCGAACAGCAGTTCGGTGAAGGAATGAAGGGCCAGAATGCTCCGCGACCGTTCGAAAAGACCGAACAGCATCAAAAAGACAAGGATTCCGGGCACAGCGGTCAGGATGAACATCGCCCGCCGGGCCAGAAGATCCTTGAACAGCCGTCTGATCATGGCCGTTATTTAATTCGGTCGAGAGCGTCTTTCAGTTTTTCCGGGCTCAGGGGGATATACCCGGTTTCAGCGACGTATTTCTGCCCGTCCGTCAGGATCCAGCGAAGAAAGGCGACGGCCGCGGGTCGAGTCGGCGTCCCTTTGGCCACAAGATACAGATCGCGGGCGGGCGGAGCAGGATACTTGCCTTCCGCGATGGCTTTGGTCAAATCGTCCCTCGTCCGGTAAAACTGTTCGGGAGCATCGATCGAGCCGTTTCCGTCGAGATCGATGGGGACAATGGCGAGTCCGGCGATGGGCGTCAGCGTTTTGGGATCGTAGGCGAAATTGACGTTGTTGTACCCGATTCCGAGAGGGTCGCGCCGGACGGCGTCGGCCAATCCCGGATCGCCGTACACGCCGATGCCGGCCAGATCCTCCTGTCGTTTGCCGAAGAAGGCCGCCCACGTTTCAGCCGCGCCGCAGGCGTCGGACCGGGTGAAGACATGAATCGGGGCCGGTGTTTTCGCGCCCAGAACTTGAGCCCAAGTCGTGGCCGTCTTCGTAATCCAAATGTCGATGAACGCCTGCCGGGTCAAGCCTTTCTGGAGGATCTCCTTCAGCAGGGGGTTCTTAGCGTTGATGACGCCCACGACGGCGTCTTTGGTGACGGCGAACGGCGCCGCGCCCTTTTTCACTTCCTCGGGATGAACGTCCCGGGAGACCATTCCGAAATCGACCATCCCGGCCAAGGCGTCGGCGATCCCCTTCCCCGCCCCGCCCGCCTGGACGTCGATTTTGATTTGAGGGTTGAGCTTTTGGAATTCCTCGGCCCACTTGACGACCATGGGATATAGAGCCCAGGCCCCGGAAATCGAGACCCGCTCCGCGGCCGCGGGCGTCCGGCCGTAAGCGGAGACGATTCCGGATAAGACGGCCGCCGTAAGAAGAACACCGCCGATTATTTTTTTCAAATGAACTCCTTTTTAAAACCCGGCCTGGAATTGAACGAGCAGAGCCTGGTTGACCATCCGCCCCGACTCTTTCCTTAAGTATTCATAATTCACCTGGATTTTCGTCCTGTCGGCGAAAAACCAAGTTAACCCGATGGTGAACAGATTCGTCCGGTCGCTCGCGGCTGAGATGTCCTTGTCGAATCCATCGAATTTGGCCAGCACCTGGAGCGTCTTGGGAAGGACGAACCAACCGGCTTGAGCGAACCAGCCCCGCTTATCCGTGGCATCGTCGACCGCCCAGATGTATTCCCCCTTCAGGGATACGGTCCCGCAGGTCAGGCCGGCGTCGATCCCCGTCCGATCGCGACGAGTCAACGGCGCGCCGGCCGTGGCGCTGTATGACCCTTTATAGAGGGATGCCCCGACCGACAGGAACTCGAGCGGCCGAATACCGAGCCGGCCGGCAAAGTCCTTTTTGTCGTTCGTATCGGCTTTATTGGCCCCGGTGCCGTTGAATACGCCCACGGTATAATCGAACAGGGAAATTTTTCCGGTCAGAGCCAGGCCGACGTCACGGCCCAGCGTCCCGACGTCGCGGCCCGGAGCGAGCTTTTCGACGGGCTGGGAACGGTTGATCATATCCAATTCCGCGGTCGAAACGGAGCTTTCGACGCCGAACGGAACCAGGAACTGACCGAACCGCAGACCCGCGAAATCGGTAAAAACCGCGTCGAACTGGGCCTCGACGAGAACCGGGCTCCGGACGATGTCGATGGCAACCTTCGCCTTCAGATTTTTTAAAATCTCGCCGGCTAAAGTGAACCGAGACCGGCGGACCGACAAAGAATCGACGCCCGACTCCTGAACCGTTCCGAGAAGCTGGGTATACCCGCTGAGTTTCAAAGCTTTGCTCGCCGTCACCGCCGGCGTTGGTTTGTCTTCACCGAAGCCGGCGAGCACGCCTGTCGATAGAATGACCGCAGCGAAAAAAACGAGCCGTTTCCCCGCCGCCGGCTCTTTTAATATCCTCTTTTTGGCCATCCTATGGACTCCTTGGAAAATATTAATTGATATAATCGATTGTCCAAGTCGATTAATAATCAAAAATTTTTATTTTTCTTTTTCCAATAAGGAAATTTGTCCTATATCCGGAATGACGACCCTAGCCCGGATGGTGCTTTCGACAACATCCGCGAAGGTCGTTCCCTCGAGAATTTCGGCGATGGCGTCCCGGGTTTTTTTCCAAACCCAGCGAAGTCCGCAGGTGAGCTCCCGGGGACAAACTTCGTGAGCGGTCACGCTGACGCAATCGATCGGCGCCAGCGGGCCGTCCATGACTCGAATGATCTCGGCCACGGAGATTTTTTCGGGCGGTTTGGAGAGGGTATATCCGCCATTGGGACCCTTCCGACTCCGCAAATAGCCCGCCCTCTTGATCTGGAGAAGGATCTGCTCGAGGAATCGCTCCGGAATATCCTGGGCTTTGGAAATATCGCGGATATGAAGGGGCGGGCCGCCGAAATGCAAGGCCATCTCGAGCATGGCCCGGCTCGCATACTCGCCTCTCGTCGAAAGTCTCATAAGTGCCGTCCTTATTAGTCGACTTACTCAATCGATCATCTAATTTATCACAGAAAATCAATCCTGTCAAACTTTTTCAGAACGAAACTGGCCGAGGCGCTGTCTTTACGCTACAATAGTCCCTCCCGGACAAGGGATAACCCCATGAAACAAAGAATCCTGATCGTCGACGACGAACGCACCGTCGCCCAAAGCATCGCCCTAGCCCTGGCCGGCGAAGGCTTTGAAGTCGAAACCGTGTTGAGCGGCGAGGACGCTCTGGTCCGCACGGCTGCGGCCGAGTTCGACCTGATCGTCTGCGACTTGATGATGCCGGGCTTGAGCGGGCTCGATCTTCTCAAATCGCTGCGGGAGAGCCACCCGAAAACCCCGGTCATCATGATCACCGGATATCCAACCGTTCGAACGGCCGAGGAATCCCTCAAAATGGGCGCCTTCGTTTACGTCACAAAACCGTTCACCCCGGCCGAAATCCGCCAAGCCGCCGCCCAGGCACTCGCCTCCGCGGAACCCCGGCGATGACCGAGCGATTCCTCCGCGCCGACGGTTGTCCCGTCTGCCGAAGCCGGGAGATCGAACCCTGGCGAAAAGGAACGTTCGATTACACCGACCTCCGTGCGGATCAGATCAAAGTCACCGACAGCGCGTATGGAAAAATATGGGACTTGAGCGTCTGCGCCGCCTGCGGGCATATTTTCGCCGATCCCTATCCCTCCCCCGAATTTATCGCCTCCCTTTACGGCGAAGTGGAAGACCCTCTCTACGACCAGGAAGCCGAAGGCCGGGCTCAAAATTTCCTCCCGATCCTGGATCGATTGGACGCGCTCCGGCCCGAACGCGGGGCCTTATTCGATGTGGGTGCGGCTACTGGCATTCTTTGCGACGCGGCCCGGCGGCGCGGATGGACGGTCGACGGGATCGACCCCAGCAGTTGGGCGGTCCGTTTCGCCGCCGAAAAATACGGGCTCGCCCTCCGTGAAGGCGGATTCGAAGACGCCCTCGTTCCTCCGGCCTCGTTCCAGGCCGTGACGATGGTCGACTTGATCGAACACACGCCCCGGCCCCGGGACGCCGTGGTCAAAGCCTTCTCGATCCTCGCCCCGGGGGGATGGCTGTGTCTCGTCACGCCCGACATCCACAGCCGGGCAGCCCGGCTCGCCGGCCGGCGGTGGTGGCACCTACGGCCGGGCCACCTCGCCTATTTTTCGAAGGACAGTCTCCGGATTCTTCTCGAGGACGCCGGTTTCCGGATCGTGGAAATCCACCGGTATGCCTGGACCTTCAGCCTCCACTATCTCGTCTCCCGCTTTCGATGGCTTCACACGTTCACCCAACCCCGGTCGACTTCATTTCTCCGCCGGATTCCGATAAAATTAGCCCTCGGCGATTCGTTCGAAATCTACGCCGTCAAGGACCGGTCCTCGTGAACGCTTATGTCCGCGCCCTGCGACTGGAACGATGGCCGCGCAGCTCGGCCATCTTCCTGGGCAGTGCCGTCTTTGTTTTTCTCCATCGCGAGGCGGCCTTCGGCCTTCCTCCCCTCGGGATCGTCGGGCGGCTGGCGGCGGCCTTTTTTCTGACCTGGGGCATATCGACGGCCAATTACGTTCTCAACGAGATCGTCGACCGGCCGTTCGACGTCCACCATCCGACCAAGCGCCTCCGCCCTCTCGTCAGCGGAGAAATCAAGCCGGGTCCCTTCGCCGTCCTGGGCCTCCTCCTGATCGGGATCTGCTTGGGGACAGCGATTCTCGTCTTCGACCTGACCTTTGTCCTGTCTCTTCTGGCTCTGCTCATCGCCGGAGTTGTATATAACGTCCGGCCCGTCCGGACCAAGGACATCCCCTTCCTCGATTCGATCTCGGAATCGGTGAATAATCCGATCCGTTTTCTCATCGGCTGGTCGGCCTTCGCCGCGGCAGGCGAATTGCCTCCGGTCAGCGTTCTCGTCTGCTGGTGGGCCTTCGGAAATTTCCTGATGGTCGCCAAACGGCTGTCCGAATTCCGCTTCCTCAAAGAGAAAGCCGGCGAATACCGGACTTCGCATCGGAAGTATTCCCGGACCTCGCTCGTCATCGGGATGAGCGCCAGCGCGGCTCTCTGCCTCTTCGCCTTTCTCTATTTCGCCTGGATCTTCAAGCTCCAATCGTTCTTCGTCATCGCCCCCTTCCTGATGGTTTTCTTCGGCCTCATTTTCCGGAAGACGCTCAGCGAAGCGGAGGTGATGGAAGAGCCTGAAAAACTTCTCATTCAGCCGAAGTATGCTCTCTACTCGCTCTTCCTGATCATTCTATTCGCCCTCGCCTTCCTCAAGGACGCCGTGGGCCGCTGAACGCCGTGGCCCCTTCGAAAACAGTCCTCCTCGTGGCGACGACGAACCAAGGGAAATCCCGGGAAATCGCGGCCACACTCGCCGCCCTGCCCGTTCGCATTCTCTCCCTGGCCGACGAAGGCATCCGATCCATTTGTCCCGAGACCGGAAAAACGTTCGAAGCCAACGCCCGGGCCAAGGCCGAATTTTACAGCCGTCTGACCGGCCGGCTGACCTTGGCCGAAGACTCCGGACTCGAGATCAAAGCCGTTCGATACGCCCCCGGTGTTCATTCGGCCAGGTTTTCGGGGTCGGGAGCGACCGACCTGAAGAACATCGCCAAGGTCCTTCGCCTTCTGTCCGCCGTTCCCCGGGTTCGGCGGCGGGCACGGTTTGTCTGCGTCATGGCCCTGGCTCGGAACGGACACATTCTCCAGGTTGCTCGCGGACGCGTCCGCGGCACAATCGCCTCGGAACCGCGTGGAGATCAAGGCTTCGGCTACGATCCGATCTTCTATTACCATCCCTACCGAAAAACCTTCGGCGAGGTGACCGCCGATATGAAGAACGCCGTCAGCCATCGCGGCCGGGCTCTCCGCGGAATCAAGTCCCGCCTGAACCGCGTTCTCCCAAAATAAAAAAGCCCCTCCCCTTGCGAGGAGGGGCGGCCTCGCCTAAACCGTCAGCATGTCTTTGAATTTGCCGAAGGTCTTTTCGCCGATGCCTTTGACCTTCATCAAATCCTCGATCTTCTTGAACGGGCCGTTCTGTTTGCGGAAGTCGAGAATCCGCTGCGCGATCTTGGGGCCGACGCCCTGCAGCTTCTGCAGATCGTCGAGCGTCCCCGTGTTCAAGTTGATCTTTTCCGCCGCGATTTTCTCTGCGGCGGGCTTCGCCGGCTGAGCGGCCTGTTGAGCCAACGCCGGAATGACCAAGAGGGCGGCGATGACGCTGAGCGCCATGCCTTTCGTCAAAAAGCTCTTCATGATGAGCCTCCTTTCACTCTTGGTAAAAGCACGCCGCGTGCCAATCGGCCAAGAAATGGATCCTCTTTATTTTGTGTCCGTTATCCGGGAGGCGCCTTCGTCCGGCGACAAGGATTCGAGACGATCCGGATTCTTCCCGTCAACGGCGCTTGACGCCAGGGCTCCCTAAAATCTCAAATATCCAGGGAATCCCGCAAGGCGATGAAGCGATCCTCTCGGTTAAGCCCGGGGGTGGCTCTTGCGGTAGACGTCGAGAAGCTGGCGCAAATCGATATGGGTGTATTTCTGCGTCGTCCCCAGACTTTCATGACCGAGCAATTCCTGGATAACCCGAAGATCCGCCCCGCGTCCGAGCAGATGCGTGGCAAAGGAATGGCGCAGGGAGTGCGGACTGATCTTCCGTCGGACGGATGTCCGCCGGATATATTTGGCCACCAGGCGCTCCACTGATCGGGCCGTAATCCGCTCGCCCCGATAATTCAAAAAAATCGCCGGATCGGAGAAATTTCCCTTCATCAGGAGCATCCGCTTTTCGAGATACGCGCTCAGGGACTCGGCCGCGGTCCGTCCGAACGGCACGAGCCTCTCTTTTTTCCCCTTGCCCCGGACGCGGATGAGACGCTCCTCCAGCCCGACGTCGTCCAAGTCGAGCCCGACGAGTTCGCTGACCCGGATCCCGGTGGCATAAAACATCTCGAAGATGGCCCGATCCCGCGGGCCGAGCTTATCGCTCGCGTCGGGCAGATCCAGAAATTGCTCCATCTCCCCTTCGGACAGGAATCCGGGCACGGGATCATCAAGCTTGGGACGCGTTACGATTTTGGCCGGATTAGCCTCAAGAATTCGACGCTTGAGGCAGAACTGAAAAAACGAACGGACCGCGGCCAGCTTGCGCGCGGCCGATGTCTTGGAGATATTTTTTTGATGGAGCTCGGCCAGCCAGCCGCGGAGGATGATGTTGTCCACCTGGGACAGACGGACTTTGCGGCTCTCCAGATAAACGGTCAATTGAAGGAGGTCCCGGCGATAAGCGTCGATCGTATGGGGTGAAGCGTTCCGCTCGTACTTGAGGTAATCCAGGAATTCGTCGATTTCTTTGCGCATGAACACCGGGCCGGGCGTTCCGGCCGGTTTCATTGTATCGGATTCGCGGCCGGTTGAGAACCGTCGCCCGAGCCTAGGCCTTCGACGATTCGCCGTCGGAGCCCGTCTCCGGCGTCTCCGAAGAAACGGACGGTTCGGTCGACGCGGCCGAAGGCGCCGCAACCTCGGCCGCCGAGGCCTTGCTCCGGGTTCGGGACGATTTCACCTTTTTGATGATCGGGTCGCCCAAACGATCCGCCCCGCCTCCGGCCGGGGCCGCCGCCGGATCGCGCCAACCGCAGAATTCGTCGAGGCAGTATTTATAAGTTCCGTCTTTTTTCGTCGATTTCTGAAGGATGAAGGGCTTGCCGCATTTCGGACAGGGTTCCTTGAGAGGTTCGTCCCAGGTCGCGAATCGGCATTTGGGGAAGGTACTGCACCCGTAGAAGAATTTCTCCCGCTTCGTCGTGCGCTTGAGGATCGTTCCGCCGCATTCCCGGGGACAGGGCAATCCGGTATCGACACGCTCCTTGCGCTTGATGTATTTACATTTCGGGTAGTCCGAGCAGGAAATGAACATCCCATACCGCCCCGTCCGCTGGACCAGGAAGGACCCGCAGGTCGGGCACTTTTCCTCGAGCGGGATGATCTCCTTCTTGACCAAGTTGTCCTTGTAATCGCACTCCGGATATCCGGAACAGGCTTTGAACCGGCCGAACTTGCCGCCCTTGTTGACCAGGTTCTTCCCGCATTTCGGGCAGATTTCGGTCAACGGGATACCGGTCCCGGCGACGCTCTCGACCTTAGCCCCGGCCGCCAGGTCTTTTTCCAGCCGGGTGTAAAAATCTCTCAAGGCGGCGACCCAATCCAGGGCGCCCTCCCCGATCCGATCCAGTTCCTCCTCCATCTCGGCCGTGAATTTGAACTCCAGGAGATCAGGAAAGTTCCGGACGAGGAAATCGGAGACGAACATCCCGAGATCGGTCGGGACGAATTTGGCCTTGTCTTTAATGACATAAACACGGTTCTGGATCGTGGAAATGATGGGCGCGTAAGTCGAAGGACGGCCGATGCCCTTGGCTTCGAGTTCCTTAACGAGCGTCCCTTCCGTGTACCGGGCCGGCGGTTGGGTGAAACTCTGTTTCGGCTCGAGCTCGGCGAGCGAAAGTGTTTCGCCCTCCTTCACCGGGGGCAAGGCGTCCTCCTCGTCCTCTTCCCGTTTCGGATAGAGCGCCCACCAGCCCTCGAATTTGACCACGCCGCCCTTGGCGGTGAAAAGGAAATTCCCGCCGGCGGAGATCTCCAGGGCCGTTTCCTCGACGATCGCCGGGTTCATCTGGGAGGCCAGAAAGCGATTCCAGATCAATTGGTAGAGGCTGAACTCCTCTTTCTTGAGATATGGCTTCACAACTTCAGGGGAGAGTTCGGGCGATGTCGGACGGACGGCCTCATGAGCGTCTTGCGCCTGACTTTTATTGGCGTAGACGGGCGGATGGGCCGGGACGTGCCGGGCCGAATAGGTATGCCCGATAAAAGCCCGGGCCCAGGCCTGGGCTTCGGCCGAAACCCGGACGGAATCGGTGCGCATGTAGGTAATCAAACCCATGGGATCGCGTTCGCCCAAAGGCATGCCTTCATAGAGCTTCTGGGCGATGGACATGGTCCGCTTGACCGGATAGCGAAGGAGACGGAAGGCCTCCTGCTGGAGGGTGCTCGTGATGTAGGGAGGCGGCGGATTCCGCTTTTTCTCCGCGACCGAAACGCCGCGGATCACATAACTCGCGCCCTTCAAGGCCTCGAGAATCGCCTGAGCGGCGACGCCGTCCGGAATTTTGGCTTTCTTGCCGCCGATCTTGGACAGGGTCGCCTTGATCCGGGGCGGCAGCGTTCCGTCCAAGTGGGCGAAAATCGTCCAGTATTCTTCGGGAATGAAAGCGAGGATCTCCCGCTCCCGTTCAACGATCAGCCGGAGGGCGATAGACTGGACCCGTCCGGCGCTCAATCCCCGGCCGATCTTTTTCCACAGCAGCGGGCTGATTTTATAACCGACAAGCCGGTCGAGCACGCGGCGGGCCTGCTGGGCGTTGAACATGTTCCGGTCGAGCGGCCCTAGATGCTGAACGGCCTCCTCAACGGCGGATTTCGTGATTTCATGAAGCCGGGCCCGAAAAATCGGCTTTTGCTCGTCCTCGAAAATCGAGCTCAAGTGCCAGCAGATGGCCTCCCCCTCGCGGTCCGGGTCGGCGGCCAGGATAATCGAAGACACGTCCTCGGCCGCCTTCTTGAGTTCGCCGACGACTTTCCGCCTCTCGGGGATGACGATATACTGGGGGGTGAAATTATCGTCGACGTCCACGCCGAGCTTGCTTTTCGGCAGATCCCGGACGTGTCCCATCGAGGCCATGACCTTGTATCCGGGGCCTAAATATTTGCTGATCGTCTTCGCCTTGGCCGGCGATTCGACGATAAACAACGCCTTGTCCATCACAATCTCCTCAAAAATCGCTTCCCCGGGATCTGGGCGGCGACGCCTTTGATCTCCAGGCTGAGCAGAACGGTCAACAACTCCGAGACCGACAGATCCGTTCGCTCCAACAATTCGTCCACCGCAGCCGGCGCGTCGGCCGAGAGGAGGCCTCGAACCGCCGCCTCCCCGTCCGAGAGAAGCGGCAACGGCACAGGCGCCCCCTCCCTCCGGGCCAACAATGTTTCCCGGAGCGGACTCGGCAATTCCTGGGCCACGTCCACCCAACTTTCGACGAGCTTGGCGCCGGCCTTGATCAGGCCGTTGGCCCCCCGGCTCACCTCGGAAGTGACGTTCCCCGGGACGGCCATAACCTCGCGATTCTGTTCGAGGGCGAACGCAGCTGAGATGAGCGAACCGCTCTTTTCCGCCGCTTCGACGACGATCAGAGCCCGGGACAGGCCGCTGATGATCCGGTTCCGCCGGGGAAAATTCGCCGCGAACGGCTCCGTCTCCAAGGGGAACTCGGACACCACGACGCCCGACCCGACGATCCGATCGAACAACTTCCGATTCGACCGCGGGTACGGCACGGCGAGCCCGGAGCCCAACACGGCCGCGGTCAGACCACCCTCCAAGGCGCCTTGGTGGCCCGCGGCGTCGATCCCGATGGCCAGCCCGCTCACGATCACGATCCCGCGCTCCGCGAGATCCCGGGCCAGCCGTTCGGCCATCGCCCGGCCATACGGAGTCGGATGACGTGAACCGACCAAGGCGACCGCCGGCCCCTCGAGGATATCGGGCCGCCCGGCGCAATACAGGACGCAGGGCGGATCGAATATCTCCCGAAGGAGAGACGGGTATTCGACATCCGCGAGAGTCAAAAGAGAATAGCCTTTCTCCATCAACCTGTCAAATTCTTTATTCGCAAGGGTTAAGAGCTCCTCCGAGGTCAGGAGAGCGGCCTTTTCAGGGTCGATTCCCGCCGCGATCAATTCCGCCTCCCCGGCGAGGAGAGCATCCGCGGGTTGGGGGAATCGGGCCAGAACCTTCTTGATCAGGGCCAGGCGGTCCCCAAGAGCCAGATTCAAGGCCAGAAAGGCGACCTTCGACGGAAGGGGCCCGGCCGGAGAGGCCGGCGGGACGGTTTTCCTGAAAAGGGACATGACAACTCAAGAGACGCCGGCGGTCCGGGGTTTTTCTCAGAGCGGAAGGAAGATCAACGGCCGAGGAGAAGGGAAGAGCCGGCCGGCGGTGATCATCGCCCAGGAGGGCCGACGGTCTCTCCCCGGCCGGGAACCGGCCGAGGCTTGGGGTCAGGACAGGATCAGATCGTCTTCACGAGGTACGACAAGACGACAAAGATGATGGAAGAACGAACAAGCGTTTTCCAATTTTTATCATCTTTCAGGGGGATTTTAAAATTATTCACTTCGGTTTTCTTGATTTCAATTTCCGCCTCGTAGGGCGTATATCCCCACTTCACGGCCCGCAAAAGATAAACTTTCGCCAATAGTTCCTTTTTGATCGGGGCGATACCGATGGGCGCATCGTTCAGGTAAATACTCGCGGGATTGGGATCGGCATCGAAGTACCCGATTCCTGTCATTTCTTCCTTGATTTTCTTGTAGAACTCGACGAATTCCGAGACAAACTCGTCCTCCCGAAAAACAAAATCCGAATCGATGGCGATGGCTTTCTCCGCCTGGGCCTTCGCGTTTTCCAACTCCTGGACCGGCAAGGAAAAATGGGTGTAGCTGGTATACAAGTAGGCGAGAAATTGCTCCCGGTCATTGATGGATGTCCGGATAACTTCCTTGAAAACCCGGAGCGATTCCTGATATCGGCCGGCCTTGTAATGCTCGATGCCCGAATCGACCAAGGAGACCGTTTTGTCCTGTCCCCACCCGGCGAGGGCGCCGATTAAAATCCATCCCAGAATCACGATGTTTGCGCTCATCTTTATTTTCATGTTTCGTTCCTTTATTTCTTGATCCTTTTGATTTCTTTTTTATAGGGGCCGAAGCAGATCCCGATCGACAGTCGGTTGAATTTTCGTCCTGGAAGTCCGAGTCCCGTGTGCGCGGAGAGGTTGAGGCTGCGGTAATCGACCTTGAGTCCGAAGGCCGGTGAAATCATAACGACGAGTCCGTACCCGAAGGATGAAAATGAACGGAGTTTATTGAAAATCCCCGTTTTCCCGTCGACCGGATTCGGAGCGTCGTTGTAGTTACCCCCAATGTTTTCACTGGCGATTCCTCGCCCGACCAAGATGTAAGGCCGGATATAATCAAACCGATTAAGATGAGGAATCAGTTGCAGGGGGATCTGGAGGACGAAATTTCCAGAGACACCAAGGAAATCACCGCGGCTCAGTTCGGGGAGATCGGAATGAAGCGAAGGGTCGTCCTTGAGATATTTCATCACATCAATCTGGAGTTGAAGAAAATCCCCAATTTCGCCGCCGAAGGCAAAACCGGCATATTTGGTGTTATTGGCCTTACCCGTATAGAGGGTGAAGGCTTCCGCTCTTAAGGCAATGGCCGACGCCAGAACGATCCCGAAGCCAATCAGCGCTTTTTTCACTGTTCCTCCTTTTTTCCGGATCCTCTATGAAATCGGTTCGATTTGGAACGTCATTTTCCATCCCCGTTTCTGCGAAACCCGGAGAATCCAGATCTCCGCCCGGCACCGGGCCTGGCCGGAACGGAGATGAAAACCGAGCCGGAGATTCGGATCGGACGCTTCCGTGGCGATCTTAAAATCCTGGCCGGCAATCGCATCGCCCCGGGCTTCGCCCTGGAGATCCACACCGACGGGAGAACCCGCTCGAACAAGAATGATGTCTCCCTCCCCTTTTCCTTGGACGGCTTTCCTTAGGTCGGGACTCCAGGACGCGAATTCAAGGATTTCGCAGGCGGCATGGACTTTCTTTCCCCCGAGACCGTCTACTTGGTCGAAAATGTTCAGCGAAAAGGAACCCTCCGCCGTCTTGAAAAGATATTGAATGCGGTGCGGTCCCGGGTTTACCTTCAGGGTCCGAAATTTGGGAGAATCGTAGGGCGTCGACGCGTCCAAAGAAACCACCGCCTTCGGATAGTTGGTCAATTCATAACGCGCGCTCCGGGCAGAAGCCTCTTCGTCTTTATTGCAGACGATCCGTTTCGTTTCCTGGGCCTGTACGGTTTCCTCCTTCTCGATCTCCACATTATCGTTGAAAATGAACTTGATTTTGTGCCGACCCTCCTCGACTTCAAACAGCTTTTCGGACGGGACCGTTTTATCCTGGAGAACCCCGTCGATCATGATCCGGGCCTGCGGGTAGGCGGTGATCGAGAAAGTTCCCCGGCCGAGTTTTGTGAGAGTCACGGTCTTGATCAATTCCGGTTCGGTGAAAACGATGGGTTCCAAAACCGGTTTGAACCCGGGTTTTTCGATCTTCAATCGCACCCGCGATTCGTCGAGTTCAATTTTTTTGGGAGTCACACCGACGTCTTGGTCGTTGATAAAAATCTTGGCGGCCTGCTCGGGAGTGGAGTCGACGATCAGGGTGTATTTGGGCCGGACGACGGGCAGAGGACGGAGTTCATATTTTTTGACCACCGGCATGCCCGGCGACAAGGGGACTTCCTCCCGAAGATCCTCGAATCCATCCTTATGGATGCGGAGGAGATACCGGCCGACCGGATACGCTTTTTTAAGTGTCGTCCGGCCTTCGGGGACGGTTTTGTCGTCCATAAACACTTCTGCGTCCGGGGGGGTCGAAACGATTTCGAGCTCCACGGGCAAGGGGATTAAAGTGATCCTTTCCTCCCGGCTTTGCCCGCCCCGGACTTCGACCCCGAAAGTCATCTCCTGATAATCCGTGAGGGAGACCCGGACCTGATGCGTTTTTTCGGGAGACAACGGCAAATTGAACGGCGTCAATCCGACGGCGGACGATTGATCATCGAGAAAGACCTGGGCGTTTTGCGGCGTCGAATCGACGTAGAGATTCCCGGCCAGTGGCGTCGGCGGCGGTTTAGCGACCAACGTCCGGGTCCAAGGGACAATTTCCTTAGCCCGAAGATCGACATCTTCAATCCGGTCAATGAAATCTTTTTTTTTGGCAACGATTCGATATTTTTTGGGCGGCAGAATCAACCGGGCCTCGGTCCGCCCCTTGAGAACTCCATCGACATAAATTTCGGTCTCCGCAGGATCCGCCCGGATGATCAAGGTCCCTCGCGGTTCCTTTTCCATCTCGGCATAATCGCCCACCCCGACGACGTCCATCCGTTCAATCACCTCCGCCTGAGGGCGAGGATCCTTGATGGTTCTGATGACGAATCGCCCGATGATGCGTTTACTTCCGTCCGCATCAAATTCCTTTTTTGTGAAAATGGATCCCGTCGCTCCTTGTTCGACGGTCGTATCTCCCTGGGTTTCGAGCTTGATGTTCCGGCCGTCCGGGTCGATCGCGGCGATAA
>Ga0315287_10003713_pt1 | contig 14752 bp, 7 predicted proteins | sample YL17G11_0_MG_FD_205037 | JGI IMG/M metagenome (GOLD analysis project Ga0315287, IMG submission 205037) | Sediment microbial communities from Yellowstone Lake, YNP, Wyoming, USA - YL17G11_0 | ecosystem: Environmental > Aquatic > Freshwater > Lake > Sediment | place: USA: Wyoming | collected... | reverse complement strand
GCGCGGACCCCGCGGCGAGACGGTTCGAGCGGGGTGTCTATCACGCGGTCGCGCGCCTGTCGCGCGCCGAGGCCGCGGATGCCCTGGCGCACGACTACGATCTGGCCGCGCTCGATTTCCGGGCTGCGGCAGTGGACCTCGCGCGACCGGGTGCCGACCTGCCGGCCTGGTCGGCCACGCTGCGGCGCGCCGAGGCGGACTTCGCCCGGCTCTCGCAGGCGGCCTTCGGACTGCGCGCCGTCACGCGCCGCGACCACGGACCCTACGTGGCGGACGTGGCGCTCCACGTGCAGGCGGAGAAGGAACGGGCGGCACGGCTCTCGGCCGTGCGGCTGGGGCTCGAGGTCGGCAATGGCGTGGACGCCAGCCCGCGACTGGCCGCAAGCGTCAGCGGCGCGCTGGCGCGCCTGGGGCTCGGTGCGCTGCCTGACGATTGTCCCGCGGGCGGCTACCTGTTGCGCCTGACCCCCGAGCTCAAGTGGGAGGCCGGACCGTTCGGGCCCCTGTGCCGCCTCACGATCTCGGGCGAGTTGCTCGCGTGCGATGGGCAGCGGCCGATCGGCCGGGTATCGCTCGTACACCAGGAGTTCCTCGGCACGGACGTGCGGGAGAAGGCGCGGGCGCTGGCGGTGCTGTGGGAGCAGGTCAGCGAGGAGCGCCTGGTGCCGCTGCTGCGCCACGAACTGGCTCCGTACCTGCCGGTCGCCGAGCCCTGATCGCGCTTCGGCCACCCGCGCACAGCCCCGGAACCCGGATTCACGCGGGGCCGCATTCCCCGGCCGGGGAGTGCGCCTCGGCCCCTGCACCCCCGGTCTTGACCTCGTGCTTCCGCGGGCGGCACGATGCGCCGTGACCGCACCGGAGGTCGTCGTCATGCCCATCGTCTCCACCGCCTGCCCGCGTAACTGCTACAGCACCTGCAGCCTCCTGGTGCACGTCGAGGACGGGCGCATCCGCCGCATCGAGCCGCACCCCGCGAACCTCGCCACACCGCGCGGGGCGTGCCTGAAAGGCCTCAGCTACGTGGAGCGCTCGCGCTCGCCCGACCGCCTGCTCCATCCGCTGCGGCGCCGGCCAGGCACGGACACGTTCGAGCGCATCGGGTGGGACGACGCGCTCGACCTGATCGCGGCGCGCTTGCGCGGGTTCCGTGACGCCCACGGACCCCGCAGCGTGCTCTACCTCACCGGGAGCGGGACGAAGGGCCTGCTCAACCGCACCGGCGCGGCGTTCTGGCGCCTCTACGGCGGATGCACCACGACCTACGGCGACCTGTGCTGGCCGGCCGGTCTCGAGGCCACGCGGCTGACCCTGGGTGAGAACAAGCACAGCGCGCCGTGGGACATCGCCAACGCCCGCCTGATCGTGATGTGGGGCAAGAACGCCGCCGAGACCAACCTCCACCAGATGCCGTTCGTGTACGACGCGCTCGGCCGCGGCGCGCGCCTGGTGGTGGTGGATCCGCGCCGCACCGAGACCTCCGACCGCGCCGACCTGCTGATCCAGCCGCGCCCCGGCACCGACGCCGCGCTCGCGCTCGCCGTGGCGAACCTGCTCATCGCCCGTGGCCACGTGGACCGCGCGTTCATCACCCGGCACGTGCTCGGCTTCGAGGCGTTCGCCGCACGCGCGAGCGCTTGGACGCCGGCGCGCGCGGCGGCGGTCGCCGGTGTCCCCGCGGCGCGCATCGAGCAGCTGGCGGAGTGGTTCGGCACGCTTCCGCCCGTCACCCTGTGCGCGGGCTTCGGGATGCAGCGCTACTCCAACAGCGGGCAGACCATGCGCACGCTGCTGGCGCTGCTCGCGATCACCGGGAACCTGGGCCGCCCCGGCGCGGGCTGGGTGTACGCCAACCTGCAGAGCCATATCTTCGACGAGGTGAAGGACCCGCTCGCGTTCTTCCCGCCCGAGCATCCGGACGGCGTGACGCGCGTTTCGGTCTCGCTGGCCCGGCTGGGAGAGGACATGCTGGCGCAACGCGACCCGCCGCTGCGCATGGCGTGGGTCGAGCGCGGCAATCCGCTGACCCAGAACCCCGACACCCGGACCGTGCGCCGCGCCTTCCGCGCGCTCGAGTTCCGTGTGGTGGTGGATCCGTTCCTCACCGACACCGCCCGCGAGGCCGACCTGGTGCTGCCCGGCAAGGAGTTGTTCGAACAGACCGACGTGATCGGCGCGTACTGGCATCCGTACCTGCAACTGCTCCAGAAGGTGCTCGATCCCCCGGGCGAGGTGAAGCCGGAGTCCGAGATCTGGTGGCACCTCGCACGTCGCCTCGGCGTGTCCGAGTGTGACCTGGAGGAGCACATCCCGGCGCCGACCGATGCCGCGGTCGAGGCCTGGCTCGCGCACCGGCTCGCGCGCGCCGGCGGGCCGGCGCTCGAGCCGTTGCGCGCGGGCCCGGCACTTCCCCCCGGGCATCAGGAGGTGGCGTTCTCCGACCTGCGCTTCGCCACGCCCTCGGGCCGCATCGAGTTGTGGTCCGACGAAGCGGCGCGGCGCTGGGGCGTGGATCCGCTGCCCGACCACGTCGAGCCCGTGGAGGCCACCGGAGGCGATGCCGCGGCGGCGGCGCGGTACCCGCTGGTGTTCATGACGCCGAACACCAAGAACCGGATCCACTCGCAGTTCGGCAACCTCGCGATGATCCGCGCCCTCGACGAGCGCCCGGCGGTGAGCCTGCACCCCGCCGACGCTGCGGCGCGCGGCATCCGCGACGGCGACCGCGTCGGGGTGTTCAACGGCCGCGGGCGGCTCGAGGTGGAAGCGCGGCTCGATCACGGCCTGCGCCCCGGGTGCGCGTGCATGACCAACGGCTGGTGGTCCGCGGAAGGCGGGCCCGTGAACCTGTGCTCGCTGGGCCGCGAGACCGACATGGGCCACGGCGCGGCGTTCCACGAGAACCGGGTCGAGATCGCGCGTGTGGCCGGCGTGCCGGAAGGCCGATGAGCCGCGCGAGCTTCGTGTTCGACGCCGGGCGCTGCACCGGATGCGACGCGTGCCGGCTGGCCTGCACGATCGAGAACCGGCTGGACCCCTCGTCGAGCTGGCGGCAGGTGCTCACGTTCAATGGCCGGCGCCACCCGGCAGCACCCGTGTTCCACCTCTCGCTCGCCTGCAACCACTGCGCCTCGCCCGCCTGCCTGGCCGCCTGCCCGGCGGGCGCGTACTCCAGCGACGCGGCGACCGGCGCGGTGCTGCTCGATTCCGGCCGGTGCATCGGCTGCCGCTACTGCGCCTGGGCGTGCCCCTACGACGCGCCCCGGTTCGAGATCGCACGCGGCGTGATGACCAAGTGCACGTTCTGCGCCGAGCGGCTGCGCGAGGGCGCGGCTCCGGCGTGCTCGGCGTTGTGCCCGACCGGTGCGCTCGGCTTCGCGCGGCTCGAGGAGCGCGAACTCACGCGCGGTCTCACGGTCTTCCCCGAGACCGGGCTGGGGCCTTCGCTGCGGATCGTCCCCGTCGGAGCAGGACGCCTGATGCCGGAGGGGCTCGATGCGTCGCAGGACGCGGCGGTGACGGTGGCGTCCACGGTGCCGCGCCGCGTGACGCTGCGGCACGAGTGGACGCTCGTCTCGTTCACGTTCCTCGCCGCGCTGCTGGTCGCGTGGGTGGGCGGGGCGGTGGCGGGCGCGCCGCGTCCGCCGTGGGCCCTCTTCGCCGCGGGCGCGCTCGCCGCGCTGGGGGTGAGCGCCGCGCACCTGGGGCGGCCGGAGCGCGCGTGGCGGGCGCTGCTCCACCTGCGCGCCTCGTGGCTCTCGCGCGAGATCGCGGCGTTCCTGCTGTTCGCGGGGCTCACGACCGCGTGGCTGACGATGGCGCAGCCCTCCCAGGCACTCGGCTGGCTCGCCGCCGCGCTCGGGCTGGCGACGCTGGCGTGCGCGGACCGGGTGTACGACCTCGCGCTGCGGCCGGCCCACGCGCGGCCGCACTCGGCGGAGGTCGTGCTCATTGGCGCGTTCCTCGCCGCCCTGATCGCAGGGAACGGGGTGATCGCGCTCGGGGTGGGACTCGCGCGCCTGGCGCTCTACGTCCGGCGCAAAGGGGGTCGCAGGCGTGCCGGCGAGGACGCGCGGCCAGCCGTGAGCCTGGCGCGCGCGATCGTCGGCTTCGCCCTGCCGCTTGCCGCGTGGCTGCTGGGCGCGCAAGTGATCGCGATCGCGGGGGCCATCGCGGGCGATCTGATCGACCGTTGTGAGTTCTACGCCGAGCTCGAATTCGAGTCCCCGCAGCGCCGCCTGGAGCTCGGCCTGGCATGCCGGAGCCCGGATCCGCACCGCCCTTCCCACGGGGGCATCTCTACCTAGACTGCGCGAACGAATCCATCCCGCCGCCGCCCCGCCGCCCGACTCCGCCCTCGATCCACCTGACCAGAGGACGCATGCCCCAGATCATCCAGCTGCTCGCCTCCAATCCCCTGCTGCTGCTGTTCAGCGTGATCGGCCTGGGCTACCTGGTGGGCAGCGCGCGGGTGTTCGGCTTCAGCCTGGGCGTGAGCGCTGTGCTCTTCGTCGGGCTGGCGTTCGGCGCGCTGGACCCGGCGCTGGCGTTGCCCGAATACGTCTACGTCATCGGGCTGGTGCTGTTCGTCTACGCCGTGGGGCTGCAGTCGGGCCCGGGCTTCTTCGCCTCGTTCGGCAAGCGCGGCATGAAGCTCAACCTCGTGGCCCTGAGCATCCTGCTGGCGGGCGCGGTGACCGCGCTGCTGGTCGGGCGTCTGGCGCGGCTGCCGGGTGCCGAGATCGCCGGCTTGTTCTGCGGGGCGCTCACCAACACTCCGGCGCTGGCGGCGACGGTGGAGACGTTGAAGCAACTCACCGCGGGGCAGTCGGGGCCCGGGGTCAGCGCCCTGCTGGCGCGCCCGGTGGTGGCGTTCGGCCTGGCCTACCCGTTCGGGGTGCTGGGCGTGCTGCTGGCCTTCTGGGCCTTCACGCGCCTGTTCCGCATCGACTTCGCGCGCGAAGAGGCCGAGCGCCGCAAGAGCAGCGGGGGACGCTGGCTCAACTGATTCAAGAGGTCCTCGACAGACCGAATCCTGGCCTCAGCCGCCTCGGACTGACCTTGCCGGTCTTCGAGCTCGCGAATCAGCGCCCCAAGTTGGCCCCGTTCGCGCTCGACCTCGTCCAACTGCTGGTCCAGGGTCGCCGCGTCGATGCGGCCGCGGCGGAAGAGCGCCAGTACGGCGTTTCGTTCGCCGTCCTTGCTCTGGAGGGCAGCCCCGAGCGCCGTGGCCTCGTTCTGAGCTTTCAATGACTCGCGGCCGAGGTCCTTCATCCGGTCCCGCAGGAGCCGAAGCACGGGGCCAGGATTGCGCAAGAAGCCCATCACGTCCTTCCAGACGACGTCCTCGATGTCCCCTGGGATTGCCTTCGAGGGGCAGACCGGATGGCCCGTGCCGAAGAGGGCGCGTCCCTGGTGCTTCCCGTTGCAGACGTAGTAGACGTAGTAGACGCTCTGCGCGCCCTGGCGCGTGGAATAGCCGGTCCCGATGTAGGTGAGGCCGCAGTGGGCGCACTTCATCAGGCCCCGCAGCAGGTACTGCCGCTTGGCGCTGCGCCGGCTGAAGAGCCAGTTGCGCCGGAGGGTCTTCTGGGCTCGGTCCCACTGCTCGATTTCCACGATGGCGGGGACCGGCCGGTCAATCAGTTCCCGCTGCTTGAGCGAAGGCTTGCCGTACTGGTGCAGGCCCCGGTAGGTGGTACTGATAAGCAGATTGCGCACCCGCCCATACCGCCAGATGCCCGCCGTCGCCCTCCGCCGCTTCCCCCCGCGCGGCCGCCGATCAACCGCTGTCCTCAACCGTCCACCGAAACGGGGCAACTCCAACTTGACCACCTATCGTGCCGCCCGTAGCATTCAGCCTGATTGCCGCGGGCAGTCCATCAGTGCTTTCGCGCAGGCGGCTCCTCCTGGCGGATGGTGGTCTTGACTTGGATCCGATTGCACCGCTGAATCTCGTCCCCAATCGGCATGGGCCCTGAGAGACAGGAGCGTCTTTGTGCCAGAGGCTTGCCCACCCCCGGCGGAAGCAGGTGCGACACCGCCAGGCAGACAGTCCGCCACGGGGCCTCGGGAGTCTCTATCGGGGACCCAGGCGCTGCGGCGCGATGCCCTCACGATGCCCGAGGTGCTCGCCCAGTCGGTCGCCACTATGGCACCAAGCGCCGCGATGTCCCTTCTTCCGTTGCTAGTGTTCACGAGCGCCGGGAACGGCACCTGGCTCTCCTTCGTGTGTGCGGTCCTGCTCATGCTGTGCGTGAGCGCATGCGCCGCGCAGTTGGCCCGCCGCTATAGCTCCGCGGGCTCGCTCTATACCTGGGTGGGCCGCTCTCTCGGCCCTGGTTTCGGTCACGCGGCCGGCTGGGGGCTCCTGTTGGGATACCTCTGCGCGGGCATGGCAGGGGCCCTCGGCGTCGGGATCTTCGGAACCGACCTGCTCACGCGGTGCGGTCTTGTGGTCAGCGGTGCTGGGGCTTGGGTTGTCTTGGTCGTCGTTGGGTTCGTCCCGGCTGTGGGCATGGCGATTTTGGGCGCTGTGCTCTCCACCCGAGCGTCCTTGGTGCTAGAGATCATCTCGGTCACCATCATCCTTGCCTTGTGTGCCGGTGTCTGGGTCCACAATGGCGGAGTGATTGACCTCCAACAAATCACGCTGAAGGGCGCTTCACCCGGGGGCATCCTCGTCGGCGTCGTGCTTGCCATCTACTCTATGAGCGGCTTCGAGAGCGCCGGGTCTTTCGGTTTCGAATCGCGCCACCCGTTCCGAAACGTCCCGCGTGCGATCCTGTGGAGTTGCTTGATCGTCGGCATGTTCTACCTGGTCGTGGTGTACACCCAGGTCTTTGGCTTTAGGGGAGTCCCCGGAGGGCTTGCGACCAGCCAGGCTCCGCTCGCTGATTTGGCCCATCGAATAGGCCTCGATCCCCTTGCCTACCTCGTGGACATCGGTATCTTGTGCAGCATCTTCGCCGGCGTGACGAGTGTCATAAATGCCTCGGCGCGGATCGTAGTGACCATGAGCGAGGATGGAATCGCTCCGAAAGTGCTGGCCCACATCCACCAGCGTTTCCGGACTCCGCACCTAGCAATACTCGCTGTGTCCCTACCAGTGCTTGCGGTCCCCGTTTCCGTGGTTCTTGCGAGCCGTAGTCCGGTCGATGCCGTCGGCTGGATGGCTTCGGTGGCAACCTACGGCCTGATGTTCTCCTATGCCCTCGTGTCCCTGGCGGCGCCAGTCCATCTGGGCAGGATCGGTCGGCCCTCCTTGCCTACGTGGGTGCTTGGCGGCATTGGATTCCTCACGATGATTGCCGTCTTCTACGCGAGTTGGCTGCCCCAGACGATCCCTGGGGGGCTGTTCCCTCCGTTGACCGGAGTCAACGCGTGCCTGCCGTATGTCTTCCTGGGTTGGACTGTCGCTGGGATAGCGTGGTATCTCGTGCTGCGGGCCCGCAATCCTGAGGCAGCCCGGCGCCTGGGACAGAGGTTCGACAGTCTACCGGGGCAGGCACCGGTGGCGGGGCGTGACTAGCGGCCCTGCAGCGTGCAACAGCCCTCACTATTCTTCCTCACGTAGAGGCCGGCACTACCACCGGGGGAAGGTCAGCGGAGCACCCCCGATGCCCACGGGGAGGTGGTCATGGCAGACGTCGACTCGCACGTGATCGGTCGCTATCGCGTCGACCAGCACGTAGGCCGCGGCGGGTTCGGTGACGTCTACCGCGCCTACGATCCACTCTTGGATCGCCCGGTCGCGATCAAGATCCTGCACCGCCCGGACCCCTCTCTGACTCAGAGCGAGTCCGACGCGCTCCTGCGGCAATCCGTCGCCGAAGCTCGCGCCGCATCCGCACTCAACCACCCTGGGATCATCACCATCTACGATGTTGGCCAGCACGCCGACCAGCCCTTCATCGTCATGGAATGGGTGGACGGGGTCACGCTGCGGCAGGAACTCGCAGGAGGAGCGTTCCCGCCCGACCGAGTGACACAGATCGGCAGCCAGATCGCGGCGGCGCTGTCGCGCGCGCACGACGCGGCGATCATCCACCGTGACCTCAAGCCTGAGAACATCATGGTCCGGCCTGACGGGGTGGTGAAGATCTTCGACTTTGGGCTGGCGCGAAGAAGCGTACGCGAGTCTCAGGGCTCGATCTCGGAGTCCCCCCGCGAGGTCCCACGGCAAGTCCCGCTTTCATCACCACAGGCATCCGTGCCAGCAACTCCATCAAGCGATGGCAGCGCGACGCGCGCCGGGCTTGCCGGCACTCCAGCCTATATGTCTCCGGAGCAGATCGTCGGGGGCCGACTGACTCCTGCCTCGGACCTGTTCGCGCTGGGACTCGTCCTGTTCGAGATGACGACGGGTCGGCATCCCTTTCCTGCGGGCGCCGCTGGAGGGGTCGAATACCAGATCCTGAACGTTGAGCCGCCTCCCCCTGAGACACTGGCCACCCTGCCTTCGGGCTGGAATCAAACGATCCTCCAACTGCTCTCGAAGGACCCGGCCAGACGACCTCGCTCAGCCGCCGAGATCCTGCACATCCTGGGACAGGGCGTTCGCAGCGCCCGGACAATGTCGCGCAGCGTGGCGCGGAGGACCTCACGCTCTGTGCGCATGGTCGGACGCACCTCGGATCTGGAGAAGCTGACGAGCCGCTGGTCCGACGCACGGGAAGGACGCGGAGGTTTGGTCATTGTCGCGGGCGAACCGGGCATAGGCAAGACGACGCTTGTGGAATCGTTCCTGGCTCGGATCGAACCGGAGATCGATGCGCTGATTGCCAGCGGCCGGTGCTCGGAGCGCCTCGGCCCGGGTGAAGCCTACTTGCCGTTCATCGAGGCGCTCGCGGAGCTGTCCGCATCGCCGCAAGGTGGGCTGATCCGCTCGATCGTCCGTGGAAAGGCACCCACCTGGTACCTGCATCTCTACCCCGAGGCCGCGAACGACTCCTCCATCATGGACGTCCAACGAGCCCTCCTCGGCGCAGGACAGGACCGGATGCGGCGCGAGCTGGTGGACGCGATCGAGGAGATCAGCAGGAGCTATGCTCTCTGCCTGCTCTTGGAGGATGTGCACTGGGCCGACGAGGCGACCGCGGAGCTCATGGCGTACATGGCGGGGCGCGTCTCCTCGCTCCCCGTGCTCGCGATCACCACGTTACGGCCCGTGGAGCTGCACGTCGGGAACGCCCCGCTCGAGAGAATCCTCCTGGATCTTCAGGGCCGCGGCGAGGCCGACTGGCTGGACCTTCCATTCCTCACGGGTCAGGACGTCGCGGGCTATGTGGATGTCCAGTTCGAGGGACACCGCTTCCCCCCCAGCTTTGCCGGCTGGGTCCATCGGAAGACCGAGGGGAATCCGCTGTTCATGGCGGACCTCCTCCGCTATCTCATGGAGAAAGGCTGTGTGCAGGACCGGGATGGATGGAGGCTGATATCCTCCCTCGAGAGCCTCGAACAGGATATCCCGACAAGTGGCCGCGCCATGATCGGACGCGTGATGGAGCGTTTGACCAACGAGGAGCATCGGATTCTCTCTGTGGCTGCGGTCAGCGGGGCGACCTTCGATTCGCTCATCGTTGCTGAGGCCGCCGAACGCGATCCCGCCGAGGTGGAAGATCTGCTGGATCGGATTAGCCGGGTCCATCGGCTGGTTTCTCCGCTTGATGAGATGCAGTTCCCCGATCATGGCCTGACGACGCGGCACAAGTTCGTCCACGTGCTCTATCAGCATTATCTCTATGACGATCTCCCGCCTGCTCAGCGGGCACAGCTGCATGTACGGATCGCGGACCGCCTGGAGACTCATCACGGGACCGAGCCGCAGAGAGTCGCGGCTCAACTGGCCTTCCACTTCGAAATGGGCAGACTCCTCGACAAGGCGGCTTCCTACTACCTGGTTGCCGCGAGGGGCGAAATGGCGAAGTTGGCCATCCCCCAGGCCGAGGCCTTCTGCAAGAAATCCATGCAACTCATCGAGCGTCTCCCCGATGAACATCAGCGCCGACAGCGGCTCGATGCCCTCGACGTCCGAGCACAGGTGTCCTCTGCCATGGGGCGGTTCGAAGAGGCCGTCGCCCATTACCAGGAGATGGCTCGATCGGCCGAAGCCATGGAAGATCCAGCCGCCGAGATAGGTGCTTTGAGCCAGCTGCTCTTTCCACTCGTCTATATCAAGCAGAACGAGAGGATACGTCAGACCGCCGGTCGGGTGCTGAAACTGGGTCGCACCGGTTCATTCCCCGCAGCGGTAGCACGAGGGCACCTCGCGCTGGGAATGCTCTACGGGTTGGAGGGAGACTTCGAGCGTGCAAGCGACCACCTAGAACAGAGCCGCGTGGAAGCCGAGCATCTCGGGGACGCGGCCTTGCTCTGCATGCCCCTCAGCGAGCAGGCGGGACTGTTTTGCTGGCAGGGTCGCTACCGTGAGGCCGTCGAGACCATGGCACGTGCCCGGGAGTTGGCGCTCCAGGCGGGCGACAGCCAGTACGTCATCAGCTCGTACTTCTTCGACGGCATGTCACACGCAAACCTCGGGAACCTTTCCGATGCGCTGGTTTCGCTCGAGGAGGGCCTGCGCATATCGAGCGCGAACAACGAGCAGTTCTGGCGTGTTCGGTTCCCGAATACCCTTGGATGGCTTCATCAGGAGGCCTTCGACTTCTCACGTGCGGCCGAACTGAACCGTGAGAGCATCGAGTCCTGCGTGAGTTTGGAGATGTGGGAACCGGCGGCCAACTCGTATGTGAACCTGGGGACCGTCGCTCTGGCGCTCGGCGATCCCGAGGGCGCGAAGCACGCTCTCGAAGAAGCTGAGGCTATCGTCTCGCGTGACGACTGGCTGCGCTGGCGCTATCAGCAGAGACTCCAACTCGGCTGGGCTGAGTATTATCTTGACCGCGGTGACTGCGCCAAGGCCCACGAATACGCGGAACGATGCGTGTCGGTCGCCTCGCAGTCGTCGGGAGGAAAGCACCTGGTTCTCGCCTATCGTCAATTGGGCAGCATCGCGCTCGCCCTGGAGTCGTTCGACGAAGCAGAGTCGTGGCTAGGAACGGCATCTGCCGAATTGGAAAGGACGGATGCCCTACTGGCCGCTTGGCGGCTGCACGTGACCTGGGCGGAGCTCGGCCGGAAGACAGGCACTAAGGCGCGAGCGCGCAGCCATGAGCAGAAGGCGGCCGAGATCCTGCAACTCATGGCATCGCAGGCCCCAGATGACCTGCGTCGCAGCATCCTACAAAGCGAAACCCTGATCCGCTTGACCTCGGGCTAGTGGCCGCGGGCGCCCGACACCAGGCGGGCGCGCCACCGGGACGGGCTTCTCGGTTCGTCGTTCAGAAGCTCAACTCCGCCCCGACCCTTACCGACATCGGCGATTGGAAGCTCGTTGGCAGTCCGTAAGCGGGATTTGGGTTGATTTGGTTCCCGTCGGCGTCAATGTTGAAGAAGTGCGTTTGGTCGTAACGGACAGCCTCGCGCTGACTCGCCACGTGCAGCAAGTCGACCGTGAACCGCGGCTGGCTCACCCCGGCCGCGAGAAGGTGCGGTTCGTACGCGATTCTGAGGTTCAAGTCCCAGATCGCCGGAGTCCGCCCGGCCGTCCCTCTCTGGCGCATGAAGTCGGTCCACGGAAAGCCCACGGATGAACCGCCGTACTCGCTCAGGGGCGTTCCGCTTCTGACGGCACCTGCAACGCCCACTGTCACGCCTGCTCCTGCCCGGTAGCTTCCGGACAACTTGAAGACGTGCGTCCGGTCCCCGGGAAGAAGTCCTGTGCCATTGACAAGCATCTCAGGCCAGTCGAACGACCCGTTGGCGTTCGGCACATTCGGCCCGAAGTCCGGGTTGAACAGTCCTGGGTGGTTCCCGTGAGCCCGAGACAGAACATATGAAAGCAGCATGCTGGCGCGACCGCCAAGCCCCTGTTTGTAGCTGAGTTCCAGGCTGCTGTATTCACGCTTCGCTCGCGGGTACTCACTGAGCTCACCGGAGCCCGGGTTACCGAACGCAAATTCCGAAATCGAGAAGCCGTCCTCCAGTGCCTGTCGCAACACGCGGAACATGCCGCGCACGCCCAGTCGGCCGTCACCTCTGACGCTTCGCTCGTAGCCCAGCGTGATCTCATCGAAGTACTGGCCTTCCAAACCGGCGATGCGCTGCTGAATACGCCCCGGGGCTCTCAGCGTGTCTCCCCGGGTTGGGTCAACTCGGGGGTCATGGTCGTAGTACATAAAATCCCAGCGGGTACCGGTGTTGTAGTACGCGAAGAGCGGATACAGCGCGAGGTCCTGATAGAATCTTCCAAGCGATGCGGAGACCTTCTGTACGCCGGACGACCCTGGTAGCCAGACGACGCCCAGCCTGGGCTGCCATTGATCGAGAATCGTCTGGGCCACGCTTCCATCACTCGCGACGATGTAGAGCCCGTCCCAGCGAAGCCCCGCGTTGATATGGATGCTGGAAGCGAGTCGCCAGGAATCCTGCAGGTAGGCCGACGGGGTCCGGTTCGCCACGGTGCCGGTCACTTCGCCGATCCAATGGAAGTAGGAACTGTCAGAGAGTTCCTGAACAAACGCACTGTACTGTTCGTAATTGACATGTGCGTCCTTGTACTCGACTCCTCCCTTGACCTCATGGTCCCCCTTCTGCCAGGTACAGTTGAGGCGAGCGGTCGTAGTCGCAGAGCGATTGTCGATGCGATCCTGCGCTCCGCCCGACCACGTACCCGTCCTCGAGTCGACGAACAGCATCTCTGCATCTCCTCGCGGGGTACGTGGTACGTTCCGGTCGCGGAACCACGAACGGCTCACGGCCCCCTTGAGCATCAGGTTGTCGTGGACCAGGTGTTGGTCCTCCGCTGCAAGGCTCACGGTGCCACCACCAAGGCTCATGAGGTCCGGATCGGGGTTCAGGAAGGAAACGGGCTGGCCCGTGTAGATGGCGTACGGTGCAGCGACGGCTTCGCGTGTCCAGGGATCTCCGAGCGTGGTCACGACCAGGCTGTTGTTCGGGTTCAACTTCCATGTCACTTTGCCGGCGAAGCTGTGAGTCATTGCGTTGTCTGTGAACATGCCCTGACCGGGAATCTCGACGTGCTCGCGTTCGAAGGTGGGGTTGTAGGCGAGGTAGTACCAGAGTCGATCCTTCTTCAGCGGTCCCCCAATCCCCACGCCTACGTCGTACGATGCCATGTCGCCGGTGTTCGGGTCGGCTGCACCCTGGCGTGGGTCGCCACTCATGCCGCTGCTCGTGTAGAAGCCGAACACCTCGCTTGTGAGGTCGTTCCCGCCCGAGTACGTCACTGCCTCGATCTCGCCTCCGAGCGAGCTGCGGTACTCAGCCTCGTAGCCCCCGGCGCGCACCCTCAGCTCCCTGACGAAGTTGTACGGCAGTCGGGTCCCCGATGAGTTGCGGTAAGGCTCCGTGACGTCGATGCCATCGATGAAGTAGCGATTCTCGTATCCCGTGCTGCCTGCGAAGTTGACAGGATCGCCGTAGGGGCTCTCGTTGACCTGTGGCAGGAGCGCCACCACACTCCGATAGTCGCGCTGGATGGGCAGAGCCCGATAGTCGCTCGCAGCCAGCACACCTCCCACCTCGGTGGACCTCGTGTCGATAAGGGGTGCCTTTGCGCTCACCTCCACCTCGGGCTGTCCATAGACTGCCTCCTTCAGACGGAGGTCTCCGAGTAGCGTGTTCTGCCCCAGGCGCACGGGGACGCTTTCGAGCACCTGCTTCTGATACGAGAGGTGCGCCACCGTCACCCGGTATTCTCCGACCGGGAGCGATTGGAGTACGAAGGTTCCCTTGGCTGTCGTCAGGCACCCACGTTGCCCCTGCAATGCGGGGCTCGTCACCGCTACGTTCACCTCGGCGATGGGCTGGCCCTTCGCGTCGAGCGCGCGGCCTTCGAGCCGGCCAGTAGTCTCCTGGGCCAGCGCCGGCAGGGCGCACAGAGACAGGAACAGGGCGGTGGCACACCAGCGCAGCGGGATACGCATGGCACTCTCCTCATGCAGGCCCTCGCTGGGGGCGAGGCGCGGCCAACTGCAGGAGCACGGCGCACGGTGGCCGTCGGGGGCGGTGCAGCAAGCGCCGGGCAAGGATCTTGACTCGGGCGTCCCTTTGCCGAGAGAGTGGCGCGCAGAGGGATGTGGTACCGAGGCTAGTCCCCCCGCAAAGGGGAGTCAAGCCCATTGCTAGTTGTTTGTTTGTGCCCGGTCACGCCACGGAGCCAAGGTCCGCCTCGCCTCGCCTTTCCTCCCCGGGCATCTTCACCTAGACTGCGCGAACGAGATCATCTGGAGTTGACCCGGCTATGCGGAGCTCCGCATAGCCGGGTCAACTCCACATCCCGCCGCCGTCCCGCCGCCCGACTCCGCCCTCGATCCACCTGACCAGAGGACGCATGCCCCAGATCATCCGGTTGCTCGCCTCGAATCCCCTGCTGCTGCTGTTCAGCGTGATCGGCCTGGGCTATCTCGTGGGCAGCGCGCGGGTGTTCGGCTTCAGCCTGGGCGTGAGCGCGGTGCTCTTCGTCGGGCTGGCGTTCGGCGCGCTGGACCCGGCGCTGGCGCTGCCTGAATACCTCTACGTCATCGGGCTGGTGCTGTTCGTCTACGCCGTGGGGCTGCAGTCAGGCCCGGGCTTCTTCGCCTCGTTCGGCAAGCGCGGCCTGAAGCTCAACGTGGTCGCCGTGAGCATCCTGCTGACGGGCGCGGTGACCGCGTTGCTGGTCGGGCGCCTG
>Ga0315287_10003711_pt1 | contig 14754 bp, 18 predicted proteins | sample YL17G11_0_MG_FD_205037 | JGI IMG/M metagenome (GOLD analysis project Ga0315287, IMG submission 205037) | Sediment microbial communities from Yellowstone Lake, YNP, Wyoming, USA - YL17G11_0 | ecosystem: Environmental > Aquatic > Freshwater > Lake > Sediment | place: USA: Wyoming | collected... | reverse complement strand
TCGCGGGCGGGCGGGGCCGGCCGGCCACCGCTCGCCAGCTCCTTTTCGCGGCTGTCGACCAGCGCCTCGAGCTCGACGCGCACCACGTTGCCCAGTTTGCCGACTACGGGACGCTGTTCGGCCGGCAGCGAGGAGATGGAGCGCAGCATGTCGGTGAGGCGACTCTTGCGGCCCAGGAACTGGACGCGCACCTGCTCGAGGGCGGCCTGCTCGCCGGCCGCGGCGATCGCCGCCAGCGCTTCGGCGAAGAGGGCCGCCAGGTCTGGCGCCCGGGCCGCGAGCTCGCCTCGCTGTGCGTCGTCCATGCTCATCCCTCCTCGGACGCCCGCGGGCGTCCCCCCCCTTGGTCGGCAGCGCCGCCGGGGCGGCGCGAGAACTCATACAGCGCGATGGCGCCGGCGACGCCGGCGTTGAGCGACTCGACCATCGCCGCCGGTCCCGATTGTAGCTGGATGGTGAGGCGATCGGTGAGCAAGGCCTGAACTTCATCCGAAAGACCGGTCCGTTCGGCTCCCACGCAGACGACCGCCGGCCGCTCAAGCGCGGCGGCCGCAAGGTAATCGCCGCCGCGGGCGACGAGTCCGTAGACGCGGGCGGCGCCCACCTGGTCAAGCAGCGCGTCAATGGGCAAGGATCGGTAAAGCGGCAGACAGAAGACCGCTCCCATGCCGGCGCGCACGACTTTGGGCGACAGCAGGTCGACGGTGTCTGGTGAAGACACGACCGCCGTGGCGCCGAAGCCGGCGGCGGCGCGCACCAAGGTGCCCAGGTTGCCGGGGTCGGCCACGCGGTCGGCGTAGAGGATCAGCAGGTCCGGCGCACGCAGGCTTTCGAGCGGCGCCGGATCGGGTGCGGTGAAGACGGCCATGACGTCGGGCGCCTTTTCGAGCGTACTGATCTTGGCCGCCACGGCGGCACTGACCACATGCGTCGACGACGTGGCGAACCGGCCTCCCGGTTCCGCCTGGGCGCAAGCAGGGCTGCCCTCGACGAGGAAGACCTGCTGCGGGACGGATCCGAGCGTGAGCCCCGTGGCGACGATATCGGCGCCTTCCGCCAGGAAGGCGCCCTCGCGCTCACGGTACTTGCGCCGCTGCAGTGACGACGCGCGTTTGACGAGCGCGTTGTCGAGACTCGAGATGGGTGGACCTAGAACCCCACGCGCTCGACCTGCCCCGGCTTGCTCTTGCTGGTCCGTGGCCCGGTCAGGCGGCTTCGAGAGCGAGAGCCGCTTTGGCCTTCCCGACGAGCTCGGCGAACGATGCCGGATCGCTGACGGCGAGCTCGGCGAGGATCTTGCGGTCGAGCTCGATCTCAGCCAGGCGCAACCCGTGCATGAACAGGTTGTACGAGAGACCGTTCTCGCGCGCACCGGCGTTGATGCGGATGATCCACAACTTGCGGAACTCGCGCTTGCGCACACGGCGGTCGCGGTAGGCGTAGTTGCCGCTGCGCTGGACCTGTTCTTTGGCTCTCTTGTAGCTTGAATGCTTGGTGCCGCGGTAGCCCTTGGCCAGTTCGAGAACCTTACGGCGCTTCTTGCGCGCGTGGACGCTTCGCTTTACTCGGGGCATTGGTCTACTCCTTGCCTCTTACGGCGGGGCGGCGGAGGAAGCAGAAGTTCCGCGCCTCGCCTCTCACTCGGTGTCTAGCGTTTGCCGAGGAGTCTCAAGACTCCGCGGACATCGCTTGCGGCGACGCCCGCCATCTTGCGGTAGCCACGCTTGCGCTTGGAAGACTTCTTCTCGAGAAGGTGGCTCTTGAAGGCCTTGCGCCGCGTGACCTTGCCGCTGCCGGTCACCCGGAAGCGCTTCTTGCTGGCGCTGTGAGTCTTCATCTTTGGCATACGCACCCTCTCCTTGGTTACTTGAGCGGCGCGAGCATCATGATCATGTTGCGCCCGTCGAGGTTTGGCTTGGACTCGATGATCGCCAGCTCCTTGACATCTTCGGCCAGCCGCATGAGCAGGGCTTCTCCGCGCTCGGGATGGACGAGCTCTCGGCCGCGGAACATGATCGTCACCTTGACCTTGTCCTTGTGCTCGAGGAACCGCACCACGTGGCCCTTCTTGGTCTCGTAGTCGTGGCCGTCGATCTTGGGCCGGAACTTGATCTCTTTGATGATGATCTGGCTCTGATGCTTGCGCGCCTGTTTGGCCTTGAGCTCGAGCTCGTAGCGATACTTGCTGAAGTTCATGACCCGGCAGACCGGCGGGTCTCCCTGGGCAGCGACCTCGACCAGGTCGAGGTTGGCTGAGGCGGCATACTCCTGGGCCTCGAGGATGGTCTTGACTCCGAGCTGCTGACCCTTTTCGTCGATCAAGCGAACACTGGGAACCGTGATGGCATCGTTGATGCGGATGCGGTTGTCGGGGCCGCGATCGCGAAAACGGTCTCTAGGATAGAAAGGTTTTCCCATATATGAAAACAGGGTCGCCTGAGCGAACCCTATCGGTCTCCTTTCATCGTGAACCCTGTCGACCTGATGGCGCAGGGTGAGAAGCGATAGCTCCTGCTCATATGACGCAGGGCAGTATACACGACCCCGCGGGAGGCGTCGAACGTGGGGCCGGTCAGCTCGCCAGCACGGCCGAGAACACCTGCCACGCCAGCAGCGCCTTGGCGGTCAGGCTGAGGACGATGTAGACCTTCTCGCCGAAGATGTAGTCGCGCCACGGTCCCACTTGCTTGTACTGCAGCACCATGTTGACGGCGAACACGTTGAAGAAGAGGAACAGCGACACGAAGATGCCGTAGACGAAGCCGGGCGGCGAGGCGTCGACACCGGGTCCCCACAGGTAGATGGCGATGCCGATCCACGGGACGATGCCGGCAAAGCACCCGAACCAGTAGGCCAACCAGTCGGGCTTGCCCGGCGACTCGTATTTCTCCATCAGCAGGCCGAAGAGGATCATGGAAGCATTGACGCCGAAGATGGCCACCAGCGCCGCGACGTCGCTGATGCCGGTGATCATGGCGATCAGCACGATCATCAGCGAAGAACTGATGGAGTACTCGATCCAGCGGCCGTAGTTGCGGTTGCGCAACAGATTGCCCTTGTACCAGTCGAAGACTCCCGGTGCGGCGATGATGAACAATGCCGCGGCGGAGATGGCCATGAAGGCGAACACGCCCCAGCCGAGCGGGAAGTCGAACAGCGTGTGCAGGGACACGTCGGAGCCGGGCGGTCCCGTCATGAAGGTCGCCGTCACCGGCAGCGTGAAGCCGTTGGTGAGCAGGGCGATGGCCAGCGCCTGCACGGCTAGGATGCCGCCGACGATGAGGTTCCACCAACGCAAGCCGGCCAGTTTGTGTTCTACGACGGGATCGTGGCTCATGACATCCCCTTTGCGTTGAGAATAGTTGTCGATTTGAACCTATCCAGCAGCCTGATCGCCGAAACCGGCCGGCGCTCCGCGAGGGCGCGGCGGCAGGAGATCTGCCGGCGGCGTCAGCGGAGCCGGTGCCCGCCGGCCTTCACCGCGCGAGCCGCGTAGCGGTCCATCGCCGCCGACGCCACGTGCGCGACGATCCCGCGACGCCGGCCGTGCTGCGCGGCGCGGTCGCCGCGCTCGTACGCCCAACCCGCGGCACTGACCAGCGGCCAGCGCAGCGGCTCGGGCGGCACCGAGACCAGCGGCGGACCGACGACCGGCAGGCGCGACCATTCGTCGTCGGCGCCGAGGACGAGCGAGGCCAGAGTCTTGCCGCCGACCCTTGTCGGCACGAGGCCGTGACCCGAGAATCCGAGGCTGGCGCAGACGTTGCCCTGAGGCCAGGTGTGGAAGAACGGCAGGCCGGGCGGCGTGACGTCCATGGGGCCGCTCCAGGCGTGCGTGAAACGCACGCCCTCGAGCGGCGGAAAGAGCCAGGTCAGTCCGGCGGCGGCGACTTCGGCAAGGCGCTGCGAGGTGACGGCGCGGCCGCGGATGCGATCGCCGAACACCACACCGAGCGCCCCGCCGCCGATCGCGATGCGATCGTCGTCGGTGCGCCGCAGGTAGTACAGCAACTCGCGACGATCGGCTACGCCGCGGTGAGTCGTCCAGTTGATCTCCTCGATCAGCTCCGGGATGGGTTCGGTGACGACCATGAAGTCGGTCGCCACGGCAAAGGCGCGCCGATACTCGGGACGACCCGCCGCCCATGCCCCGATGGTCAGTACGACCTTGTCGGCCACCACGTGACCGGCCGGCGTCTCGACACTGACCGGCCCACCATCCAGGGTGCGCAGATCGCGCATCGGCGTGCCCTCGAAGATGCGCACGCCGCGCTCGAGCAGGACGCGACGCAGCTCGCGGGCAAGCTTGGCCGGCTGCACGGTGGCCAGATCGGGGGTGACAACGCCGCCCACGAAGCGCGGCGAGTCTGCGACTCGCCGCGCCTCAGCGGCGTCGACGTCGCGCAGCCTGTCGCTCAGATCGTGCGCGGCCAGCAGCCGGAACGTCTCCGGATCGGTCCGCGCCTGCCACTCGCCGGCGCGGGCGTAGAGGATGCCCTCGTGATGGAAGTCGATCCGCGCCTCGTGGCGCGCGACCCAGTCCCCCAGCGCCGCGACCTCGTCGCCGAGCGCGATCGCGTAGCGGACGCCGGCCTCCTCGCCGAACACCCGACAAAGGAAGGCCAGATCGGTCCACGACGAGGAGAAGAAGCCGCCGTTGGCACCGCTGCCGCCCGCTCCGCACACGTCTGCCTCGAGCAGCACGACCTCGAGCGACGGCTCACGCTCGGTCAACTCGTAGGCCGTCCACAGGCCGGCGAATCCGCCGCCGCAGATGCAGACATCGGCGGTGACCCGGCCACGCAGCGGCGGGCACGGCGGGCCGGAATCGTCGGCCAGCGCCTCTTCAAGCCAGAAGCTGCGCGGGCTCACCTCGGGAACGCCGCTCCCGGTGAGGCCTCGGCGCACCATCGTCAGGGGGCCAGTCGCTCGGCGTCGCGCTCGGCTGCGGCGAGGATGCGGTCGAGTTCGGCGAGGACGTCGGCAGGCAACGGCGCGGGGTCGTGGTCGCGCGCCAGGCGCGCGAACTCCGCCCGCGCCGCCTCTTCGGCCGAGGCGTGGCCAGAGCCGCGCCGCCGCAGCGGCAGCGGGAATCCGCGCACGTGGGCGCGCGTGTGCGCGTGAGCGAGGTAGTGGCCGCGCGGCCCCACGTCTGCGATCACGTCGAGGGCGAGATCGGCATCGTCGGCAAGCTCCTCTACGGTCCGTCTGGCGGTCATCGCCAGCTCGTGCTGCAGCACGATGAAATGCGGCTCGAGCACCGTGTAGCTGTCGAGCAGACCGCCAAGGTCGCCGCTGAGCTCGGCCTCCGTGCCCGACAACAGGGCGGCGCCGATGCCGGCCCGCGAGCCGAACCCCCAGCCGATGGTCGTCTCGTCACCGCTCACCGACGGACCGCAGAGGTGCGGCACTCCCCAGGAGTGACCCAGCCGCGTGACGAGGCGTTCGGCCGGGGCTTCGATGTCGCCGATGTAGCCACCGCTGCGCGGGTCCATCGCCGAGATGAGGTTGCTGTGGAAGACCGGCGCGCCCGGGAACGCCAGCTGGACGAGCACCAAGGCGCTCACGACCTCGGCCTCTCCCTGGACGATCGCCCCGGCCAGCGAAGCCGGCGCCGTCGAGCCCATCGTGGGCATGGCCATGAAGCTGACGGGGATGCCGGCTGCCGCGTAGATCAGTGCCGCCTCGAGGCCGACGTCGTCCTGCGACAGGGGGCTGATCGTGCAGATGTTGCCGCAGATGGGCGGGCGCGCCCGGCGCGCCGCCTCGGAGCCGGCGACCACGGTCGCCATCTCGACGACGCGCTCGGCCAGACGTGGATGCAGGGTCGTGGCGCCGCGGACGTGCTTGAGCGTGTTGGTGAGCCCGGCATGGCACTCGTGCAAGGGAGCGGTGCGGGCATGGTCCTGGGCGCTGACCGGCGGCCAGAAGAACGAGATCGCCGGCAGCGCGTCGACGATGCGGGCCATGAGCTCGACGTCGGCCTTGCGCGAAGGGCGCTCCTCGCCGGTCTCGGGGTCGCGCACGCGGACGCCGACACCCTCGGTCGAGAGATAGGTGCGCGTGCCGTCGAGGGTCAGGTCGAAGCGCGGCTCGCGGCCACCGAGCACGAACGAGCGCGGCGCCGTCGCGAGGGCGCGCTCGACCAGATCGGGTGACAGCTTGACGATCCCGTCGCCGTCGACGAGGGCGCCGTGACGGCGGAAGACCTCGAGCGCCGGCTCACACGGGAAGCAGACGCCGACGCGTTCGAGGACGTCGAGCGTCGCCGCCCGGAGGCGGTCGATGGCGGCGCTGTCGTCCACGGTCGAGCGCAGCAGCGGCGTGAAGCTGATGATGTCGGGGGTGTGCGTCACGGATTCATCCTCCGGTCTGTCCTGCCTCGGCTTCGGCGGCGATCGCGTCGAGCGCGGCGATGGTCTCGGGTGGCAGCAGCGGGCCGCGAGCGTCGGCGGCGGCGATGATCTCGCGCACGCGCTCGCTCGCCGCCGCCGTCTCGTCGCGGCCCTCGGCCTGCCAGCGCTCGAGTGAGAGGCGGCTGGCGATCTGCGGCATGAAGACCTCGCCGGCGCGCACGCGTCGCGCCGTGTCCTTCTCCTTGAGGTAGTCGCCCTTGAAGGCGACTCGCTCGATCGTCTCGGCCTGCACCGTCGCGGCGCTGATCTCGGCGCCGTCGAGAAGGCGCCGGATCATCGTCGCCATCTCGGCGTCGATCACGATCTGCGGCAGACTCATGATGCCGGCTCCGGAGAGCAGGCCGATGCCGCCGGTGATCAGGTCGGCGCCGGCCTGGGCGACGATCAGCCCCTTGAGCGCCTTCTCGTAGCCGGCCTGGATGCCGCCGTACTTGCTGTCGGTCGCCAGGCCGGGGGCCAGCGCCGGCACGCCGAGGTGGTGGGCGACCGCGACGCCGGTGGCGCACATCAGCGCCGACTCGAGAGCGCCGAACGTGAACGTCGTGGCGTGCATGTCGAGCATGCTGGTGCCGACGCCCATGATCTGGCGCGAACCCGGCGCCGACAGCTCGATCGCCGTCGCCACGCCGAGGAACTCGGCGACGTTCATGGTGACGACCCCGGCCACGGTCAGCGGCGCCGTGGCGCCGGCGATCGGCATCGGGTAGACGACGATCGGGCCACCGTAGCGGGCGACACCGATCGACGCGTCGACCAGGTCGCTGTCGATGGCCAGCGGAGATGTGGTGCAGCAGACGTAGCTGATGCGCGGCCGTTCGCGATACGCGTCGAGGCCCCCGCTGAGAGTCGCGGCGATCTCGAGCATGGGCTCGACCTGCCAGGGGAACGTGACGTCGTCCTGGATGTGCTTGCGGTCCCAGGCGGCCATGGTGAGCAGCCCTCGGAACAGACTCCTCTCGGGTTCGACGTCGGTGGCGCCGACGAGCGACCAGAGGATGTCGACCGGCTCCATGGCGTCGGCAACGATGGTCGCCCGGCGCACATCTTCGAGAGTGCTCGGCCGGTACTCGCCGGTCTCGAAGTCGAGCGTGACGTTGGGACTGCCGGAGGGCGAAAAGTGGAACCTGCCGGGTTCCAGCAGGCAGTCGTCGTCGGGGGTCGCGCCGGCCAGCAGAACGCTGCGCGGCAGACGCGCGACGGTCTGCTCGACGAGGTCGGCGGGCAGGCGCGCGACGCCCGCCTCGCGGTCGACGCGCGCGCCTGCCCGCTCCAGCTCGTCGAGCGCCTCGCAGCGCCCGAAATGCATGCCGGTCTCTTCAAGGATCGCTAGCGCCTGCTCGACGATCAGGCTGCACTCGGCTGAGGACGTCAACGCCATCTCCGGTCGCATGTCAGTCGGCCTCGTAGATCGCCCAGAACTTGCGCACCGGGCTGAGGTTCTTCCAGTAGCCGCCGCTGCCCTTGGGTGTGTCGATGATGTCGGCGGGGCCGGCGTGCAGAACGGTGTCGTCGTCGAGCGTGATCTCGACCTCGCCCTCGAGGATGATCGCCACCTCGTGGAAGGCGCGCACGAACGGCCGGCTCTGCTCGTCACGTTCCCACCAGCCGGCCGAGAACTTCTCGTCGGGTGAGACCGCGGTCGTGAACTCGCGCCCCGGGGCCTCGACCTCGTCAGGTCCGTGGAAGGCCTCGCTCCAGACTGTGTCAGCCGGAGTGACGACGCGGATCGGGGGCTTCTCGCTGGCGCTCATAAACGTCTCCTTCGCCGATTGTGGACTACGCGCGACCGTGCGCACATCGTACAGCTTGGCACTCCGCCGCCGGCGTTCAGATCGGCAGCACCTTCTTCATGAGCTTGGCGCGCACTGCCGGCTTGCCGGTCTTCATCTCCTTCTTGTCGGCGCTGGCGAGCACCGCCAGCGAAGTGCGCACGCCGAGCCAGCGGAGCGGTTCGGGCTCCCACTTGGGCGACTTGTGGTTGACCCATGGCAGAGTCGTCATCTCGGTCTCGCGGCCGGTGATCAGGTCGCCGAGCGTCTTGCCGGCCATGTGCGAAGCGGCGACGCCGTCGCCGACATAGCCGCCGCCCCAGGCGTAGCCACGCGCCTTGTCGTAGCCGACCGAGGGGAACCAGTCACGGGGGATGCCCAGGCTGCCGCCCCAGGTGTGCGTGATCTTCGCGTCGCGTGCTGCCGGGAACAGGTTCTTGAGCACCCGCTCGAGGATGGCGTGCACCCCGGGCACCTGCTCGTACTCGTCGCGCACCTTGGAGTTGAAGTGGTACGGCGCGCCGCGGCCGCCCAGGGCGATGCGGTCGTCTTCGGTGCGCATCGCGTAGATGTAGAGGTGGCGGCCGTCGGTGAACGTCTCGTAGTTGTTCCAGCCCACCTCACTCCAGAAGTCCGCGGGCAGCGGCTCGGTGGCGAGCATCAGTGAGTACGTGGGGATCACGTCGCGGCGCGCGCCGGGCAGTTCGGGCGTGAAACCTTCGGTCCCCCGCACGACGACCCCGGCGCGCACGTCTCCGACCGCGGTCACGGCCTTGCCGTTCTCGATGCTGAGCACCGGCGTCTGTTCGTAGATCGTGACACCCATCTTCTCGACGACCTTGGCCAGCCCGCGCACTACACGCGCCGGATCAAGACAGGCGCAGTGCTTCAGGTACATCGCTCCGAGGCAACCATCGACGACGATGCGCTCGCGCACCGCGGCGGCGTCGAGCCACATGATCTCGTCCTTGCCCACGCCCCAGCTGTGGTAGTAGCCGGGCTCCTCGCGCACGCGCTCGACCTGCTCGGTGCCGGTCGCCAGGTTGAGCACGCCGCCCTTGTGGTAGCGGGCGTCGATACCCTCGGCGGCGCAGACGGCGCCGATCTCGTCGACCGTGTTGAACATGGCCCGCTGCATGGCTATGGCCTGCTCGCGTCCGTGATGCTTGGCGATCGTCTCGAGCGAGGCCGGGAAGAAGGGCGAGATCCAGCCGCCGTTGCGGCCCGAGGCGCCGAAGCCGGCGACCTGCTTCTCGAGCACGGCGATGCGCAGATGCGGGTCTGCCTTCGCCAGGTAGTAGGCGGTCCACAGACCGGTGAACCCGGCGCCGACGATGGCGACGTCTACATCGATCGGGCCGGGCAGCGCCGGCCGCGGCTCCAGCGCGTCGTCGATCAGGTCGAGCCACATGCTGCGGCGGCGGTAGCGGGCGTCTGGGGCAGCGGACTTCTGTGAGGCTGTGCGTGTCTCAGTCATCGAAATACTCGATCTCCTCGTAGGTGTCGGTCGGAAAGACCCAGACGATGGTGCAGCTCGCGGCCCCGTGATTGCGGGCGCCGTGGACGGCATCTCCGGGGAAGTAGACGATATCGCCGCGGCCTAGCGACTGCCAGTGACCGTCGAGATAGACCTCGGCCTCGCCCTCGGTCACGTAGTAGACCTCTTGCGGATGGTGATGGTGCGGCGCCAGCAGTGCGCCGGGAGGCATCTCGAAGACGCCCATGCTGATGCCCTTCGTGGGCGTGCGCTCACCCGAGATGAAGGTCCGAACCCGGATCCGCGCGGCGCGGTCGGCGTCGTCGGGCTCGAGTTCCCACGGGTACTGCTCTTCGTTGGCCTTGACCGTGGACTCAGGCATCGTTGCTCCCTCGTCGGGGCCGGCGCGGCCGACCCGTTCCTCACGCCTTCTATGAGAACCGAGTCGAAGCCGAGAAGCAATACGTGGAATCAGCGTATTGTTGCGGATTGCTGCGACGCAATCCGCAACTGGACCTCACGCCGGAACGTCAGTCGACAGATGGTCGCCAAGCGAGCTGGTCGCGGATCACCTTGGTGTAGAGAATCACGTCGGCGTCGCGCACGCCGGGCAGCGCCCGAATCTGGTCGACGACGACCTCGTACAGACGCTCCCGGGTCTCGCAGACGACGTCGATGTGGATGTCGTAGTTGCCCAGGCAGATGGCGGCGAACTCCACCTCAGGCAGTTCGGCGACGGCGCGCGCGATCTCTTCGTGACGGCCGCCGTCGACCTTGATCCCGACCCCCGCGGTGAGGAACCCGAAATTGGTCGGGTAGGTCGCCGCCGAGATCACAATGACCTTGTCGCGCAGCAGGCGCGTGACACGCTGACGCACCGATGCCTCTGACAGGCCCACGTCGCGAGCGATGGACGCATACGAGCGACGTCCGTCTTCGCGCAGATGCTGGATGATGCGACGATCGGTCTCGTCGAGCGGTTTGCCGGCCATGGCTGCGATTCCCTCCTACGACGACTCGAAGACGTCAGTGCTCAGCGTGCGGACTCCGCCGACTGCCCACCGGGGCGCGACAGCGACGCGCGGTCAGCTACCTGCGGGCCGCTCCCCGTCCGCTCGGCCCTGCCGCAAGACCATGTCGATGTAGTGGTCACAGAGTTTGCGGGCGTCGTCGAGTCCAAAACCGGCGCCCTCCATGAGCAATTCGTTCCAGGCTCCATCGACCAGGGCGACCAGCGCGGAGCCGGCCTCTCTGTGGTCGATCTGCAGCCCACGCTCCAGCGCCGCGGCCCGAAACAGCTCGGTGAACCGCTCACGTTCTTCCGCGTAGAGATCATCGTTGAGCTTGCGGATGTCCGGGTCCCCCTGCGCGGCCTGCCAGAACCCAAACCAGGCGTGAGCTCTCGTGGGTGAAGCGACCGTCCCCTCGAACTCGTTCCCGATAGCGGTTCGCAGTGCCGCGACCGGGTCCGGCTCCTCTCCCGGATGCTCACCCCCGAAGGCGGCTCGCATCTCGTCCACGAGGCGCCCGAACGCCTCCACCATAAGCTTCTGTTTGTTGCCGAAGTGGTGGCGCACCAGACCGCGAGATACGCCGGCGACCCTGGTGATCTTCTCTACGGAAGCGCCGCCAGGGCCGTAGTTGGCCATGCACTCGATCGTGGCCTCGATGAGCCTGTCTCTGGTCGCGGCTGCCGCAGCTTGTCGCGTTGTGTTGCCGGCGTTCATGTGCAAAGCGTATCACGAGTCGTTGACGCGTCCTGACCATTTATGCTATACGTATAGCCAATGAATGCCACGCTCACTCTGTCTCGCTAGCGTGCGAGGCGCCGAGAGCCTTGTGGGAGGTGGGTCTTTGAAACGACGTGCCCATGCGGGCCGAACGCGAAGTGGAGGCTTCAGCCTCAACGTCTTCACGCCCGACGAGTTCAAGGACGTGCACCTGGCGACGCTCGAAGTGCTCGAGCACACCGGGGTGTTCACCGACGACCCTGAAGCTCAGGACATCTTCGGCGCCGCCGGCGCGAGCATCGACGGCTCCACGGGCGTCGTCAAGATCCCGCCCCACATCGTCGAGGCTGCGATCGATTCGGCTCCGGAGCGGGTGCTCCTGGCGGGCCGCGATCCGAAGGATGACGTCATGCTCGACCCGGGGCGGGTCGGCTTCACGACGTTCGGTGAGGGCATCCAGATAGCGGATCTGGAGACGGGTGAGTGGCGTGCGCCCACCAAGCAGGATGTGGCCGACACGGCGCGTCTGGCCGACTTCCTGGACGAGATCGACACCTACGAGATCGCCGTGGGCGCGAAGGACGCGCCGACGGCGACATCCACCATCCACAGCTATGAAGCAGCCCTTTGCAACACCACGAAGCACGTCTGCAGCGGACCGCTCTCCCGGTGGGAGGCGGAAACGATCTTCGACATGGCCGCGGCCGTTGTGGGCGGGAGAGAAGCTTTGCGGCGGCGGCCCATTCTCATGACCGGGGTGTGTCCGGTCAGTCCGCTGAAGCTCCCGAGAGACTGTTCAGAAGTCATCATCGCCTCGGCGAAAGCGGGGGTCCCGAGCCAGATCCTGTCGATGGCGATGTCGGGCGGCTCCGCTCCCGTCGGCCTCGCCGGCACGCTCGTAGTCCACAACGCCGAAGTGCTGGCCGGGATCACGCTCGCGCAACTGACGAGAGTCGGCACACCGGTCATCTACGGCAGCTCGACGACGGCCATGGACCTACGTCTCGCCGCGGCCGCAGTAGGGTCTCCGGAATGTGGCATCCTCAGCGCCGGGGTCACCTTCCTGGCGCGCCAGTACCGATTGCCCAGCTACGTGGCCGGGTTGTAGGGCGACTCCAAGCTCTTCGACGCTCAGACCGGTCATGAGAAGACTTTGACCGCGCTGTTGCCGGCGTTGGCAGGTGCCAACCTGATCTACGGCGCGGGGATGATCGAGTCGGGTGTCGCGTTCGATTTCGGCCAGCTCGTCATGGACAACGAGTTCGCGAAGATGGTCCGGCACGCGGTCGGGGGGATCCCCGTGACCGACGAGCTGCTGGGTGCGGACGACATCGCAGCGGTGGGACCCTTCGGCGACTTCCTCAGCCTGGGCTCCACGCTCAAGTTCATGCGCGACCAGTCCCAGCCCAAGCTGATCGACCGCCGGGTGCGGGAGGACTGGACCGCCGGCGGCGGCAAGGACCTCCACCAGCGCTCGCTGGAGGAGGCGCGCCGCATCCTCGCCACGCACGCCCCGGAGCCGCTACCGGACGACGTTCTGCGCGAGATACGCGCCATCGTCGATGCCGCCGACCGCGAGGCGGCGTCGCGATGAACAGGCGGCGCCAAAGGGCGGCGAGAGACCTCGCCGCGCCCTCAGCCCCGCACGCTAGCTCTGTTGACATATGCCACTAAGGGAGAACACCAAGATGGAGAACAGCTACCCGACGCGCGACGGCGACGGATCGCTCGTGCGCATGACTCGCAGCCAACTTCGCTCCGAGCTGGAGGACGGGACGCAGGCGGCGGCGGCGCGGGCCAAGGTCCCGCCCCTGACGACCGACGAGCTGGACCACCTTCTCGACATCTGGGCATCTCCGGCCCGTTTCTCCTCCGTCGACATCGGCGATGAGGTCGTGCTCACGTACGACGGGTCGGGCTCGAAGACGGTCGGGACGCGCACGCAGGACCTGCTCATCTACGAGCAGATGATGGGTGCCGATTCGGTCGAGCTCGCGAACGTCGACTACTCGTTCAAGGCCGTCAAGACCATCCTTCCGCACGAAGCGCAGAACATGAAGGACGCTCAGCTCGTCCTGACGGCGCCGGTGATGTACGGGGCGATGCCCAACCTGGGGCTCTACTCCCAGCCCGACGGGCCTGTACCCAACTGGTCGGAGCTCCTGCCGCTCACGAAGATCGACGAGGCACGCGCCGCCCAGGAGGAGGCCATCGAGCACGCCGTGAAGGACATGGTGGCGGTCGCCGACGCCATGTGGGAGGCGGGCGCCGACGGGATCGACTTCGACACCGCCGGTGCCGCCGGCGACGGCGACTTCCTGGCGACGCTCCAGGCCGTCGAGAAGATCCGCGCCGCGCATCCCGACATGGGCATCGAGGTCGGCATGGCCGGCGAGTTCGTCCTCGGAGTACACGCTCAGCTCGAGTACGACGGCGTGCGTCTGGCCGGCCTCTGGCCCCGAGAGCAGATGGAGCTCGTGCGCCGGGCGGGCGCGACGATCTTCGGCCCGGCGGTCAACGTGAACACGCGCAAATCGGGCGCCTGGAACATCGCCCGGGCCCTGACCCTGGTCAAGCCGTGCATGCACGTCGCCGAGATCCCCGTGCACATGAACGTCGGCATGGGTGTCGGCGGCGTCCCGATGAGCAGCCATCTGCCGTTGGACGCCGTATCTCGGGCGTCCCGAGCCTGCGTCGACATCCTGCGTCTGGACGGTTTGTAGGTTGGCACAGGCGATCCTATGGGCATGCCTGTTGCCCACGCGACCGCCTCGGGGATGTGCGGAATGCGCGCTGCTGGAGACCTGGTAGCACGCATGCAGATCACCCGTGGGATGCGGATACGTGAGGCAAAGGCATACGTCGCCGAGCGGCTCGGGGTCAGTCCGTTCGACCTCTCCGACCCGTTGGCGATGGAGGACGTGCGCAGAGACCATCATCTGGGACGCGTCACGACGTTCGAGATGAGCTACCCGAGCGAAAGCAGCGCGATGGAGTCGAAGTTCCGGATCGCCGACCTGCTCGACCTCCCGATCAACTGTGTCGAGCGCTTCGCGCGACACGCCGGGGTCGCGCGTGCCGCGACGGCCGCGGACCTGAGGGGCTGACCTGCCGACGGCCACCACCAGGATACTGAGGGGGATCGGCGTGCAGACGCACACATGTCCGGCGTGAGGTCGGGAGTCCCCTCTCGCTCTTGCGGATCCGAAGATCGAAACAAGGAGATAGCCACAAGATGCCAGACATCTACCAAGAAGCAGCCCAGGCGATCGTCACGAGTGACCGCGCCGCTGCCGAAGAGGTGGCCCGGCGCGCCCTCGACCAGGGCATCGCCCCCGCCGACATCATGGCCAACGGCTTCG
>Ga0315287_10003710_pt1 | contig 14757 bp, 26 predicted proteins | sample YL17G11_0_MG_FD_205037 | JGI IMG/M metagenome (GOLD analysis project Ga0315287, IMG submission 205037) | Sediment microbial communities from Yellowstone Lake, YNP, Wyoming, USA - YL17G11_0 | ecosystem: Environmental > Aquatic > Freshwater > Lake > Sediment | place: USA: Wyoming | collected... | reverse complement strand
CGTATTCCCAGATGTTGCACTCTATGGATTCTTCCGGCCTTGTTCGGTTTCCAGCGTAGGCTTTCAGTTCGCCGTTACGCTGCGTTTTGGTCTGCGGCGGGTCATACTTTCCGGCGGTCACATTCTTGCGCTTCTTGTGAGCGTGGAACGTCTTTGGCGTGCCCTTCGACAGCACGAAGGCATATTCCCAGCAGTGGCCGTAGCGGGGATGATGGATGTTTGGCCCTGACCCAGCCTTCTTGAATATCATCGTGTCGTGGACGTTCAGCCCGCACACGTCCTTGAAGTGGATTGCCTGCCTCATGCTTGTCAGCGTTTCGCTTCCGTTCACCGTTGCATCCGCCACGACCCACACGATGACGCCGCCGGGTTTCAGCACGCGCACCAGTTGCGCGGCCAGCGTCTCGAAGTTCCACGAGTGTCCGCCATACGTCCGCAGGTCGTCATACGGCGGCGATGTCACCACCAAGTCCACGCACTCAGCCGGAAAGCCGGAGAGGACTTCGGTATTGTCGCCACAGACAATGCGCCCTAACCAGTCACTGGAGCGAACAGGAGATGCGCCGTTCACGTTTTCTTTGGATTCGGTAGTCATTGGCGGCGCGTCTCCTGTCGCTCAGTTCCATCGTTAGGCGGAAGCCAGTGGCGCGAGTGATACCACCATGCCGAATAGGGCGGCATCGTTTCGTCCATTGGAGGATAGAGGAAAACAAAGAGTAAAAATGGCGTGATGCAGAAATAGGTCCGCGACTCTGTGATGTTCGCCGATGCGAATTGGACCGCCCAGAAGGTCAGCAGGAACAACCCGAGCCGCACAGAAAACCAACTTCGTTTCAGGAACGTGCAAGCAACGAGAACAACACCGATGCTTGCGAGCCATGCCCACACCGCGTAACGGGTATGATGCCAGACCGGGAACTGCCATGCGCCGCCCGGCCAGAATTGAGTGAGTGCGCTGATATTCAGCCTCCAGTTCATCGGCTCAGATACCATGATCGGCAGATTGAGACATGCCTTCCGAAGCCAGTCTGAATACAACCATCCGAGCGGAATCGCGGCGAGTGCGCAGCAACCAAGCGCGAGTTTCCGCGTTGTCTGTTGACGCCACGGGCGAAGCGTATTGTCCAGAAACACCCACAACGGAATGAACAGTGCGACCTCGCGGTTATGAAGTTCCACGACAAAGAGGGCCGCAAACCACCACCACCGCTTCGCTGTAAAGACGCAGTAGGCGAACAAAAACCAGACGATCTGATCGGCCAAGTCGTAAGGCGGCAACACATACCATTCCTGGCCGACGCAGACAAAGGCCGCGCCTTGCGCCACTGTAAACAATGCAGCGTGTTGCGACGCTCGCCGCAGCGTGAAGTAGGTGAGCGCGTTTGCCGCCAGCAGCATCACAAACACAGTCCCCAGCCATGCGTTCACGAAGTTCATTCTTCCAAAGACCGATATTTGTTGCACCAGTTTGGGAATTAGGATGCGTTGGGCAACGTGGGCAGATTCAAACGTTCCCGTAGCGATCTTCGCCACCAAATCGGGCACTTGGGCACGCCACGGGCCACCCCACGGATTGCCGTGAATGACGGTAATGGCGTGGTATTCTATGACGGTGAGGAACAGCAGAAGCGAGAAGGACCGCAACACGCCTAACAAATCACTCCAGCCAACAGCCGATGGCCGTCGCAGTTCCGCTTTCGCGGGCAACGTCTTGGTGTCGGCTGTGGCTGAGTTCATGCGTTAGGCCGCTTGCTTTTCGCCCGGTTGCAGCCTTTGCCGGGCAGGTGTCCATACATGTCGAGGCAGAGCGTCGGCGTGTTGCAGCCGATCCAGCCGAGTTCTTTGGCCTTGGCGTATCTTCCGCACATCGGGCACTTGCGACCGCCCTCTGTCGCCATCCATGTGCCCATGCTCATCTCGTGCTTTCGACGCGGCCTAACCACCGGATGCAGGAGAACGCCGGTTGGGCGTCTTCAGTTGATCGAGAAGGTTCAGGTTGTTTCATGGTTTTGGTCCGGCGTCAGTGAGCCGGAGCGTTCGGCGATGGCACGTCGCTGTAAAAAACGTATGAGACCTCGATCCTCTCGATTCTCTGGCCGGGTCTGGCCCACGCGAGCCAGGTTTCGACCTTCTGGCGGTGCGGTTCTGCGTCCACACTTTCACCGGCGATTTGGGTTGTCAGCGAGTACGGGACGGGGTGGCCGTCGAGAATTTGCAGGTTTCCGATGTCAGGTTGTTTCATGTTGCCTTTCCGCGCCGAACCAGGTCACTGGAGCGAACAGCCGCCCCGCTTGCCAGGTTGAGAGTTCGGGAATCATTGGGAGTCCTTTCCGCGAGCAACCGCTTGGGTCGGCGGCTGTCGCTCAGTTCTGTCGTTCGGTGGATAGTGTGGGCCTATTATCAGCATCCACGGCCCAAAGTGGAAGCTCAGGCAGCAGTCGTGCTCTCCGTAGTCCCAGCCGATTCCAACGCCAAACATGCAGAAGGACTTGAACGGCTTGGACACCGAAAACCACCGAACAAGTCGCTGCACCGAATGCCGGGATTGCGTCTCAGTTGTTTTCATAGCGTTTTTGTCCCGGCATCGGTGAGCTTGTCGTTGGGCGACTCGCGTTCTGTGAGGTAGCACATGAATTTTATCGCCACATCCATCGAGTCGTTACTGAGTCCGGCTGCCAGCCACGAAGCGTTTCCTGGCGGTTCTGTCTCCATCAGTTTTGACAGACCAGCCCGCAGTTCAGCCACAGTTTTGCGCAGTGAGTTGATGTCTTTTGCGGAGAGCCGTCGCCCAACCAGGCGCTTCAGGCAACAGCCGCCCCGCTTCTCCGTTCCACGTTTTGAGTTCATCGGTCGTCCTTTTTGCGCTCAGGCATTGCCGTCGGCGGCTGTGCCTGAGCTTGGCCGTTGGACACCAGTAGTGTCCACGAGCAGGTGTGGTCGTCTGCGTCGGATGGAACGATGCAGCCATGTCGGCATATTGCATGTGTCGCTTTCGCGTCGCCGTAGGTCTTGGGTCGGTATCCGTTGAGTACGGCCATCTCTGCACGTTCGTCCGCGTCCAACAAGTCGCTGGAGCACTTAACGCAGGCGACGGTTGTTCCTCTCCATGTCGTCACATTGAAAGTTGGCGTGAAGGGCTTTCCACACATGATGCAGATTTTATCCGTTGACGCCGAACCAGTCGGTGCAGGCAACGGCGGGATCGCTGGTAGTTTTGTGTCAGTCGTGTTTTCCATAGTTTGTGTTAATCGCGCCGTGTCGGTGGTTTGGTTTCTTCATTCATGGTGTTGTGGTGTTGTCCAGCGCCTCCAACACGTTGTCAGCATCGTCCCGCAGTGCAATGTAGCGTTGAAGGACTGACTGCGTTTGCCGCATGTCCAGGGTGTTCAGGAGTGCGACGCAGAATATCGCCTCCAAGTCTCTCCCCGGCGGTAGAACCGTCGGATCGCTGGGCGGACGCATCGGCGCCGAACCAGCCGGCTGCACCGAATCGGTCGGCGCTTGCGCTTCCTGTTCAGCCAGGAGTTTGGCTTCGATGTAACCGCACCGTCGTTCACGCATGATTTCGCTTATCCGGCTCATCGTTGGCCTTTCTCGTTGGGCGTCATAGCAACGCGCCTTGGTAGTTCGGACGCTTTCGTTCCGCAAGGCAGATTGTGTCATTATGAACTGCTGTTTGTGACGGCTTTTTCCAGGCATGTGTTTTGTCCAATTGCATCAGTCGTGATCGTGTTGTGCCCCACAGCTTCACTTGATCGCAGTCGTTGTGTTTCGCCATTTCATCCCACTGCGATTCTGGCACGCCGTATTTCATTTATCAGCCCTGGTTTAGAAACCTTCAAACTCCGGCAGATGCTTGAAAACCTCGCGGTGCATTTTCAGCGCGACCACGATGATATCCTTGCCTGCCGTGTCGCCGGCATCCTGCTCGTTGTCCGTGTAGCACGATACGCCGTCCACCGTGACTTTCCACACATCAATCAGGCTGTCGTTGTAATGCGGACAGTCCGGATGATGGTCGGTCGCATAGGCCAGGTCCATTGCCCGGCACCATTGCGCGCATTCGCACAAGGCCGGTGGAGTGGGGGCGTCAGTCGCGGCGGGTTCCTGGAGAACGCGCAGCAATTCCTGCTTTGCGGCGGATTGCGCCCGGCACAGCGGACAGGTCCGGCCATGATTCCCTTGTGCATCCCAATGCGCCGTATGGCCCAACGGGAAACGCCTCACGAGTTCGATCACACGGGCCAGGATTTTCTGTTCGCCGGCCACCTGCGCATTGTAGGTTTCGATCATAATGCCTTTTTTGTAGTTTTCCAGGGCCTCCCGCTTGCCGCGCCACGCCTCCGCCGTCAGGCAGTGGTTGAACGGAGAGTTCAATTCGTCATAAAGCCGGCGGGCCAGCTTTTGAGCGTGCTCCAGTTCTAACTTCGGAACATACTCGACGCCGTTGACGACGACGCCGGTTACGGGAGGTGTTTCATTCATGGTTTTGGATTGCTGGCCGGGCCGTGGCTCAGCTTGTGCGTCCTGCGATACTGCTCTCGAACGCCAACCGCGCTCGCGTGCCATTCGCAGAATGGCCCGAATTGTTTGCGGCGCGGACATTGCCCGCCAGTGGCGCGGCAGTAGTCCGACAGCCACTTGCATCGTTTTTCTGGCGGTGAAACCTTCGGTTTCATGGTGTTGGGTTATTGGGCGGACGGCGCTTGGCCACCAAGCTGCGCACCGCTGCCAATGGCATTGGCGGCACGAATCGGACGTGCATCTCCGCCGCCCAACAAGCTCGAAAACTGGTTTGAAAATCTCGTTTCATTCAGGTTTTCGCGCAAGCGTTTTCGAGCGTCGTCGGTGCCATGCCCCAACAAGCGAGTGGAGCGCAACAGCCGCCAACCCCTCAGTTTTCGATTGGTTGTTTTGCATATAATGGTAGCAGACATGGATTCTCAAGAACATGATCCGCAACCCCCAGCTTTCACCGATTGCTCCGATTCCCCAGTTGCCGCAGTCCCATCCAAGCGTCCATCGCGGCCAGGCACTGCCACATCGGCCTTTGGGGATGAACACGCTGAATCGCCGGAGCACAACGGCCCTTGTCTTTTCCAGTTTTGGAGTGCTGATGATCATTCTCCGATGCAAAGCGCGTTGCGTTTCGCCTGCATTCCCACATGCACGTAGCCTTGCAATACCTGCAGGGTCTGGCCGGTCAGGCTGGCCACGACCAGCGAATCCACACCCCTGTTCAGCAAGCGGGTTGCAAATCCATGACGCAAGCTGTGGAATCTGTGCTTTGGACTCAATCCCGCCCTGCGGAACAGCTTTCGCAGACAATGACGGAAATGTTTCTCGCCGGTGGCGAGATAATCCTGGGCATGTGGCAGGACGTAGGTGCAATTTGCATTGTTTTGTTCAGCCCTGATGTGTTCGAGTTCTGCGCGCAATTCCGCCGTCATGGGGATGACGAGAGTCTGCCCCACTCGCCGCCGCTTCTTGGGGTGGAGGGTCACAGTGCCGGCGTCGAAGTCCACGTCTGCCCAGCGGAGGGAGGCTGCGTCGGAGATGCGCGCCCCGGTATTCCAGCCGACCACCAGCAAACGGGCTACATCCGGCCGGCACGGTAAAATCGGCTTTCTCCCCGGCAGGCGTATCGGGTCTGTGCGCCGGGCAAACGCCAGCGTTTTCCGGTACTCCTCCTCCGTGAAAAAGGCTTGCCGGAGAAGCTGCTTGGGGATTGTTGGAACCCGGCGCCAGAGGATTGCGCGCGGAGGAATGACACCCTCGTCTTCGAGGTAGAGCAGGAACCGCTTAACCGATGCGAACCGCTGTTTGGCGATCTCTTGAGACAGTGCATTCTCCTGTTTCACGCAAAGAAGCCAGTTGCACACGTCCAGGGTCCTCACCGCGGACACGTCCCTCTCGCCGATCCAGTCGAGAAAATTCGCCACCGCCCTCCAGTACAGTCCCAGACTGCTCTGGACGCACCCCGACGCGCACAGTCTCAGCCACGCCTCAGCACGGGCCTTGTTTTGGGGGAGGATCATGGTCTGTTGAGTAAATTGTCGTAGAACTGATCGCGCCGGATGCTCTGCAATTCGTTCGCAACACGTTCAACCGCCTGCCGTTGAAGCTCGGCGTTGTAGTCGGGCCGTGCCGGAAACTCAATCGGCTTGTAGGCCGGCGGTTCGTACACTTTGACAGGGGGCATGGGAGCGAACAACGCTTCCCTTCTCCGGTCGTAGGCTGATTGTTCGGCAATCTCGTTCGCTCGCCGCAGTTCATCCAGTTGCTCCTCGGCCACGTCGCGTTGCGGAAATCTCCCCCTGAGCGCCCAAGGGACAGGTCTTGCGCTTACCGGAGCCGCCGCTTGCGCCCGTGCCTCCTCTTGTGCTCTGTACATGCTGGCCCTGCGCTCGCTTTCCGCAGCCTGTTCCGCCTGAGCCTTGGCCTCCGCCGCCCGCTTGTCTGCCTGGACTTGGGCGTCCGTGTAGATGTAGAACGCCGTGCCACTGAGGAGGAGAGCGGCGCCGATGATGACGATGTGAGTTTTGTTCATGGAGCTTTTACGATTGCTACGGTGAGTTCATTCACTTTCTTGCTGAGCCAATCACACTGTTTTTCGAGTGAGGCTTTCTTGTCTGGGTTGTTCGTGCTGTTGCTGTATTTCTGATACTTCTCCAACTCCTTACGGGTCTCGTCTCTCTGCATTTTGAGTTCACTCAGAAATTTGGGGCGGCCCCCCTTATTTGGATTCACTTCATGGGGAGTAACTTTGTAGCCCGCCGATGCCGCTAGGTGGTTAGCCCGTCCTTCCGGCTGGGTGTCAGCCCGCCGATGCCGCTGGGTCTGCTGGCCACCTAGCCCGCCGATGCCGCTAGGTTCAATCGCCGTGAGCAAGCACGTTTGCCCGGGGCGTTTCGTCCGGGTCAAGAAGCCCTTGGAAACGAGCAATCCGATTGCTCTCTGAATCCTTTCCCGCTCCATCCTCAATCCGCGCTCCATGCTTGCCAATGACTCAAAGCAGTTCACCCGACGGCACACTCGGCAGTAAATTCTAAACTCGGCTGGCGTCAGTCCAGCATCGTCAAACCAGTTGGGAATGAATGGCAGGCTCAAGTCACCCTCCGGTTGCTCAAGGGTGCGCCCGCCCGCCGACAACCGACCGCAGCGCAGGACGCGCAGAGGAGGAAAACGGACGGGCACACTCTTGAGGAACCTTTGGGGAACCTCTGGCGGTATCCTGCTTTCGAGTCGGTTGTCATACGACTTGCACCGACTCTCGCCCCGTCGCCGGAATCTGTCAACAAGAGATTTCATGGGTCGTTGGAGTGTTCCCGGCGCGCCGCCTCGCTCGCCGTGAAAACTCGGCGAGCCGCCGGAGAAGAAGATTCTCCAGCGTAACCACAAGACGGGCGGCGCCGGGAACAAAATAGAACCCGCCCCCACCCAGCGGGAGACAAACCGCTGAACGCGCACACGTAGGGCGCGGAAAAGCGTGGAGGCGGGAGGGTGTCATGGATTTTCATGGGTTATCAGTTTCCGGGCGCAGGCAGGGCACACGCCATCCCGTATCGTCCGGGCCAGCGGGTTCCCGCCGTACCGCCGCCGCGGGCTGCACCAGCAACAGGCGCTTTGGTAACGGCACCAGTCCGCCAGCCTCGCCAGGACGCGCCAGAGCTTCAGGGGGGTAGTCCGATGTATCTCCCGCCTGCCAAAGCGCCGTACGTCGAGCCGTAGCGTCGCCGGAGAGGCATATAGCCTCTCTCGCCGCCAGTGGAGGACTCCCGCCCACGCCACAAACCAGACCACGCCGACGCAAAATGCGATGGTGATGCTCATAGTTTGTCTGCCGCAGGGCGGGGTTTGCCGATCTCAACGGCCGGCGGCTGGCGTTGAGGCCATTCAGTCTCGAAGCGGTGTCCTCTGCGGGCCATCGCGGCCAAGGCCAGGAATATCACGTCCCCGGCCTTCGCCGTGCAGCGTACGGCCGCCTGCCATTCTTCAGGTGTCATGCGTTTTGCGTTCATGTTTTGGTTTTACGCCTTTGCTCCCGCCCCGGCAAGTTCGCCCTTCACCTAAAAGTTGAGTTTGCCCGCTTCCGGGATATTGAACCCCAACGCCCGGCGAACCTTCACCAGCCGACGGTTGGCTTTCTTCACAGCACTGGCGTGCGAGCCTTCGCCGCATCCGTCCGTGCCTTTGCGGTCGGCGAGATACGCGCCCAGCATGGCCGATTGTTGCGCGATTGCGCTCAAGTCGCGCTCGATCTGTTGCCAGTCAGCCGACTTCAGAAGCGCATTGCCTGTTGCGATTGAGTTCCAGAGCGTTGGGGCCGCTCTGCCTCCAGCGCCTCCACCAACTTCCGGTTGCGCTCGCGCAGGGCCGCAAGCTCGGCCTCCGCAGCCCAAGAACTCGTCGGCTCCGGCGGCGTGTTCCGAACCGGCTGCACGCGGTTATACCAACGCCAGTCGGTAAAGGCTTTTACGTGGTGGTCGGCGGGGCTGAGGCCAACTGGCATTGCGTTAATGCCCCGCTCCAAGACAGAGCCAGCCAGCCAGTGGCACCAGGACAAATCCTGAGTGCCCTGCATGGTTTCAAAGTTCGCCATGATCTGCGACAGTGTGTAAGGAGCATCTACCAGGTCGTTCCTCACCGGCTTAACCCGGTCGGCGGCGGGGGTGATGGTGGGGTTCACTTTTCACCCCTTTCCCGGTTGTCGAGTTTCCCATCACACGCCAGCGTGTGCATGATGCAGGCGCCGTACTCCGTCGCCGCCTGTCCGTAGGTCAGACGGTCTTTAATCTGCTTCCCGTAGTGAACCGAGAAGTTTCCCCGGCCCACTTGAAACAGCTTGACCGGGAAGGCCAAAAAAGTTGTTTCGTGACACAGTGTTTTCATTTTGTCTCTTTCGTTTGCTGTGGCTTGATTGCCGCCAGCCTGCCCGGGTCGTCACACGCGGCCCGGGATGGCTGGATGCTGGTCACGCTCCGCACATAGCCGCTTGGTTGTCGCAATAGGCTTCCTCTTGGGCTTGGACGTAGGCGCCTGCGGGGTCCGTTGACTCGCCAGAACCGCCCGCGCTGCTCGCTGCCGGCTCGCTGGCAGGCTTTTCGCTCTGCCCCTGCCCGTTGATACCCGCCAACCTCTGGGCGAACGCTCTCGCCTCATCGCTCGCCGTCTTGTACCAGCACGAGGAGAACCGGCTCCACCGCCAGCCGTGCGCCTTCAGGTTGTCCAACACCGCCGCAGCCGGCTTCTCCGGGAAGCGCAGTTCAATCCCGCCCTTGGCTTTGTTCTCGCTCACCGTCGCCACTGTGCCAGCCTGCGAGTCATTCGATTCGCTGCTGACGGGCGCCGCCGCCATGATGCCCGGCCAGCCTTTGAACGCGTACATCTCCACCGGCTTACTGTAGGTCTTGCAGTATGTGATTTCCCAGCCCGCTGACTTCACCTGCCCGCCGCAATAGTAGTAGCGGTCGCTCCCAGCAAGCTCGGGCGTCAGTTCTTCCCAGCCGCCTGTTGCTTCGAGGTAGTTCCCGTGTCCCATGCTGTATTTCTCGGTTTTCCAGTCGAAGGGGATACCGTCAAAGAACCGATACCGCGCCACAGCCTGCCGCAGCTTCGATTCATCCTCCCTGCCCTCCAGTACCACCGCGAGCAGGAATTCCGGGCCAATGCCCCGATGCGGTGCGTAATAGTCCGTCATGCCGTCAGAGTCGTCATAGTTCAATTCGGCGACAACAGCCATGTATCCCGGCTGGATTGTCACCTTGTCAGGCCCGTTGCTGAATGCCGCAAGGAATCCCGCCTGCTGCTTCTTGCCGGCCTCCTCGTGCTCCGCGGTCGCCTTCGCCGCTTCCGCCTTGCGCAGGTCGTCCGCCTCCGGCGTCCGGCGCTTGTCGTGCACTGGCCTGGAAGCCGCCAGCGCCGGCAATTCCGACTCAATGCTCGCCACTACGTTTCCAACGTTCTTCCGGCTCACCGTCCAGCCGTAAGCCTCGCCCACCCCGGCGCACGCCGCGGTCACTTCTAGCCGGTTCTCCACCTCGAACGGCGAGTAGTAAGCTGACTCATGCTCCACCCCACCAATCACACCCACCTTCTCGATGAAGTGGTTGTGTTCGCTCGTCAGACTCCGCCAAGCGTCATTGAACCGCTTGCACTGAATCTTGCCAGCCGGGTCGCCCGGGTCGACCTGCCACTTCTTCACTTCCGGCACGGGTGCCGGTGCTCTCGTTTCACTCGTTATCTCGTTCATTTGTTTGCCTTTCTTTTCTCCGTCAGGTTAATTCCTGCCAGCCTTGCCCTTGGACAACTCTGCCCAGGAGCAACGCGGGAAGGGTTAATGGACCGCCACGCCGCGGGTGTAAACGCTGTCCACAGATTCGCCGGGTTTCACGTCTGACTTGCGCAGAATGTAGAGGTTACAGCCCCGGCAATCCCCCTGGTGGTAACTGATGAAGTCCGGGTGTTTCTCCATGATCTTCTCCAGCCGCTTGAGGGAGCCCGCTTCCCGGTCGGCCACGGCGTAACGACCGCGCTTCCCGTTGCCCGTTTCAAAAGTGCAAAACGGTTTTCCCGTTGTTTCGTCGCGTTCAATACAGTTGCCGTCGCTGTCGCCGCATTCGCGCTCACCCCACCGTTGCAGCGTCATTTCAATTCGCCGCAACTGATTGGCTTCCTCGTAACTGAAGCCCATGCTTTGCAGGTTCGCCATAAGCCTGCCATAATCTTCCGCCTGTCTCTTGTTCATTGTCTTTGCCGTTCGTTTGTTGTTGTTGTTTCTCCGGTCATTCTGACCGGACCTTGCCCCGGGGTGTCAGGCTGGGGCAACGTCCGGTCAGTTGCGGCCCGGAATGTCCGCTGTTCAGCGGAGAGCGTCTTGGGGACGCCCTTGGCCATCCGGCCAAGGGCCACGGCGGCGGCATTTTTCATACGATGATCCTGTTTCCGTCGCAGATGTCGTCGAAATCGTAAGGACCATCCACGGAGACGAAGACGTTCCCGAGTTGACCCTTCGCGTCAGCGAAGTCTTCCTGCATCTTTTCGCGCCGGGAATCATCGCAGTCGCGACAAACACACGACCACTGCACTGCGTCCGACGTGAGGTGATCGGTGAAGTTTTTCCCGTCCCAATACCAACCCCCACCACCATTCAAATACCAACCCGCTTTCATCTTGTTTTTCATTTTCATTGTCTTCTGCCTTTCCATTTTCGCCTTACTCTCGCAAGGCTTTTGTTGTTGTCTCTACCGTTACCATGAAGGGACTATCTCACCGCTCAATCTGAGAGTCAACATTTTATTTCATTTATTTTTCGTGAGAGTCATAGCTCGAAACGTGCCATCGCATTACTGCCCTCCCCTGCCCCTGTCTTGCCCCGCAGCCGCCAATCCAAAGCCACCGAAAGCTAACCATCCCTTGCCATGCTCATACCAATAGATGGTGGGAAATATGACCACTCGAATTGACTCGATGCCCCTCGCCGACCAGCCCCGATCAAGTACATCAAGTGCACCTCCTACCGCACCAACTCACCCCGAAAGGTGGACACTGCCCCCCCCATTCTCACCCCGTCCTCATCCTCATCCTCATACCAATAGCTGAACCCAGCTCCCAGCTACCTCTAAACAATCACTATAAGAGTGATCCATCACTATAAGAGTGATTTTGAAAAGTGTAAGTCGTTCCGGTGCATGGACTTGTTAGCAAAAGTGTAAAGTTTCCCGACACCCGTTTTTGGATCGCTAAAGTCACCGTTTACGGTGTTGAGCCATGAAACTCAAGGTGTTGAGTGCAGATGGTGTCAAGAACCAGGTCGCCAACTGATCGCCAAGGCCGCGAGGATGATGTCGCAGGGTGCGAACTGTCACCAGGACCGCCTCCCCCGGGCTATACCGGAGCCACCCCGCCACATGCTCCCGTGAGTACGTATCCTTCACACGCACAAGTAGCATTTTTTTGGGGGAGGTTGAGGGTATCGGAAATGGGCTTGTAACGTTTCCTCTGTATCTTTATCTAAGGAGTTACATTTTTGTTACAAAAGTTACTTGCGTTACATAGGGGGTGATGTGGTAGAACCTTGGGCTGTGAGAGATGGCGTGAGCAAGCGGATGCGATTCGAGGTCTTCAAGCGAGACGGGTTTCGCTGTCGCTACTGTGGGAGGTCTGCGCCGGATGTGGTGCTGCAAGCTGACCATCTGCTTGCGGTGGCGAACGGTGGGCCGGACGAGATTGGGAATCTTGTGACAAGCTGCGCCGACTGCAACGGGGGGAAATCGTGCGTACCACTTGGAGATGTGGTGAGCGGTCCTGTGCCTGACGTTGATCTCCAAGATGCGAAGTTGGATCAGATGAAGAAGGAGACTGATCGGATGTTGCAATATCAGAAGCGCGCGGCTGAGGTTCGGCTCGAACAGGAGAGGGCGGTTGGATTTTTGAAAAGCGAGTGGCTGGGTCTGTTTCCGGCGGGTCGCGCGGTGACTACAGAGAAGAATTTCGATGCCGGGCTGAGGATGATCTGGGAAAGGTTGCCGCTGGATGAGATAGCGGATTCAATGCAGATCACGAAACGGAGGTCGGATGATGGGCGGGTTCACGACTACACGGCGGAGCGGTATTTCTTCGGGGTGTGCTGGAACAAGATCAAACTTCGGGAGAAGGAGGAACAACCAGAGCATGTACGTTAAAATTCACAATCAGATTTTGGACGGATCACTGGCGAACGACCGCAAGTTGCGGCATTTATTCATGGACCTGTTGCTGTGTTCGGACCCCGACGGGAACGTGATGATGACGAGGGAAGCGATCTCGCTTCGGATTCGGGCGCCTCTGGAGGAAGTGGACTGGGGGATTGTGGAGCTTCAAAAGCCCGACGCTGGGAGCTTGAGTCCAACTTACGAAGGGAGAAGGATTGTTCGGCTTGATGGACATGGCTACGGCTGGAAGATTGTGAACTACGAGTACTACCGCGATCTGAAAAGCGAGCGCCAGCGCCGCGATGACACCGCCGAGAGGGTTCGGAGATTTCGGGAACGGCAGGCGTTGAAAGAGGCCGGGAAGGCTGTTCCGGATGGGCTGACTCCAAAGAAACGTGGAAGGGTTAGGAAAAGCGCAGGTGGGTCGTTGCCGGGCGAGCAAGCGTATGTGCAGGCGCAGAGAGGTGGTGCGAGCGAGGAAACCTTGGATTCGCTGGTAGCAACCAGTCTGCCGCCCGCGGGGCAAGTATCGGGCGCTGGGCTGACGGGAGGGAACGGGGGTGAGGCATGAACGAACGAACAACGATGGGTGGGAAACCCGTATTTACAGTTCCTGCCCGTACAGTCATCAACTTTGATTCAGGTTTTCGGGAGAAGGGGCTGTGCGACGGGCCGACGTTCTCGGCGGGGACATCCTGCACGGGGTCCTGTTCCTACTGCTACGTGCCGGCGCAGATGCTGAAGCAGACGGCGTGGCTCCGGGCGCATGGGGTGGAAGGGAGGCACGAGGACGTGGTGATCCGACGGGAGAATGCGGTTGAGATCGCACGCGCGCAGTTGGAGAGTCACTCTGAGGAGGATCGGAGGCGCCGTAAGGTGATCTACGGAAGCCCGCTGGCAGACGTGGCGGGGAACATGGAGTTGGTGCGGGAGACCGTGGAGATTTGCAAGGTGATCCTGGAACGGACGCAGTGGGACATCCGGCTGTTGAGCAAATCGAATCTGCTGCCGAAGGTGGCGGAGTTGATCTCAAAGGGGGGGGAGTGTCTCGGGCACTGGGCCAGGACGAGGATGCTGTTCGGGGTTAGCACGGGGACGCAATGCGACCGGGTCGGGAAAGCCATCGAGAGAGGGACGGCGCTGGTGAGCAAGAGGGTGAGGAGCCTGCACTGGTTGCAGCACGAGGGGTATCGGACATTCGGGATGATCTGCCCGTCATTGCCGGTGGCGGATTATCAGGGGTTTGCGCGGGACATGTGGAAGGCGATCCGCGGGGACAGGTGTGAGCGGGTGTTTGCGGAAGTGATGAATCTGAGGGGGGCATCGTTCACGAACACCGTGCTGGCTCTGAGGACGGCCGGGCTGACCCTGCCGGCGGAGCGGCTGGAGAGGGTGTCGCGGGACCGGGAGGCATGGGAGGAGTATGCGCGGGAGACATTCCTGGCGCACGCAACGTGCTACGACGGGACGAAGCTGCGCTTCCTGCAATACGTCACGGACGACACCGCGGCGTGGTGGGAGGGACATCGGAAACACGGGGCGGTGCCGCTCTAAAGCATGATGCTCTCGGTCGTGACAAACTTGAGTTTGGCCAGTGCATCAATGGGAACAGCTTCCCAAGATCGATGACTTTGCCGATGCAGTGTTTTTGGTAGGTCGCTCCCTCAAGACTTCCGACGCGGATGGCCTCGGCTATCTCAGAAAGCCGAACTTCATTTTTCAGAACCAGTTCAGTGCTCATGTGGAAGGGATCATCCGCCGACGCCCGAAACAAACAGGAATGTGTGACGTTGCCCGGAAGTCCGGGAGCGCCGACGGATAAAACCAAACATGCTTCGCAACGTCACGGGTCAAAGCGTGGCATATCCCCCCAAAAACACAAGCAAAAACTTCCCTCAAAATAACTCTTGACAGTCTTAGTGAACTACGTGAGACTCACGGGCGTGAGCAACGAATATCATCCAATCATCAAGTGTCCGCGCTGTGACGGGAGCGGCCGGGTTGTATTGAACGGGCTTCTGGCAACGACACTCGCCCTTGTGTCTTTTCAAAGCGAGGGAGTGAC
>Ga0315287_10003709_pt1 | contig 14761 bp, 14 predicted proteins | sample YL17G11_0_MG_FD_205037 | JGI IMG/M metagenome (GOLD analysis project Ga0315287, IMG submission 205037) | Sediment microbial communities from Yellowstone Lake, YNP, Wyoming, USA - YL17G11_0 | ecosystem: Environmental > Aquatic > Freshwater > Lake > Sediment | place: USA: Wyoming | collected... | reverse complement strand
GTGCAGAGCATCCACTCAAATCAACCCTCCCAATGTGGATATCATGCCAGGAATTGTGGAAACCGTGTTGATAAGTTGTGAATACTCGTCGCGGTCAGCTGGTTTTCGTGTATCAAATGCCCGAACAGTGAGCACGAAAGCCCGACTTTATGGCGCCTGAGTGTGGATTTCCTTCTGAGATCTGTGCGCATTGTGTGGACAACATCTTAGCCTGAAGAAGCACGGATGAAACAAGCCGAGGGTCGAAAAGAAGAGTCTGGTTGATTGGCAGACGGGAGTAGACCTGCCAGTGGAGTCACAAAATCAATCGGATAGTTCATGAAAAGAGGAGGAGTTATGGGATTCCACCCTTCTGATCAGCGAAGTGCTTGACAACTGCGGCCTCTACCTCGAAGATCACCTCTTCGGCAATATTCGTGGCTAGGTCCGCAACACGCTCAAGATTCCGCGATACGCGCACCAGTTCGAGGGCCTGCTGCGCCGAGGCAGGATCCCTCTGAATGAGGGCAATAAGATCGTCGACGGTCTTCCTGTTCAGCGCGTCAGCCAGATCATCATTCCGAAGCACGCCCCGGCATGATGCCGCATTCGTGTGGACGAAACCATCGATTGCATCGCGCAGCATCGCCTGGGCAATTTGCGCCATCTGCGGGATGCCGGTTTGAATGTTGACGGGGGGGTTGCTGGAATAGGTGACCGCTGATTCAGCAATGTTGACAGCATGATCGCCGATCCGTTCAAGATCGTTGTTGATCTTCAACGCCGCCAGAATGAAGCGGAGATCACGCGCCACCGGCTGCTGTAATGCGAGCAGACTGACGACCGCCGCGTCGTTCTGCAGCTCGAATGCATTGATCTGCTGTTCATTCTGGAGAACCCGGCGTGCGATCTCCGGGTTTCGCTCCAGCATCGCCTTGATGGAATCAGTTATGGCCTGTTCGACCAGACTCCCCATCCGTATGATGTCGGCTTTCAGTGCCTCGAGTTCCTGTATGTAATGACGCTCCATCACTTTACCTGATTATCCGTCTGATTTGTTGTTCATGGTAGGTATTCTTCTACCGAAGCGCAAGGAGTTTGAACATGGCCACGCATGCGTCGGCACGGTTGCTGGTTACGGCAGTCAAACGCATTGACTTCTGCATCTCTCATGCGGCAGTACCGAGCTCCCCGTTGCCCGGAGCATGGAAGGCTATGACGATCCATTAACCGAACCTGCCGGTAATATAGTCTTCCGTCTGCTTCTTCTCAGGTGTGGTAAATATCTTCTTCGTTTCACCGAACTCTATGAGCTCACCCATATAGAAGAACGCCGTGTAATCGCTCACGCGCGCCGCCTGCTGCATGTTGTGGGTAACGATGACGATGGTGTAGTTGCTCTTCAGTTCATAGATCAACTCCTCGATCTTGGCCGTAGCGATCGGGTCAAGGGCACTGGCAGGTTCGTCCATGAGCAGGATTTCGGGATCAACGGCCAGCGCGCGGGCAATACAGAGCCGTTGCTGCTGTCCTCCCGAGAGGGAAAGTGCGCTCTTCTTCAGTTCGTCTTTCACCTCCTCCCACAGTGCCGCCCTCCTCAGAGTGCTCTCCACGAGCTCCTCCAGTTTCCCTTTGTCATGGACCCCGTTAATGCGGGGTCCATAGGCAACATTGTCGAAAATGGACTTAGGAAACGGGTTGGATTTCTGGAAGATCATCCCGACGCGCTTTCGCAGTTCGACAACATCCACGTTTCGATCGTAGATGTCGACCCCGTCGATCCGGATGTGACCGTCCATGCGGACGTTGTCGATGAGTTCGTTCATCCGGTTGAGGCTTCGAAGAAACGTCGATTTGCCGCACCCCGAGGGTCCGATGAGGGCGGTGACATGATTCGGTGGAATTTCCATCGCAACATTGCGCAGCGCCGGCTTGGGCCCATACCAGAAGTTCATGTTGGTTACCGCTATTTTCGCTTCCCGCGGTTTCGCTGTGTTCATGGTTGTCCGTTCACGTGATCTGGCGCGCCCGGAGGCGCGAACGCAAGAAGATGGCCGAAAAATTCAACAGAAAAGTCAGCAGAAGCAGGACAAGTGTCGTGGCGTACTGGATACCACGCGTGGCGTCCACATTGGTCGACTGTGTGGACATGATATACACGTGGTAACCGAGCTCCATGAATTGATCCGAGAGGCTGCCCGGCAGATGCGGGAGGAAATAGGCGGCTCCGGTGAAGAGAATCGGCGCCACCTCCCCGGCCCCGCGGCTCACCGCGAGGATGGCGCCGGTCAGGATTCCGGTAATCGAGTTCGGGATCACAATCTTCACGATAGTCTGCCATTTGGTTGCACCCAGTGCCAGGCTTGCGGCCCGGAGCTCTGCAGGAACGGTTTTGATCGCTTCCTCCACTGAGACAATCACCACCGGAAGCGTGAGGAGCGCCATGGTGAGACTTGCCCAGAGGATGTTGGGCTGGGCCCATCGCAAATCCGTGCTGTCCGTCAGCACCTTGTCCATCCCGGACCCCACAAATTGTACAAAGAAGCCGAGACCGAAGAGCCCGAAGACGATAGCCGGAACACCCGCAAGGGTGTTGACGGCGAAGCGGATGGAACGCGCCAGAATCGATCGGCTGCTCGCATACTCGCTCAGATACACTGCCGTGATTGTTCCTATCGGGACTCCGACAATCGACATGATAACCACCAGCAGGGCCGTGCCGACAATCGCGGGGAAAATTCCCCCTTCGGTCATGCCTTCCCTCGGTGCGCTGGTCAGGAACTCCCAGGTGAACGCGTCCTTGCCGCCGACAATAATCGTTCCCATCACCAGGATCACTACCGTGATAATCAGGAATGCGGCGAGCGCACTCAGGGTGACCACGGATGTCCCGAGGAGTTTCTTGCGCAGGCTCATCTCAACCACCCCGGAATCGTTTGAGGAGCCGCTGGCGGATAAACACCTCGGCAACGGCATTAAGTACGAAGGTGAAGAGAAAGAGGATTGCCCCGAGCATAAAGAGCACGTTGTAGTGCGTGTCGCCGAAGACCACTTCGGCCATCTCCGCGCCGATGGTGGCGGACATCGTGCGGACCGGTTCAAGCATGTTGAACGAGAGCATCGCCGCATTTCCGGTTGCCATGAGAACAATCATCGTTTCGCCAAATGCCCGTCCAAAACCGAGCAGCAAGGCAGCAAAAACACCCGGTGTTGCAGCAGGGAGTTTCACGAACAATGCCGTCTGCCACTTGGTTGCCCCCAGGGCCAGGCTTGCCTCCGTCATGAATTTCGGCACCGCGGCAAGGGCGTCCTCCGCAACGGTGAAAATGATGGGGATGACGGCAAGCGACATCGCCACCCCTCCCAGGAAGGCATTAAGCCTGAACTTGTAGCCGAACAGGTCCTGAAGCAATGTTGCGAGGACAACCAGCGCAAAAAAACCTATCACTACGGATGGGAACCCTGCCAGGATCTCAATTGCCGGTTTGAGTATCTCCTTGGACCAGCGCGGCGCGAAGGACGAAGTGAATAGGGCGGCAAGGATTGCCACCGGTCCAGCAATACAGACGGCGAGGAGGGTTACTTTGATCGATCCGACGACAAGCGGAATGATCCCATAGCGCGGATCCATCGACACGGGAGCCCAGGTTGTGCCGAGGAAGTTCGCCAGCGTGGATTCTCCCTCACTCCCGGAACCCTCCGCCGTGCGGGAACGGTCACTACCGGACACACGGCGGGCCGCATCCCCTATCTGCTCATTGCCATAGGTTTCTTGTGCTTCCGGCGGAGCGGCAACCGTCGCGTCGATTGACGGGACCAGGAAGATTGGCATCGCTTCGCGAAAAACAAAGACAAAGATACCTACAATCGCCGCAAGAGAAACGAATGCCACAACGGTAATGATTATTTCGGAAAGGAACTCATCCCACCGGAAGCGTTTCTTCAGGTCCGCCCCGCGCATGCGCTTCATCTCCCCCACTGTCAGCGGGTCCGGTCGGATATCCGCCGACCTGGACGCCGATGTGAAAGAGTGGCCAACCTGCGCCGTCGAATGAGGCAAGGGTGTCCCCGGTAATACCTGTTGAGGGTCCGCCACCATGTCCTTTCTCCTTTGTGCGTCAACGGTCCGGGGACATTGCTCATGCCCCGGACCGAACAACGCTGTGAATCGGACAGCTGGAACTACCGTATGGGGAAGTATCCCACCTGACTGACAACTGACTGTCCTTCATCACCCAGGATCCAGTCAATATATTCCTTTATCTTGCCGCTCGGTTTGTTCTTGACATAGATGTAGAGAAACCGGGTCACCGGATAGTTGCCGCTTTTTATGTTCTCCACTGTCGGCGCGTAGGCAACAGACCCTGCGTCTTTCTTGATCTTCACTTCGCGGATCCCGGCGCCGTATGCCGCTCCACCGTACCCGATCCCGTTTTTGTCCTTGGAGACGGCGTTCACCACGGCAGCCGTTCCCGGCATACTCTGCATCGAAGCGCTGTAATCCTCGCCCATCAGCACGTTGTCCCGGAAGTAGACATACGTTCCGGAGTTGTTTTCGCGGCCGTACAGAATGATCGGCGCATCCGGTCCGCCCAGCGCCTTCCAGCTGCTGATTTTACCGGTATAGATGTCCTTCACCTGCTGAAGAGAGAGCTCCGTGAGTGGGTTACCCTGATTCACGTATGCGGAGAGACCATCCTGTGCCGTTGCAATCTCAACCCCGCGGCTCCCGAAACGCTGCTTCAATTTGTCTCGTTCGCTCGGCTTCATCGGCCGGGAGGAATTGCAGAGATCAGTCGTCCCGTTGATCAGTGCGGAGATCCCGGTACCCGATCCACCACCGGTCACCTGGATCGTCACGTCGGGATGCGCGGCCATATACTTCTCCGCCCAGCGTTGGGCAAGGATCACCATCGTATCGGACCCCTTGACGGTAATCTTTTCCTGGCTGAGCAGAGGTGCGTTCACGAGCACACACCCGAACACTAGTAGTGCGAGTATGGATTTCATTGATTCAACTCTCCTTATGAAGTCGCCTGATGAGTGATTCGCTTTAGAATTTGTACTGTACGCGGAAAGTGAACACGTTATCGCTCACATCGTTGCTGTACAAAGCCAGGGTTGATGTGGTGTTGGCTAGATTTATCAGTTTTTCGTTGGACACGATTTCGTAGTAGAATACGAACTTTACGTTGTCATCCCAGTGATGAATCCACCCGAGCCCGAGTGTGTTGTACTTCAAATCCGTCGCCGTCAGGCCGAGCGACCCTGCGGTGTTGCCCGTAACAAAATCCGCTGCGCTAACTTTTGAGTTAGGATCGTAGATGTCGTACTTGAGGACAAACTGGTTTGCATTGCCGATGTTCTGGATGTAGCTCAGGTACCAGCCGGAAAAATCGCGCTGGTAAATGCCCGTCGCAAACTGGGCGGGCGTACTGATTGAAGTGATTGATTGTCCGGGCTGCTTGCCGAAGATATACTCTCCGCGAAGGATCATGCCGCCCAGAACCGGGAGATCATAGTAGAGCTGCGCATCAACACCGTAATACTGGCGCCCCACTCCCGCGCTGACGTTGGTCGCCGTCGAGTCCACCGCGAATCCCGGAGCACCGCTGGCCAGAGTCCCCGGCGTGTACAGATACCTGGTGTTGTTGCGGACATTTCCAAAATATCCTGACACACCGAGATCCAGCGCAAGACCGATCTGGTCAAAGGGAATCTGATACGACACATGACCGATGATATCCTTGAAGTTGTCAAATTCATTGGCGGTCGGACCCGAGCCATTGAAGACCCCCACATCAACACGCATCATGCTGAGCGGTCCCATCTGCGGCGCATAGAAGAGTTTCGCGCCCAGCTCCCGCTCCCCGGGGAACAGCGTCTGAAAGAGACGTGACCGTTCCGGAGACTCGCGGCTGCTCGAAGAATAGGAGATCTCATAACCGAAGGGACGATCAAACACGCCCATCTGAAACCCCACCGCCTTCGTCCAGGGCTCGGTCACCATTACATACGCATCTTTCAGGGTGAATCCGGACTGGATAGCATCGATCTGAAGCACGAACTGGGTCAGTACGTTGTCATATGTGACTTTCAAGCGACCACGCCGCACCTGGAAGACACTTTTCGTGTTCGCCGGAAACAGTCCGCCCGAGAACACACCGATGTTATAGGGAGTATTGATGACATCGGTGTAGCGATACTGTGGCTGCATATAACCCGAAATCTTGATCTTGCGGAGCGCATCTACATAGCCCCGGTATTCGGTGAACGACTCGCTCAAGCCGGTGAGCGCCCCCTTGACTTCCTCAAGCTCTTCCTTCGAAACGGGTTTGTCCTGGGCCCAAGCCGGGATGTGACAGAGGAGCATGAGAATCCCAAAAAACATGAACAGTCTCTTCATCGACGTCTTCCTCAATGTTGGTTTGATGGTCGTTGCACCGAACCGAGCCTTTCATCCACATCCGGATCAACAATAAGAGCCCTAAGATAACATTTCAGCATTATCAGAGTGTTACCTCACTGTTAACGAATTGTTAAGCATATCTTCCCGCCCGGCAACACCTTGCTTTTCCACCCGTATACCTCTAGATTTGGGCATATTGGACTTTAGACTGTCCATTTTTCGATTCAATTCAGGCCCCCCATGAACAACCTCCGCGATCACATTGTCATTCTTCTCTTCCTCACCATCGGACTGACCGGGTGTTCCTCCTCCTTCCAGGGGATCCGCATGCGCATTCAAAGCCCGCCCGTGGACGAATCCTACCGGAAGATCTCCCTGGCGCTCACGACGGACGGGTACACCCTTTCAAAGGTGGATCCGGCGAATCATCAGGTGGAAACGGACTGGCGGGACATCAAGCCCAAAGAGACATCCGAGCAGGACAGTCTCCAGGCTTCCCTGCCTGCGACAGGCCAGGTGGGGATGATCCAATCACGAATCTTGGTCCGTCTGGAGCCACGTGGAAGGCTGTTCGAGTTGTACCTGACGCCGCTTCTTCGCTATCCCAGAGAAGATGCGTGGGAGGAGGGATTCGCAGGCGTGAAGCACCCGCTCCGCGTAAAATGGCAACAGGCGCTGACAAAGTTGCTGGAGAAGGAGGCGAAAGAGGAGGATTGATTAGAGATGCAGCTGAAACACCCGCCGGAAGTGGAATCCGTAGATGGCAAGTGTGATGGCGGTTGAAAAATGACGCGGCCGGTGGAACAACGACCAGAAGAACAGTTTCCAGTAGTACAACCGTTCTTCTCCGATGACACCGAGCAACAACATCGATTTTGACAGCGCGCGCAACTGCGTAAACCGAAAAGACGCTTTATGCTGTCGCAGCGGTTCATGGGTCTTGAGAAAGTCAAAAACACGCTGGTAATACTCTTTCGGGGAGTAGATCGTCGCCAGAACCCTCCTGTACCCATCGACAAGCGCCCGGGGGTTCATCTTCGGGATGAAGTTCATCGAAAAGTCCGTATTGTCCCCCGTAAACACCTTCAGAAGCCTGTCCTCCTTTCCCAGCCTGTTATAGAGTCGTGAGTTTTTCGGGGCATTAAGCAGCCCTACCATCGCAACAACAATACCGCTTTCCTTGATGAAATGGATCAGGGTATCGAAGATGGATAGCGGGTCGTGGTCAAATCCCACAATGAAGCCGCCCTGGACCTGCAGCCCGGCATTCTGGAGTGTCTTGATGCTCGCGATCATATCCCTGTTCTTGTTCGGAATCTTCTTGCATTCCTCCAGACTCTCTGCGTTCGGGGTTTCGATTCCGACAAACACCTCTTCGAATCCCGCCCGGGCCATCAGGCCCAGCAATTCCGGGTCGTCGGAGAGGTTGAGAGAAGCCTCGGTTCCCAGCGTGAATGGATACCGCGCGTTCTCCATCCAGCGTATGATCCGGGGCAGGACATCATTCTTCAACTTGCCCCTGTTTCCGATGAAGTTGTCGTCAACAAAGAACACGTGGCCACGCCAGCCGGATGAGTACAGGGCATCCATTTCCGCGATCACCTGTGCGCTGGATTTCGTGCGCGGCAGGCGTCCATAGAGAACCGTGATGTCGCAGAACTCACAATCGTACGGGCAGCCGCGTGAATACTGGATATTCATGGTGACGTACTGGCTCTTGTCGATCAGCTCCCACAGGGGCAATGGAGTCGTGGAGAGATCCGCCCACTCATCGGTTGTGTACAGATACCGGGGCTGCCCACGCCGGAGGTCATCGAGAAATCGCGGCAGCGTGATTTCCGCCTCATTCAGGACGAAGTGATCCACACCCTGGAATTCTTCATGGCGGGCAGTAAACAGAGGTCCACCGGCGACAACTCTCGTTCCTACTTCATTGCAACGTGCGATTACCGCCCGGGCCGATTCCGCCTGAACGGACATCCCGCCGAGAAAGACATAGTCGGCCCACCGAAGATCCTCGCTGGCGAGCGTGGTCAGGTTGAGATCGACCAGTCTCTTTTCCCATTCCACGGGAAGGAGGGAAGCAACGGTCAACAAGCCCAGAGGAGGTTGTGCAGCTTTCTTGGAAACGAACCAGATGGCGTGCTTGAAAGACCAGAATGTATCCGGATATTCGGGACAAACAAGAAGGATATTCATCCTGAACCTATTAGCAGAGAAGAAGTGTGATTGGGATTCATGTAGCCCATAGGACGCTGTCCAGGTCAGCCTCTTGAACCTACACAACGGAAGGAAACACTACAATCAACCAAAAGGATGAAAAAGGGACTAGTCCTATCGCTGGACGGGCTTGCTTCCGTCGGTAATCGTCCCGAATACTTCCCCTGCCAGCACAGGAGGAGCAGTCAGAAGAAGGTTGGTCTGAATCCAGACGATGATGTGTTCTACAAAGTTACGGCAACCGGGAACGAGAGTCAATGCAAAAGCAGTGTGATCATCAAAAAGGCCCGCATTTCTGCCGGGCCTTTTTGAGGTACAAGGGAAGTGTGTCTACCTTCTATATACTTTTCGTTCTCTGCTCCTTCACCCCTGAGGCAATGATCCAGCCAACCCTGCCAGACTTTGTGCGTATCTGCATCCAGCCGGGACCGCTGTCAGGTGAGAACCTGCTGACGATTTCGATTATGTCGCCGTTGCAAACTGCGGCGCTGGGAATAATCTTCGACTCCAGAGAGTGGTTCTTCCTGAGCCCCACGGTTGGAACGTTCACGATTCCGGGACGCAGGTTCTTCCTTTCAACGGCAGGACGAGAACTTTCCCCAGCGGCGTGAGAACTCTCCGCAGGTACGTCGGTCTGTTCTGTTTCAGGTTGTAATACTTCCGGCGGGGGGAACGATTCAAGCGCTGTTGATTCTGCCAGCCATGTGGTCTTGCCGGTCTGGAGCGGAACAATGGCTCCAAGAATGACAAAAGCCAGACCAACACCCAAAACATAGACCATCACAGACGATCTCTTCTTCGCTGCCGGAACCGGCGCCTCTGTCGAAGGCACCGGCCTCCGTTTCTTCTGCGCGGAAGCCTTTCGTTGCGTCACTTTTCGTGGAACGGGCGCTTTCATACGTGTGGCCACCCCCGGATGGGCCGCTGAGCTCTCTTCTGTGGCAACAAAGTACCCGGGGTCAAGATGAGCATTGGATGACGTCCCGTCTGTTTTACCAAGGGCAAAACCGACGATCTCAGAGTCAGGGAGCGACTTCTTGATTGCAGATGCAACAACCTCGAGGGTTGAACCGGTCGTCAGGATATCGTCAACGACGAGAATCCGGGCACCGGCCCTGATGGCCGATCCCTCGAAAACAAATGCCCCGTCAAGTTCCTTCCGGTGCGCAGTGCGCCCTCCGAGTCCTTGAAGCGGTCGCGTTTTTCTGGTTTTCACAAGACGTTCGGGCGCATACGTTGCACCACTCTGCAGCGCAATTTCCTGGCACAACCGGTCCAGTGCAGACGTCCCGTCTGCTGAGAGTTCGCCGCTGCGCAAAACGCGCACGATAACGTCGAACGGTCCGGCGCTGCAAATCAGCGGTGCAGCAAATGAAATCCAGCGTGAGATCTGGGGTTCAACCCCTTCGTTGAAATCGCGGAGGTACTGTGAAATCGTGTCCTGATGCCCGGTGCGCGAGGCATGATGGTAGGCGCTAAAGTAGACATGATCGAGTCCGTGAATCTCGTCGGAAACCTCGAACAGATTACAGGATGGCTGTGTTTTCACAAGTTCTCCTCCTTGTATTCCGGCACTGTTCATGGAATACCCGATCCCCATAGTGCAAAACGTATGCCATGAGCATCAATGCACATCGTGTTCATGCGTGAAGAACTTCGCCCGCAACTCATTTCACGATAGCTGGTTGGAGGAGTAAACGTCAGAAGCCGGCAGGAGTGGCAAGAAGGTTCCGGGGAGAGGCGTCGTTTTGACCGTTCCTTGCACAAAAGGGAAAACCGCAATACGCCCGGTAGCCGGAAAATGGGCGCATCCGATGGATCATGTATCTCTATGATGACACATGGGTTCGCTCAGGCCACACGATCGCACGGACAACATGTTGTATTCATCAGGCGGGTTTTGTGATCTCAGGCTGGCGGCGGGTTGAACGTGCACCGTTTGACCACCGGCCGGCCGGTCTCAACACAAGAGATGTTACCGGACACCAGAGAGCGTATGGAGATGTTGCGTGGAACGGGCATCCGGACAGTTAGGGGTGCCCGTAAGACTACTACTGCACAACATTAGCCAGCGCGAAGTTGACACAGCAACAATCCATCACTTGCCATCCCCGAATATCCCCCACGCCCTATCCACGAAAAACGAAAAGCTCCCTTCTACGCCGAGATTTTTTGCATATTGCAGACGCCCTTTTACGGCCTGAAGGAAGTCTGAATAGCTCTTCGACTTCATGGCAATCTTGTCGAGCTTGAGGATGCTTATGTAGTCCGGTGATGTCATCGCTTCTTCTCTGCTAAATGAACCCGAAAACTGTCGAATCAACCATATCAATGATGCAATAATGATGCCAAAATACAACAAGAAGAATTTTGACTTTTTTGTGACAACGCTCTCGGTGTGCTGAAGTAGATTCTCCTCACGGGAAAGTTTGTATTTTTAGAAGGAGATCCTATGAAGCCCGCAACAATTGCTGTGCTGCTCTCGCTGGTCATCTGTTCGTTCCCCCAAACATTCGCGGGGGAAACCTCTGATACGACGCGTGCCGGCATCGTTCAGAAAATCGTCCTTAAAGACGGCAATGTAATTGTCGGCGTTGTGGAATCGGAATTTCGCGATTCTCTCGTCGTGGTCCTGGCATCGGGCGGGCGCATTGTTTTGCCGCGGTCAAGCATGGAATCCATGAATGTGCTGAAGGGGCAGATTGTCGGTGGCCGGTACATGAGGATCGATCCGAACGAGAGCAGGCTGTTCTTCGGCCCTACGGCCCGGCCGGTGCGGGCCGGGAGCGGGTATTTCTCGGTCTATGAACTTTTCTTCCCGTATCTTGCGGTTGGTATCGGTGATATCGTTACGCTGGCCGGAGGAATCACCATTTTTCCGCTAGCCTCATCTCAAGTATTCTATCTTGGCCCGAAAATCAGCATCCCGCTGAATTCGGAAACCGTCAGTCTGGCGATTGGCGGCCATTACTTCAACGCCTTCGATTCAGGGACTGACGGTGCGGGAATCGTCTATGCAGTCTCAACGATCGGCGGCCAGATGGCATCCGTGACAATCGGTGGAGGGTACGGGTATGTCGAAGGGGAGTTCTCGGATAACCCGATTCTCATGGTCGGGGGAGAAGCTCAGCTCTCGAACAGCGCCAAACTGATTTCAGAGAACTGGTTCCCGTTGAGCGGCGAAGGCTCTTTGCTCAGTTTCGGCGTGCGGTTTTTCGGCGAGAACCTGTCGGCGGACTTTGGCTTCTATTATCCCGTGACATCTGAGTCAAGCGAGGGCTTTCCGTTTATCCCATGGCTCGGGTTTTCCTACGCCTTCGGGAAGTAAGAGGGGATAAAAGATCCCTCAAAAAGTCTTCCGGGGACACCTGGATTGTAACATCACACTGCTTTCTACTGTATACTACAGATAGAGGAAGGCAGCGCGGACATGCCCGCGCCCTTTCCGCCTGACGACTATGGCACAAGACGCTCAAAAGAAACCCGGCATCATCTCGACGCTCAAGGATGATATCACGCACGGGGGCTTCTTTGCCACATTGAAAAGAGAAGCGAGAGAGATCGAAGAATTCTATCTCAGCGATGAAGAGCACGAGCGACTCAACAGGAAGGGGGTCATCTGGCGGTGGTTTGTACTCGCCTGGTGGGTTTTGAAGAATTCCTTCTACAAACTCACGCCGACCAGGAGACTCCTCCTGGTTGTTGGCCTCGTGCTACTCTTCCTCAAGATTAGTGCGACCGGTCAGCAGGGTCAATCTTCGATAAACATGAACTTTGACGTGCTTGGCGTCGCGTGTCTCCTTCTCGTCCTCATTCTGGAGCTGAAAGACAAGCTTCTCGCGCATGGCGAATTGGAATCAGGGCGTGCCGTTCAACTCGCTATGAGTCCAGAGCCGACACCCTTCGTTCCCGGCTGGAATGTGTGGCTCTTCACCAGATCCGCAAACGAAGTCGGAGGAGATCTCGTTGACTTCCTCCGGCTCACCGGGGATCGTTTCGGCATTGTCATCGGCGATGTCGCCGGCAAGGGACTGGGTGCCGCACTGTTTATGGTAAAGATCCAGGCAACCCTCAGCGCCATCGCCTCCGAATATCATTCCTTGAGTGATCTCGCATCGAAACTCAATAGCATCCTGATCCGCGATGGGATGCCGGGCAAGTTCGCATCCATGATATTTGTCCGCATCGATTCCCCTGCCGGGACACTCCGCTATGTGAATGCCGGTCATTTGCCTCCTCTCGTTGTTTCAAGGGACGGCGTGAAGCAGCTGCCCAAAGGGAACGTTGCCCTGGGGCTCTCTGTGGATGCGGTGTACGATGGCCAGGAAATCGCCCTGAGCGCCGGCCAGGCGATGATCCTCTACTCGGACGGACTCACAGAAGCCCAGAACGAGGCGGGAGAGTTCTACGGCATGGAGCGGTTCGAAGCACTCTGCAAACAACTCGCCGGCTTTTCCCCAACAGCCTTCGGAGAACGGATTGTGACGGAAGTAGCTCTCTTCGAAGGCGAATCGCGGAGGAACGATGATCTTTCCCTGGCGATCATCCAACGATCCGCCTGATCCACCCGCCTGTACAACTCACCTTTGCCTGGAATGCCGGGACATTTCGTTGTGGGGCACTACCGTGTCATCGCCCGGGCCTTTTCAAGGATACCGGGGCGGGCCGCCTCCATCATCTCGCGCACATCCTCAAGCAACATCGTTCGCTGCTCGAAGGTCCTCTTGCTCATTGCTCCCAGGAATCGACCTTCGAATTCGCGGAAGTAGGAACCGTAGATGTGATAACTATCCGCCAGATGGCAATATCGCCCCACAGCAACGCGCCTGCCGATTTTCCCCGAGACATTTTCGGCAATCAGTTTCTGCAACTGTACAAGCGCAAAAATATTCATAAACGCCGCTTTGTAGGCGTCATTCGAGCGGAAGCGGACATTCATACTGAGAACCGGGGTTGCGTTTTCCTCTGTGATCCGGCACCAGATACTCTGCAGGCAGGGGGGATCATAACAGTCGTTGTCTTCCCATACTTTCCACGTAATGGATTGGGCACGGCGCGTATACGGCGTCTCCGCCAATTTCCGGCAGATCGTTTCAATCTGATCGAAGGGACCAAGCGCCGTCGAATTGTACTTAAAGAGGCGCTGATGATAGGTGTATTCCCAGCGCGTGTCTTCAGGATCGTCGGCTCTGCGCACGAGGTGGTCCTTGATGCCCTCGCACACCTCCATGGTGTATTCCTGAAGATCCTCCGGTCCGCCCGGAAAATCCTTGTGGATCACCGGTTCTTTTAGCGGATCATGCACGGTGAGAAGCATCGTTGCATCGATGCTCGCCGGGTCTTCCGGTTTGTCATACTGGGTTTTGATCCGGGCTCCACTCTTGTGCAGCTCAATCAGGGAATTCTCCCACGCCCTGGCGATGCAGTCGCCTTCAACGTGTAATACCGGTATTCCATTCATGATGGTGTTCCTTCGGTAGAGTGTTTCGATCGCGTGCGGAGGGCAAACCCAAGGTACGCCAAGGATGCGAGAAAGGCAATGGAAGCGGCAGGGATCTTGATTCTCACGGGCCGGTACACTACTTTCCTTCAGCATCCACCCTTTCCTTCCTTTCACGGAAAAATCATCCATGAAACGACTCGTGCTTACCCTTCTGATCTTCTGCACAACACTTTCCCTGGCAGAAGACAGACCTGCTATTCTCTTCCCCCGTGGAGCCTCTGCAACCGTCATCCTGGCTGCGAAGGAAATACGCCGGTACGTCCTCCTTCGCACAGGCGTGCTGGCCGACCTCATCGGGGCTGACACCACACTCCCCTTTCGGCCAAACGTGATCGTTCTTGCACCGGTCGGGTCCGGACTCCTGAACCTCCTGTCGCTTGACACCATGTTTCGGGATTCCCTGGCCGGCATGCCGCAGGAAGGTTACTGTCTGAGAACTCTCTCCGGGGGAAGGGGCCGCCTGTTGCTTATCAGCGGTTCCAGCGACATAGCGACGCTCTACGGCGCCTACTCGATTGTGGAGCAACTGGGCGTGCGGTTTTCCGCACATGGCGACATCATTCCAGACGGTAGGATACCGTTCTCTCTTCCCGACATCGCCCAGTGGCACTCACCTCTCTTCGCAACACGCGGGCTGCAGCCGTTCCATG